>Ga0308165_1001066_pt1 | contig 41464 bp, 30 predicted proteins | sample PhyWR2_FD_201032 | JGI IMG/M metagenome (GOLD analysis project Ga0308165, IMG submission 201032) | Phyllosphere microbial communities from UC Gill Tract Community Farm, Albany, California, United States - DLSLW.R2 | ecosystem: Host-associated > Plants > Phyllosphere > Unclassified | place: USA...
TCTGCACATGGCGTTTGAGTTCGGGAATGCAGGAGCCGCATTGCGTGCCGCAGCCCAGGCGCTGCTGCAGCTGCAGCAGGCGTTCGCCGTCGCTGCCCGCGCATTGGCCCAGCGTCTGCACGATGCTGTCGAGCGTGACGTTCATGCAGCTGCAGACCTGGGGGCTGCGGGCCTTGGTGCCCGAGGGCGGCGTCGCGCCCTGGGTCAGCATCAGGTGCGCGGGCTGGGGCGGGTCCAGCTCCTGGGCCAGCAGCTGGGTGAGCCAGGCGCCGGCGCTGGTGTCGCCCGTGAGCAGCATGGCTTCAAGGCGCAGCGTGCCCTGGTCGTCGCGCTGCAGCTGCAGGGCGCGGCTTTGCTGGCGGCGCCGGTCGCTGTAGCGAATCACCTGGTCGCCGGCAATTCCCAGCAGCTGTTCTATCCGCAGCAGCGCCTCGGCGGCCGGCGGCGCATGGGCCGAGGCGCGCAGCAGCACGCCGCTGCGCGTCTGTGCGGCCGCGCTCAGCGGCACCTGGTTGCTGAACGGCACGCAGCTTGCAAACTCGAATTGCCCCATCAGCGCCGACAGCGCCTGGCGCACTTCAAGCACGCGCTCGGCGGGCAGCCAGGCCATGGCCAGCAGCGACCAGGGCAGCGTGGCCTTGCTGACCGACACCGCCGTGTGCTTGAGTTCGGGCTGCTTGGACACCGGGCAGAACGCCGGCTGGGTGAGCGCGTTGATGCCCAGCAGGCGCTGGCCGTCGGCGGCGCGGCCGCTGAGAAACTCGCTGCCCCAGTGCATGGGCATGAACAGGCGCGTGGGCGCAAGCTGGGTGTCGGCTTGCAGCGCGACCAGCAGCGTGCCGCGCCGGCTGGTCAGCTGCACCAGCTCGCCTTCGCCCAGGCCCTGCTGCGCCATGTCCTGCGGATGCATGTGCAGGCGCGGCTCGGCCGCGTGGCTGAACAGCCGGCCCAGCGTGCCGGTGCGGCTCATGCCATGCCATTGGTCGCGCAGCCGGCCGGTGGTCAGGGCGAACGGAAACTCGGCGTCGACCGGCTCGGCCAGCGGCTGGAAGGGCGCGGCATGAAAGCGCGCCTTGCCGTCGGCCGTGGGAAACACGCCGTCTTCATACAGCCGCGCCTGGCCCTGGGCCGCGCCCGCGGCCATGGGCCATTGCTCGGGACCTTGTTCCAGCCGCTCCCACGACAAGCCGGTGATGTCGAGATCGCGCCCCGCGGTGCTGGCGCGGTGCTCTTCCCACAGCGCCTGCGCGCCGGCTTCGGCCGGCTCGACGGGATAGGGAAACAGCGTGGGCTGGCCGGGGCGCAGCCGCGCTTCGAGCCGGTGCGCGAGCTGCACCGCAATCTGCCAGTCGTGGCGCGCAGCGCCCGCGGCGGGCACGGCGGCGCGCACGCGCGAGATGCGGCGTTCGCTGTTGGTGACCGTGCCCAGCTTCTCGCCCCAGGTGCTGGCGGGCAGCAGCAGGTGGGCGTGGCGCGCGGTCTCGGTGGTGGTGAAGGCTTCCTGCACCACGACGAGTTCCGCGCGTTCCAGCGCGCGCTGCACCATGCGCTGGTCGGGCATGCTTTGCGCGGGGTTGGTGCAGGCAATCCACAGCGCCTTGATTTCGCCGTCTGCCGCGGCTTCGAACATCTCCACCGCGGTCTTGCCGGGCTGGGCCGGCACATCGGCCAGGCCCCACAGCGCCGCGACTTCGGCGCGGTGGGCGGCATTGGCGAGATCGCGGTGGCCGCTGAGCAGATTGGCCATGCCGCCGACTTCGCGCCCACCCATCGCGTTGGGCTGGCCGGTGAGCGACAGCGGGCCGGCGCCGGGCTTGCCGATCTGGCCCGTGGCCAGGTGCAGGTTGATCAGCGCCGCATTCTTGGCCGTGCCGCTGCTGCTCTGGTTCAGGCCCTGGCAGTACAGGCTCAGCGTGGCCGGCGACTGCGCAAACCATTGCGCGGCCTGCAGCAGCTCCTGCTCGGCAATGCCGCATTCGCGCGCGACGCGTTCGGGCGTGGCCTGCGCCACCAGGCTTTCCAGCGCGCCAAAGCCCGTGGTGTGGGCGGCGATATAGCCGCGGTCCACCCAGCCCCGGGCCAGCATCCGCTGCAGCATGCCCTGGAACAGCAGCACATCGGAGCCCGGTGCGATAGGCAGGAACAGGTCGGCGAGGCTGGCGGTATCGGTGCGGCGCGGGTCGGCAACGATCACCTTGAGCGCCGGGTTCGCGGCTTTCGCGGCTTCGAGGCGGCGAAACAAAATGGGGTGGGCCCAGGCGGCGTTGCTGCCGACCAGGAACACGCATTGCGCCTTTTCCAGGTCTTCGTAGCAGGCCGGCGGCGCGTCCGCGCCCAGCGTCGCCTTGTAGCCGGCGACGGCGCTGCTCATGCACAGGCGTGAATTGGTGTCGAGGTTGTTGCTGCCTATCAGGCCCTTGACCAGCTTGTTGAACGCGTAATAGTCCTCGGTCAGCAGCTGGCCGCTGAGGTAGAAGCCCACGGCGTCGGGGCCATGGGCGCTGATGATGCGCGCCAGCTGATCGCTGGCCGTGGCCAGCGCCGCATCCCAGGAAACGGGCAGGGCCGGGCCGCCGCGCTGCAGGCGCTGCAGCGGCTGCAGCAGCCGCGTCTGGCGCGTGACCGCGGCCGAAGCCGTGAGGTGCAGCGTGCTGCCCTTGGTGCACAGCTTGCCGAAGTTCGCCGGGTGCAGCGGATCACCCTGGACGCCGGTGATCTGTCCGTCCCGGGCTTCGATGATCACTCCACAGCCCACGCCGCAGTAGGGGCAGGTGGAGCGGGTTTGCGTGACGGGGGAGGCGGTCATGGGGAGCTTTGAATGGTGGGGAGGTCAGGCGGGCTTGTTCTGCTCTTCGGCGCCGCCGTCGGCCAGCGGGATTTCGCCGAACATCAGCCGGTCGCGGATCTCGGCAATGCTGCAGCCTTCGCGCAGCAGCTTGAAGTACCAGCTGCCGTCGACGGTGTCGCCGTAGAGGCAGGCGCCGACCAGCTTGTCGTCGGCAATCACCAGCTTCTTGTAGACGCCGCTGGTCGGGTCGCTGAGCACGATTTCCTCGGTGCGGTCCGTGCCCTTGAAGTCGCCGGCCGAAAACAGGTTGATGCCCGTGACCTTGAGCTTGGTCGAGGTGACCGAGCCCTGGTAGCGGCTGATGCCCATTTCCGCGAGGTGGTTGGCCAGCACCTTGCCCTGCTCGAACAGCGGCGCGACCAGGCCGTAGGCAATGCCGCGGTGGGCCGCGCATTCGCCCACCGCGTAGATGCGCGGGTCGGTCGTGGTCTGCAGCGTGTCGTGCACCACGATGCCGCGGTTGACCTGCAGGTAGGCGGCTTCGGCCAGCGAAGTGTTGGGGCGTATGCCCACGGCCATCACCACCAGATCGGCCGGCACTTCGCTGCCGTCCTTGAAACGCACGGCGCGCACGCGGCCGCATGCGTTGCCCAGCAGCTCCTGCGTCTGCGCGCCCATCAGGAATTGCATGCCGCGCTCGTTGAGCGACTGGCGCAGCAGCTGCGACGCGGCTTCGTCGAGCTGGCGCTCGAGCAGCCAGTCGTTGACATGCACCACGGTGACCTGCATGCCGCGCTTGATCAGGCCGTTGGCGGCTTCCAGGCCCAGCAGGCCGCCGCCGATCACCACCGCATGCCGGTACTGCGTGGCGGCATCGATCATGGCCTGGGTATCGGCGATGTCGCGGTAGCCGAGCACGCCTTCGAGCTGGCTGCCGGGGACCGGCAGGATGAAGGCATGCGAGCCCGTGGCCATGATCAGCCGGTCGTAGGCTGCGCTCAGCGACTCGCCCGCGGCGTTGACCGCGTGCACGGTGCGCGACTGGCGGTCTATCTTGGTGACGGTCCAGCCCGCGTGCAGCGTGATGCCGTTGTCGGTGTACCAGCTCCAGTCGTTGAGCACGATCTGTTCTAGCGTCTGTTCGCCGGCAAGCAGCGGCGACAGCATGATGCGGTTGTAGTTGGGGTGGGGCTCGCTGCCGAACACCGTGATGTCATACAGATCGGGCGCGAGCTTGAGCAACTCTTCCAGAGAGCGCACGCCCGCCATGCCGTTGCCTATCATCACCAATCTGGATTTTTTCATCAGGGTCTTTCCTTGGCCGTTCTGAAAGCGCAAAAGCGTCTGTCCCTGAGCCGCCCGGCTGCAGGGAAAGACGCCTTTGTCATGGGTTTGGGCCCTTCCTTGGACCGAAACCGTTGTGACCTTCAGTGGTCACGCAAGGGTTCAAGCAATTTGCGGGCCAGGTCGCGATGGCTGTGCAGAGGGCCCGGGCCGCGAGGCCATGCACCGAGATGGTGAGATGTGCGCTGCATTGGGGTGCAGCGGCCAGGCCATCGCGGTGCGGTGGCGCGGCGCTGGCCGTCAGGCAATCGTCATCAGGCTCGCATTGCCGCCGGCCGCGGCGGTGTTGACGCTCAACGCGCGCTCGATCACCAGGCGCTCGATCGGCACGGCCGTCGAGCCGCCGGCTGCGTGGCCGATGCTGACAATCGGCCCGGGCCGGGCCGCGAGCGCCTGGCCGGTCTGCAGCAGCGAAGCCGCGTCGCCATGGTGCAGCACGGCATCGAAAGCGGCGTTGGGCGCGGTCCATTCGGGCACCAGGTCTATGGCCTGGCGCACGGCCTGGGGCAGGCGCGCGTACAGCGCCCGGGCGGCCATAGGCCAGACGGCGCGGCTGCCCACGGCCAGCACCGCGGCCAGCTGAGTCAGCCGGTCTTCGTCGCTCGTAGCCAGGCACAGCACGGCGGCGCGCGGCGCCAGCGTATAGACATTGCGCTCGCCGGTGGGTCCCTGGAGTTCGCGGGCGTGCTGGCGCGGCGCCAGCGCCTGCAAGCGGCTGCAGGTCGCGGCCAGCTGGGGCGCGCCGGACTGCGCGGCCCATTGGCGCAGCTGGGCAAATGCCGCGGCCGCATGCCAGCGCGCGGGCGTGGCGGCGTCGGCGGCGGCATCGGCGGGCAGCGCGCGCTGCAGCACGTCATCGGGGCGCTGCGACAGCAGGCGGTAGAGATACAGCGGCCCGCCGGCCTTGGGCCCGGTGCCCGACAGGCCTTCGCCGCCGAAAGGCTGAACGCCCACCACGGCGCCCACCATGTTGCGGTTCACATAGACGTTGCCGGCGTGCGCCGCGGCCACCACCTGGGCAATGGTCTCGTCTATGCGCGTGTGCAGGCCCAGCGTCAGGCCGTAGCCGGTGGCGTTGATCTGCGCGAGCAGCTGCGCCAAATCCTTGCGGCGGTAGCGCACGATGTGCAGCACCGGGCCGAAGATCTCGCGCTGCAGTTCGGCGATGCTGTCCAGCTCGATCAGCGTGGGCAGCACAAACGTGCCCTGGGCCAGCGCCGCGTCGCCGGCATTCCAGGCGCTGCGCAGCACCCTGCGGCCCTTGGCCCGCATCTGCTCGATGTGCTGTTCTATGCCGTCACGCGCCTGGGCATCGATCACCGGGCCGACGTCGACGGCCAGCTGCGCCGGGTCGCCGATGCGGCCTTGCGCGATGGCGCCGCCGAGCATTTCAATGATGCGGTCGGCGCAGTCTTCCTGCAGGCACAGCACGCGCAGCGCCGAGCAGCGCTGGCCCGCGCTGTCGAACGCCGAGGCAACGACATCGGTCACCACCTGTTCGGCCAGCGCCGACGAGTCGACAATCATCGCGTTCTGGCCGCCGGTCTCGGCCACCAGCACCACGGGCTGGCCGTTGCGCCCCAGGCGCTGGGCCAGCTGGCGCTGCAGAATGCGCGCGACATCGGTGGAGCCCGTGAACAGCACGCCTTGCACGCGCGCGTCGGCGACCAGCGCCGCGCCCACGCTCTCGCCCTCGCCGGGCAGCAACTGCACCACGGCCTGGGGCACGCCGGCCTGCCACAGGCGGCGCAGCGCATGCGCGGCCACCAGCGGCGTCTGCTCGGCGGGCTTGGCCAGCACCGGATTGCCCGCGGCCAGCGCGGCGCTGACCTGGCCCACGAAGATGGCCAGCGGGAAATTCCAGGGGCTGATGCAGACCACCGGGCCCAGCGGGCGGTGGGTGGCGACGGCGAAATCGGCGCGCGCCTGGGCCGCGTAATACCGCAGGAAATCAACGGCTTCGCGCACTTCGGCAATGGCATTGGCCGCGGTCTTGCCGGCTTCGCGCGCCAGCAGACCCATGAGCTGCGGCATGTCGGCTTCCAGCAGATCGGCCGCGCTTTCCAGCGCATCGGCGCGCAGCGCGGGCGGCGTCTGGGCCCAGCTGTCGGCGGCGCCGGCCGCGGCGGCAAGCGCGGCTTGCACATCCTGCTGCGACGCCTGCTGCACCCGGCCCACCAGGTCCTGCAGATTGGCGGGATTGCGGATCTCCACGCTGGCGCCGCCTTGCGCCGTGATGCCGGGGGCCAGCAGGGGCGCTGCCGACCAGTCGCCGCGCGCCTGCATGGCCGGGGCAATGGCCTGCAGCGTGTGCTCGTTGGACAGATCGAGTCCGCGCGAATTCGCGCGCGCCGCGCCGTAGAGCGCGACCGGCAGCGCGATCGCCGGGTGGGGCAGGCCATACTCGCCTTCCTCGCGCGCCATGCGCTCCAGCGTCTGCACCGGGTCTTCGACCAGTGTTTCCAGCGCCATGGTCGGGTCGGCAATGCGGTTCACAAACGAGGTGTTGGCGCCGTTTTCCAGCAGCCGGCGCACCAGGTAGGCGAGCAGCGTCTCGTGCGTGCCCACGGGGGCGTAGATGCGGCAGGGCCGGCCGAGGCTGGCCACCACCTGTTCGTACAGCGGCTCGCCCATGCCGTGCAGGCATTGGAATTCATACTGGCCTGGCCGGTAGGTGGCGGGCCCGGCCATCTGGTGAATGGCCGCGACGGTGTGCGCATTGTGCGTGGCGAACTGCGGGAAGACTTCGTCCGGCGCTTCCAGCAGCTTGCGCGCGCAGGCCAGGTAGGCGACATCGGTATGCGGCTTGCGCGTGTAGACCGGATAGCCGTCCTGGCCGTCCACCTGGGCGCGCTTGATCTCGCTGTCCCAGTACGCGCCCTTGACCAGGCGCACCATGAGCCGGTGGCCGCTGCGCCGGGCCAGATCGACCAGGAAGTCGATCACGGCCGGGCAGCGCTTCTGATAGGCCTGGATCACAAAGCCTATGCCGTTCCAGCCCGCGAGCGCAGGCTCGAAGCACAGGCGCTCGAGCAGATCGAGCGACAGCTCGAGCCGGTCGGCTTCCTCGGCATCGATGTTGAGCCCTATGTCGTACTTCCTGGCCTGCACGGCCAGCGCCAGCACGCGCGGGTAGAGCTCCTGCAGCACGCGCGCGTATTGCGCGCGGCTGTAGCGCGGGTGCAGCGCCGACAGCTTGATCGAGATGCCCGGGCCGGCCTGCACGCCCGCGCCGGCCGCGGCCTTGCCTATGGCGTCTATGGCCTGCTGGTAGTCGGCAAGGTAGCGCCGGGCATCGCCTTCGGTCAGCGCGGCCTCGCCCAGCATGTCGTACGAGTAGCGAAAGCCCCGGGCCTCGAGGCCCCTGGCATGCTGCAAGGCCGCGCCAATCGTCTCGCCGGCAACGAATTGCTCGCCCATCACGCGCATCGCCATGTCGACGCCCTGGCGTATCAGCGGCTCGCCGCCCTTGCCGATGATGCGTCCCAGCGTGCTGGCCAGCCCGGTTTCGCTGTGCGTGGCGACCAGCCGGCCCGTGAGCAGCAGGCCCCAGGTGGCGGCATTGACAAACAGCGAGGGGCTGCGGCCCAGGTGCTGGCGCCAGTCGCCGTCGGCAATCTTGTCGCGTATCAGCGCGTCGCGCGTGGCGGCGTCGGGAATGCGCAGCAGCGCTTCGGCCAGGCACATCAATGCCACGCCCTCCTGCGACGACAGCGAATATTCCTGCAGCAGGCCTTGCACCATGCCCGCGCGGCCGCTGGCGCACTTGCGCTCGCGCAGTCCGCGCGCCAGCTGCAGCGCCAGCACGTGGGCGCGCTGCGCGTCGTCGTTGCGCGGGCGCGCGAGTTCCAGCAGGGCTGCCATCACGGCCTCGGGTTCGGGCCGGCGCGTCGCGGCCGTGATGGCGTCGCGCAGCGCGCCGCGGTGTTGCGTGGGGCCGTCGACAAAAGCGGCGGGAGAGGCCGGGGCAGCGGAAATGGACATGGCGAAAGTCGGTGAGTGGATAGCGCAATGGTGAACCGGGGCGAATAGAATATTTGTTCGAAATATGTGATTTGGTCCGAATGAAAAACTATTTGTATGGCATCCGATAACGAATCAGTCCAGATCGACCGCATGGACCTGCGCATTCTTGCGCTGCTGCAGGCCGACGGCCGCCTGACCAACCTCAAGCTGGCCGAGGCCATCAGCCTGTCGCCGACGGCGACGCTGGCGCGCGTGCAGCGGCTCACGCGCGAGGGCTATATCCTGGGCTACGAGGCGCGGCTCAACCCCATCAAGCTGGACGCGGGCATGCTGGTGTTTGTCGAGGTGCTGCTGGACCGCACCACGCCCAATGTGTTCGAGGAGTTCAAGGTGGCGGTGCAGCTGCAGCCTGAAATCATGGAATGCCACATGGTGGCCGGCGGCTTCGACTATCTGCTGAAAACCCGCAGCGCCGATATGAACGCCTACCGGGTGTTTGCCGGCAATGTGCTGTGGCAGCTGCCGGGCGTGCGCGAGACGCGCACCTATGCGGTGATGGAAGAGGTGAAGAACTCTTCGCATCTGCATTTGCGGGGGCTGGGTTAGGGGCTCGCCCCAAGCCTGGAGCGCAGGCCGTTCATCCTTTGACGCGGCCGGCGAGGCAGGCTCAGGAGGAACGGCTTGCTACGCAGCCCCATGCCCCGCCACCCAGGGCAGGGCCAGCGCCGCCAGCAGTTCGATCTGCTGCTTTTCCAGCGCAGTCCATTGCGGCCGCGTTCCCAGCACGTTGAACGTGGCAAAGCAGGCGCCGGCGCGCAGCAGCGGCACGTTCATCACCGACCGCAGGCCCAGCGACAGTATGAGGGGACTGTCGTCAAACACCTGCTGCAGCGCCGGCTGGCCTTCGCCAATGAAGATCTCGCCGCACAGCAGCAGCTGGCGCGTCCAGGGCGTGAGGCCCTTGCGCTTGCGGCCCGCGACCGGGTATTCGGCAGGGCGCGACGACCAGATGCGCTGCAGGTCTATGGCCTCCGGCGCATCGGCCGGTGGCGCCGGCCACCGCACATGGTTGACGGTGAGCAGGCCGTCGCCCAGCAGGTCCTGGCGCACGCGCTCGATGGTCTGCAGCGCGGCGGCGAAATCGGGCGCGCGCGGCAGCTCGCGGCACAGCGCCTGCGCGGCCGCCGCCGGCAGCGTCAGCGGGACGTTGTCACTCACCCTTGATTCCCAGCTCGCGGATGATCTTGCCGTAGCGCTCGGCGTCGGACTTGAGCACGGCGGCAAACTGCGCGGGCGTGGTCTTGACGACTTCCACGCCCAGGCTGTCCATGCGTGCCTTGACGGCGGTATCGGCCATCGCGGCATTGGCTGCGGTGTTGAGCCTGTCGACCAGGTCCCTGGGCATGCCGGCCGGGCCGAACAGGCCGTACCAGACGCCCAGTTCATAGCCGGGCAGGGTCTCGCCTACCGTGGGCACGCCGTCGGGCATCAGCGCCGAGCGCTTGGCCTCGGTGACGGCCAGCAGCTTGAGCTTGCCGGTCTTGACGTGGGGCAGGGTCTGCGTGCCGGCCGAAAACAGCACCTGGGTCTGGTCGGCCACGGTGTCGACCACGGCCGGCGCGCCGCCCTTGTAGGGCACATGCACCATGGTGATGCCCGCGGCCTTTTCAAACAGCACGGCGCTCAGGTGGTTGGTCGAGCCCTGGCCGGCCGAGGCGTAGTTGAGCTTGCCGGGATTGGCCTTGGCGTAGGCAATGAAGTCCTTGAGGTTGTTGGCCGGCACCGAGTTGCTCACCACCATGGTGTTGATCACATTGGCCAGCTGGGCGATGGGCGTGAAGTCTTCCACGCCCTTGAACGGCATGCTGGCCATCAGCGCCGGATTCATCGCATGGGTGCTCATAGAGCCCACGAGCAGCGTGTAGCCGTCGGGCTTGGCCTTGGCAACCATGTTCGAGCCTATGTTGCCCGAGGCGCCCGCGCGGTTGTCGACAATCACCGTCTGGCCCAGCGACTTCGACAGGCGTTCGCCCAGCGCGCGCGCGAGGATGTCGGTAGAACCACCGGGCGCCCAGGGAACGATCAGCGTGATGGGCTTGTCCGGGTAAGCCGCCGAAGCGGCGCCGGCAGCGGCCAGCAAGGCGGTGGCGCACAGGGCGCGGATACGGTGAGAGATCATGGAAGCTCCAGTGGTTGAAAGGGGTAGTCAGCGGCCGACGGCGTAGCCCTGCATGCCGCGCGGATTCGCCGCGGCGCGCAGCAGCAGCCGGCCGCGCGCGTCGCGCTCGCGCGTGCAGGCCGACATGCGGCTTTCCGACCAGGCGTCGCCGACCTTGACCTGGTGGCCCGCGGCGCGCAGGGCTTCGATCTCCTCGGGCGCGAAGCGCGACTCGACGGTCAGCTGGTTGAGCCTGGTCTGGCGCGGCCAGAACGAGGCCGGGAAGTGATCGACATGCCAGGCAGGCGCATCGATCGCCTCCTGCAGGTTCATGCCGTGCACCGCGTGGCGCAGGAAGAAGGCCGGCGACCATTGGTCCTGCTGGTCGCCGCCGGGCGTGCCGAACACCATGTAGGGCTGGCCGTCGCGCAGCGCCAGCGAAGGCGACAGCGTGGTGCAGGGCACGACGCGCGGCGTGACGGTGTTGGCCAGGCCCTCGTCCAGCCAGGTCATCTGCAGCCGGGTGTTGATGGCAAAGCCCAGCGCGGGAATCACTGGGCTGGACGACAGCCAGCCGCCCGAAGGCGTGGCCGCGACCATGTTGCCGTCGCGGTCGATGACGTCGATATGGCAGGTGTCGCCCACGAAGACTTCGCGCTGCGCCCATTCGGCCACCGGCGGCAGCGCGGCAAACGTCGGCTCGCCAATGCCAAAGCGGGTGTCGGCAGTGCGCAGCGTGCGTTCGGCCGCGCCCAGATCGGGCAGCTGCGGCGCAATGCCCAGCGGCGCGCCGGCGCGCAGCTCGGCCGAGGCCTGGGCCCCGGTCTGCTGCCAGCGCGCGCGCAGGTAGTCGTCGGACAGCAGCGCCATCTGTGCCTCGCGCTGCGCTGCGGGCGCGTCGCCGTACCAGGCCAGGCGGTCGGCCATGGCCAGCTTCGCGGCTTCGGCAATGCGGTGCACGAAGCCCGCGGTATGCGGCGCGTGCTGGCCCAGGTCGGCGTGGCGCAGCATGCCTATCTGCTGCAGGAAGGCCGGGCCCTGGCTCCAGAAGCCGCACTTGGCCAGCGTGTAGCGGCCGAAGTCCAGCGTCAGCGGTGCTTCCACTGCGGCCTGCCAGTTCGCCATGTCGTCGTAGCGCAGCAGGCCGCCATGGCGTTCGCCGCTGGTGTCCTGCACCTTTTCGGTGCGGTAATAGAGATCGATTTCCTCGGCGACAAAGCCGCGGTACCAGATGTCCAGGGCGGCGTCTATCTGTTCGGTACGGCCCGTGGCGCGGGTCTGCGTTTCCTGCAGCAAGCGCTCGAAGGTGTCGGCCAGCTTGGGCAGCTGGAACAGCGCGCCGGGCTGGGGCACGCGCCCGCCCGGCAGCCAGACCTGGGCCGAGCTGGGCCATTGTTCGCGAAACAGGTCCTGCACCGCATAGATGGCCTGCACCGCGCGCGCGATCAGCGGAAAGCCGTCGCGCGCATAGCCTATGGCCGGCGCCAGCACTTCGGCCAGCGACCAGGTGCCATGGTCGCGCAGCATGGTCATCCAGGCACCAAAGGCGCCGGGCACGGTGGCCGGCAGCATGCCAATGCCCGGCACCTGCTCGAAGCCCATGCGGCGAAAGGTCTGGGCATCGGCTTCGGCCGGCGCCACGCCCTGGCCCTTGATCGACTCCATGCGTCCCAGCCGCTCGCTCCACAGCAGTATGGGCACTTCGCCGCCCGGGCCGTTGAGATGCGGCTCGACCACCTGCAGCACGAAGCCTCCGGCCACGGCGGCGTCAAAGGCATTGCCGCCGCGCTCGAGCACACCCATCGCGGTCTGCGACACCAGCCAGTGGGTAGAGGAGACCACGCCGAAGGTTCCAGTGATCTCGGGACGGGTAGTGAAAGCGCTCATGATTGCTTTTGGTGCGAGTGGAAGATGGCCCAACTATAGAAGCACGGAATAGGCCAGGGTGAATGTCTTTGCATCGACCCATGCATTGCAGGCTATAGTTCGTTCATGCCCCATTGCCTTCCCGACGTAGAGCGCGCCATAGACGCGCGCCTCAAGCTGCGCCATTACCGGCTGCTGGTCGCGCTGGACCGCTACCGTTCGATCACGCGCGTCGCCGAAATCCTCGGCAGCAGCCAGCCCACGGTCACGCGCGCGCTGGCCGACATCGAGGGCATCTTCGATGCCGTGCTGTTCGAGCGCACCGGGCGCGGCCTGGAGCCCACGGCCGCGGGCCGGGTGGTGATTGCGCGCGCGGCGTATGCGATTGCCGAGAACGACGAACTGCTGATCGAGCTTGACGGCGTGCGCGCCGGACGCCAGGGCCGGCTGCGCGTGGGCGTGCTGCCCTATGCGTCCACGCGCGTGCTCGACAGCACCTGGTCCTATCTGTTCTCGCTGCGTCCCAGGATTGCCACGGTGTCGATGGAGGATGTGACCGGCAACCTGTTTGCCGCGCTGCGCGCGCGCACGCTGGACTGCGCGATCTGCCGCTTTTCACAGAACGACCAGGGCGCGCCGGGGGACGAGGCGATCGAGCAGGTGCTGCTGTACCAGCAGCAGCCGCGCCTGGTCGTGGCCCAGCCCAGCGCGGCGCTGCTCACGCGCTACCCCGAAGTCGATATTGCCAAGCTGTCGGAAATGGACTGGATCTTCCCGCCGGCCGATACGCCGATACGCGGCATGATCGACGCGATCTTCTCGGCGGCCGGGCGGCGCGTTCCCGTGCCCACGCTCGAAGCCTATGCGGTGCGCACCATTGCGTCGGCGCTGCGCAACCTGCCGCGCGGCATCACGGTGCTGCCCGACGACATTGCCCAGGCGGTGTGCGTGGGCGGCGCGGCGCAGGTGCTCGAGCAGGCGCTGCCCTGGAGCCTGCCGCCCGTGGGCCTGGCCTGGCTGCGCAATTCGCCCAAGATCGACTTGATCGATGGGCTGAGGCGGGCGATTCTTTCGCGGCAGGGTCAGGACGTTTAAACGGCTGCGCTGAGCTTGAGCGCAGGCCGTTCATCCTTCGACAAGCTCAGGACGAACGGGAATACAAGCTCAGGACGAACGGGAATGCCGGAACGCGCTGCTGGCTTGAGGACAGGCCGTTCATCCTTCGACGGGCTCAGGACGAACGGGATTTTGAGGCTCGCAGTTTCCTCAGGCGGGCAAGAAGCTCGGCTTACAGCCCCATCGCATCGAGCGCCGGCGGGCGCAGCAGGTCCTTGTCGATTCCCATGACTTCGCTGGCGCGCTCCATGGCCGTCCATAGCTCCGAGGGCATCTTGAGGATTTGCTCGGGCGTGTCGGCCTGGGCGATCCAGGCACCGATCTCGTGGTGCTGTTCGGGCGTCAGCAGATCCAGGTGCAGCATTTCGTCAATGGTTTTCATGGGATCGGCGGTTCTCGAATTGCAAGGATGCCGCGTCAGCTTGCGCTGTACGGCCTGAGCTCCAATATACCGCCGTCGCGTGATGCTCCGGCGCTTCAGGCGGCTTTTTCCACATGCGCCTGGCGCGTGTAGAGAAAATCCATCACCGCCTGGCGGCAGCGCAGGTACTCGGGGTCGCTGGCCAGATCCACGCGCCTGCGCGGGCGGGCGATGTCGACGCTGAGAATTTCGCCTATGCGCGCGGCCGGGCCGTTGGTCATCATCACGATCTTGTCGGACAGCAGCACGGCCTCGTCGACATCGTGCGTCACCATCACCACGGTGCTGCGCGTGCGCGCGACGATCTCCAGCAGCTCGTCCTGCAGCTTGGCGCGCGTGAGCGCGTCCAGCGCGCCGAACGGCTCGTCCATCAGCAGCACCTGGGGTTCCATCGACAGCGCGCGCGCAATGCCCACGCGCTGCTTCATGCCGCCCGAGATCTCGCCCGGGCGCTTGTCGCGCGCATGGCCCAGGCCCACCAGGGCCAGTGCCGCGTCGCTGCGTTCCTTGAGCTGGGCCTTGCTTTCCTTTTGCGCGAACACCCGCTCCACGGCCAGGTGCACGTTCTCGTAGCAGGTCAGCCAGGGCAGCAGCGAATGGTTCTGGAACACCACGGCGCGCTCGGGCGACGGCCCCTGGATCTCGCGGTTGGCGCACAGCAGCACGCCGCTGCTGGGCGTGGTCAGGCCGGCAATCAGATTGAGCAGCGTCGACTTGCCGCAGCCCGAGTGGCCGATCAGCGCGACGAAGTCGCCCTTGGCAATGCGCAGATCGATGTTCTCCAGCGCCAGGAACAGGCCCTTGGCGGTCTTGAAGCTCTGCGAGATGCCTTGCAGTTCAATGAATTTGTCGCTCATGACTTCACCTCTTCATATGTAAATGCCTTGGCGATCTGCACCAGCAGCAGCTCCAGCGCCAGACCCACGATGCCGATCACGCCGATGGCGATGATGATGTTCATCACGTTGAGGTTGTTCCACTCGTCCCAGACCCAGAAGCCTATGCCCACGCCGCCGGTCAGCATCTCGGCGGCGACGATCACCAGCCAGGCCGTGCCCACGGCCAGGCGCACGCCGGTCAGCATGTAGGGCAGCACCGAGGGCAGCAGGATCTTGGTGGCGATCTTCCATTCGGACAGGTTGAGAACGCGCGCCACGTTCATGTAGTCCTGGGGCACGCGCTGCACGCCTATGGCGGTGTTGATCACCATGGGCCAGATCGAGCAGATGAAGATGGTCCAGATGGCCGCGGGATTCGCGCCCTTGAACACCAGCAGGCCTATGGGCAGCCAGGCCAGCGGCGACACCGGCTTGAGCAGGCTGATGATGGGGTTGAACATCTTCGACAGGAACTTGAAGCGCCCGATCAGAAAGCCCGCAGGAATGCCGACCAGCGCCGCCAGGCCAAAGCCTATGGCCACGCGCTGCAGCGAAGCGAGCACGTTCCAGCCCACGCCCTGGTCGTTCGGACCGTTGCTGTAGAACGGGTCGCTGAACAGCTTGACGGCCTGGTCAAAGGTCGCGGCCGGCCCGGGAATGCTCGCGCCGGTGGCCATGGAAATGCCGGCCCAGGCCAGCGCCAGCAGCGCCAGTCCCAGCAGCGGCGGCACGGCCGCCTTCACCAGCGCCTGGGCCTTGAGCGCCAGCGGGCCTGGCGGCCGGGCGCCGGCCGGTCTTGCGGCCATGGCATGGGCCGCATGTCCGGCCGCGGGCAGTGCAATTTCCGCCACGGGTTCGGCGCTCTCGTGCGGGCGGGCGTGGGGCGCGCCCAGCGCCGCGGCGCTGGGCGACAAAGTATGTGTGTTCATCGTGCTTCTTCCGTTGAAACCGGGGGCCGGGCGCCTGTGTCAGGCCTTGATCTTGAAACTGTCGGCGTACTTCTGCGGCTGCGTGCCGTCCCAGACCACGCCATCGATCAGCTTGCTGCTGCGCATCTCGCTCTTGGGCAGCGGCGTCTTGGAGGCCGTGGCCGCCTCCTTGTAGAGGGCGGTGCGGTTGATGGCCTTGGCCACGCCCAGGTAGTCGGGATGGTCCTTGAGCAGGCCCCAGCGCTTGTGCTGGGTGAGGAACCACATGCCGTCGGACAGGTAGGGGAAGTTCACCGCGCCCTCGTTGTAGAACTTCATGTGGTTGGGGTCGTCCCAGGTCTTGCCCATGCCGTCCTGGTAGCGGCCCAGGATGCGCTGGTTGATCGCGTCGACGCTGGTGTTCACATAGGATTTGGCGGCAATGGTCTCGGCCATCTGGTTCTTGTTGGCCAGGCTGGCATCGATCCAGCGGCCGGCCTCCAGAATGGCGGCGGTGACGGCGCGCGCGGTGTTGGGGTACTTGTCGGCGAACTCGGCCGTCGTGCCCAGCACCTTCTCGGGGTGGTCCTTCCAGATTTCCTGGGTGGTGGCGGCGGTGACGCCTATGCCGTCCATGATCGCGCGGTGGTTCCAGGGCTCGCCCACGCAAAAGCCGTCCATGTTGCCGACACGCATGTTGGCCACCATCTGCGGCGGCGGCACGGTGATGACCTTGGCATCCTTCATGGGGTTGATGCCGTTGGCCGCGAGCCAGTAGTAGAGCCACATCGCATGCGTGCCCGTGGGGAAGGTCTGGGCAAAGGTGTATTCGCGCTTCTCGCTGGCCATCAGCTTGGCCAGGCCCGCGCCGTTCACGGCACCCTTGTCGGCCAGCTTCTTGGCCAGCGTGATCGCCTGGCCGTTGTTGTTCAGGTTCATCAGCACGGCCATGTCCTTCTTCGGGCCGCCCAGCCCCAAGTGCACGCCGTAGACCAGACCGTAGAGCACATGGGCGCAGTCGAGTTCGCCGTTGACCAGCTTGTCGCGCACTCCGGCCCAGCTCGCTTCCTTGGTGGGAATGATCTTGATGCCGTATTTCTTGTCTATGCCCAGCACCGAAGCCATCACCACGCTGGCGCAATCCGTGAGCGGAATAAAGCCTATCTTGACTTCCTTTTTCTCCGGTGCATCGGAGCCCTGGGCATGGACCAGCGCGCGCAGGGCAGGGGAGATGCCGGCGGCACCCACGGCGGCGGCTTGGAGAACGGTGCGGCGCGGAAGTCCGGTTTTCATCAGGTCGGGCATATGCAGTCTCGGCAAAAAGTGGCGAAAAAAAAGGCGCCCGCATCCTGCGCGCAAGCCATGGGCTGTACGTGCAGTGATGGGGACGCCTTTGTCCGGTGACAGGCAAATCAGTCGTTGATTGCCTGTCGGTGGGGTCTTCGTTGACCTTGTTTCTTTCTAAGCAGCTTCCGTGCCAGCTGAGTTTTTAGTGTTTTCCCAAGGAAGCGGCGCGAATCGCCGGTGGCCGGGGCCTGGTGCGCGCGCCATTTCTGTGCGCCTGCGCTGAATCGGGGCATTCAGCCCAGAAGTTCGGCCGCGTCTATCATGCGCTGGGCGATCTGCACCATCTTGATGCCCTTGTCCATCGCGAGCTTGCGCAGCCGGTCGTAGGCCTGCTTTTCGCTCAGCGCCTGGCGCTCCATCAGAATGCCCTTGGCGCGGTCAATGGTCTTGCGGTCCTTGAGCTCGTCGCGCGCATCCTGCAGCTCGGCGCGCAGCGACTGCTCATGCTTGAAGCGCGCCATCGCCACCTGCAGGATGGGGCGTATGCGCTGCGGCGCCAGGCCTTCGACGATATAGGCACACACCCCCGCGGCCACGGCGTCGCGCACATGGGTGGTGTCGGGGTCGTTGGTGAACAGCACGATGGGGCGGCGCTCGTCGCGCGTGGCCATGACCACATGTTCGAGCGCGTCGCGGGCTTCGCTTTCGGTGTCGACGATGATCAGATCGGGGCGCAGCTGGGCAATGCGCTCGCTGAGAAACACATCGGCGGGCAGCGTGGCAACGATGTCATATTGCGCTTCGAGCAGCCCCACGCGCAGCGAGCGCGAGCGTTCGAGCTGCAGGCGCACATGCTCTTCCTGCTCGTCCAGCAGGGCCAGATCCGGAACAATGACCACGATGCGCAGGGGATGGCTCATGCAATGACACAAGCAAGAAAAGTGCCATTTTGTGCCGAAGCAGGTCCCGCACGGGCACTCTAAGCTGTACGTTCATGGTTCGACGGGGCCGCGGGATCAACGGGGAAACCGTTCATGGTGAGCCTGTCGAACCATGAACGTCCTGTCCTCAAAATGGCGGCCCGGTGACAAAAGCAGTGCGAAAGGCGTGCTCCTACTTGCGCAAAAACGGCAACGGCACATCCGCCGGTATCGGGCAGGCATAGGGCTGGCCCTGGCGGCGCTCGAGCAGCTCGGCCTTGGCGGCGGCAATCAGCGCCGGGTTGGCAATCAGTTCCACGGCCGTCGCGGTCAGCACCTTGGCCGCATGCACCATGCCCGCGTGCGCCAGGCCCGACTGGCCTTGCGAGACCATCTGCCACGAATGCAGCGGCGTGCCGAACGCATAGCAGGCGACCCAGGCCTGCACCGTGGGCGTGATCCAGCTGACATCGGCCACATCGGTGGAGCCAAACATGGTCTCCTGCGCCTTGGGGTCATAGGGCGCCAGGCCTTCGAACACCGCCGGCACCTTGCCGCGCAGCACCGCGGCCAGCGGGCGGCTCACCGAGTCGAGGTCGTTGGGGTCCAGCGTGGCCTGGAAGTCGCTGGCACGCTTTTGCTCGCGCTCGTCGAGCTGCAGCTGGCCCAGCGCCTGCATCTGCGCGTACATCACCTGGTTGAGCGTGGTGTTCTGCAGCAGGTTGGAGCAGGCCTTGTCGAACACGATCTCCAGGCGGCAATCCGTCATCAGCGCCGCGCCGCGCGCGACGTTCTTCACGCGCTCGTAGAGTTCGGCGGCCTCGTGGTTGCGGCCGGCGCGAATCAGGTAGAGCACTTCGGCGCGCGCCTGCACCACATTGGGCGACATGCCCCCCGAATCGGTCACCGCGTAGTGCACGCGCGCGTCCGAAGGCATGTGTTCGCGCAGGTAGTTGACGCCCACGTTCATCAGCTCGACGGCGTCCAGCGCGCTGCGTCCCAGGTGCGGCGAATGCGCGGCATGCGAGGCCTTGCCGTGGAAGATGAACTTGGCCTGGATGTTGGCCAGCGTGTTCTGGCTGAACACCGCCGTGAAGCTCGCGGGGTGCCAGGTGAGCGCGGCATCGACATCATCGAACACGCCCGCGCGCGCCATGAAGGTCTTGCCCGAGCCCCCTTCCTCGGCGGGGCAGCCGTAGTAGCGGATGCGCGCCTTCTGGCCGCTGGCCTGCAGATGGGCCTGGAGCGCGATGGCCGCGAAATGCGCCGAGGTGCCCAGCAGATGGTGGCCGCAGCCGTGGCCCGCCAGGCCCGGGCTGTCGACCGAGGGCGTGCAGACCAGCGCGCCGCTTTGCTGGTTCAGGCCCGACAGCGCGTCGTATTCGCCGAGGAACGCAATGGCCGGGCCCGCGTCGCCCCATTCGGCCAGGAAGGCCGTGGGAATGCCGGCCACATTGCGCGTGATGCGAAAGCCCGCGCTGGCCAGCGCATCGATGTGCAACTGGGCCGACGACATCTCGGCGTAGCGCAGCTCGGCCAGCGACCAGATCTGGTCGGCGAGCGCGGTCATGCGCGGGGTCTCGCGCGTGAAGAAATCCTGCAGTTGGTGGATTGCGGTCATGTGCGTTGTCTCCTGGCGCTGCGGTGTCATTCGGGCTGGATTCCGGCCTTGTCGAGCTGGGCCTTGTTGCGCTGGATGTCGGCCGCGATCTGCGCGGGGAACTTGCTCTGGTCCATGTCGGTGGCCTGCGCGCCCAGCGCCTGCAGGCGCTTTTGCACGTCGGGCAGGTGGGCGGCCTTCACCGCCGCATCCTGCAGCTTCTTCACCGTGGCCGCGGGCGTGTTCCTGGGCACGACGATGCCGAACCAGCTGATGCCCAGCGCGTTCAGGTCGTCGTAGCCCAGTTCCTTGAACGTCGGCACGTTGGGCAGATCGGGCGAGCGCGCCGTGGCCGACAGCGCGACCGGTATCAGCTTGCCGCCCTTGATCTGCGGCAGCGCCGAAGGCAGCTGATCGGTCATGACCTGCACCTGGCCGGCAAGCGCGTCATTGAGCGCCGGGCCGTTGCCGCGGTAGGGCACGATCTGGATGTCGGTCTTCATGGTGTCGTTGAACGCCGCCAGCATCAGATGGCCCAGCGTGCCCACGCCCGGCACGCCGGCGCTGAAGGCACCGGGCTGGGCGCGGATCTTGGCCAGGAAGTCGGGAAAATTGTTCACGCCCATCTTGGGGTGGGCCATCCACACCGAAGGCATGGTCACTAGGTTGGCGACGGGCAGCAGCTTGGCTCCCAGACCCTGGGCGCGGGTGTAGAGCAGGGGGTTGATGGTCATGGTGCTGACGGTGGCCATGCCCACGGTGTAGCCATCGGCCGGCGCCTGGGCCACGGCTTCGGTGCCAATGAGCCCGCCCGCGCCGCCGCGGTTGTCGACGACCACGGGCTGGCCCAGCGTGCTGCGCATGCCTTCGGCCAGCACGCGCGCCACGATATCGGTGGAGCCGCCCGCGGCAAACGGCACGATCAGCTTGATGGGCTTGCTTGGATAGTTGTCGGCCGCCTGTGCGCCCAGCGGCAGCGCAGCGCACAGCGTGCTCAAGGTGACGGCGCCCAGGCATTGCAGCGACAGGTGTTGGGTGGGGCGGGACAGGGCGCTCATGGAACTTTCCTTTGGACGGGCGAAACGCGGCAACATGCACAACCGGTAGTCAGGTCATGCAGGCAAGACATGAACTATAGAAAAAAAGCCGTGCGCCGGGCTCACCGAAAGAGGGAGTAGCCATAAGCATTGCCGATAGCTCGTGGCCCAGGTTTGCGTTCAGAATGGAGGCCAGACCCGCTTTTATCGTGCTCCCGTGAATCTCCCCGAGAACGGCCCCGAAGGCCAAGTGCTGTTTTCCCGGCTCGCCAAGCAGGGCCGTCTGCGCCAGTTGCAGCTGCTGCTGGCGCTGGCCCAGTGCGGCTCCATCGTGCGCGCGGCTGCCCACCTGCACATGAGCCAGTCGGCGGCCACGCAGGCGCTGGCCGAACTCGAACGCGTGCTCGACATGCGGCTGTTCGAGCGCCATGCGCGCGGCATGCGGCCCACGCTGGCCGGTCAGGCGCTGACCGACGCCGCGCGCGGCGTGATGACCGAGCTGGAAGAAGCCGCGCAGACGCTGGCCGCCATCCGCATGGGTGCCTCGGCGGCGCTGCGCCTGGGCACCATTCCCGCGGCCGCGCAGGCCATACTGGCGCAGCTGCTCACGCGTTTCTACGGGCTGCATCCGCTGGTGCATATCGATGTCCAGGAGGGCTCGGCGCTGCGGCTGCTGCCGCAGCTGATCAGCGGTGGACTCGACGCGCTGTTTTGCCGCGCGCCCGGCTTGCTGCCCGATGCGTTCGAGTTCGAGCCGCTGCTGGGCGACGAAGCCGTTGTGGTCGCCTCGCATGCGCATCCGCTCGTGGGCCGGCCGCAACTGCAGCTTTCCGATCTGGACAGCGCGCGCTGGGTGCTGCCGTCTGCGAACATCGCCGTGCGCGATATCTTCGAGCGCGACATCCTGAGCCGCCTGCCGCAGGCGCAATGGTTTCCCGTGGCCACCATGTCGCTGTCGGTGCTCGAAGGCCTGTTGGGCCAGCCGCAGGCGGTGTCGCTGATGCCGCGCAGCATTGTCGACCACCTGGGGCCGGACGGCCGCGGCGCGCGCTTCGCGGTGCTCGACCTGCAGCCGGGCAGCTTCCAGTCGGCGCTGCCGCCGCTGGGCGTGGTGTTCGCGCGCGAAGCCGCGCCGCAACTGCTGGGCGAAATGCTCCGGCTGTGGCGCAGGCCGGGGATCTTGTAGCGCATCTCGCGCAGCATGGCGAGGTCTTGCTTGTCGCCCTGCAGTGGTGGTTTATTGCCGCATCCGCATATTCCCGAAGGATTTTCCAGCCCGCCATGGTTCACGAAGGCGAAAGCAACGTCGCAGCGCTCATGCTGCAACCGCTCGCTGGTCGCCGTTGGCATCAAGATTGCTTGAGCTGCTTTGCAGCGACGGTTGGCGTGGAGGCCCATCCAACTGTTCGTTCTCTCGGAAAAAATTTGCAAAAAATGCCATGCGCCGTGGCATGGCATTGCTGACAGTTCCAAAATGTATCTTTCTGCGCAAGGGGCTCAAGAATGAAGATTTCAACGCGGTTGATCTTGCTGGTGGGCGTGATGTCCATGCTGCTTCTGGGCATCGGTCTGCTTGGCCTGCGCGGGATGGGAAGCAGCAATGAGGGTCTCAAAACGGTGTACGAAGATCGCACCGTGGCCTTGGGTCAGTTGGGACAGATCCAAAGCTTGATGATGACCAATGCCTATTTGGTCAGCGCTGCAACGCTGGATCCCAGCCCTGAGGTGGTGAATCAGCTCACCACGTCGGTCGACGCCAATATTGGCAGGATCACCAAGCTTTGGGATGAGTACATGGCCAGCTACCTGACAGTGCAGGAGGCCGGGATTGCCAAGAAGTTTGCCCAAGCCCGCGGCACGTACGTCCGGGAAGGGCTCAAGCCCGCAGTGGCGGCCTTGCGCGCGGCCGATATCCAGGAGAGCCAGCGCCTGTCTACCAAGGTGTTGCCGGCGATATATGCTCCTGCCAAAGACGAACTGGATGCGTTGATCCAGCTGCAGCTCGACGTGGCCAAGTCGGAATACGCGGGGGCGGTGGAGCGCTACGATGCTGTGCGCATGTATTCCACGGCATCCATCGTGCTGGGCCTGCTGTTTGCCGTCAGCTTTGGCTATTTCCTCATTGCCGGACTGGTGCGTTCGCTGAAACAGGCCGAAGACCTTTCGCGTGCGATTGAAGCTGGTGACCTGAGCGTGCCCGTGGCGATCACTGGCAAGGACGAGGTGGCGGCATTGCTGCACACCCTGGTGGCCATGCGCGACAGTCTTGCACGAGTGGTATCGCGCGTGCGCCAGGGTGCGGATGGCGTTGCCACGGCCAGTTCGGAAATCGCCCAGGGCAACCAGGATCTCTCGGCTCGCACCGAAAGCCAGGCGAGTGCGCTGGAGGAAACCGCGGCATCCATGGAAGAACTTGACTCCACGGTCAGGCAAAACGCCGAGTCCGCCCGCCAGGCCAACCAGCTGGCCGTGAATGCCAGCCAGGTTGCGACCCAGGGTGGTGAGGTGGTGGGGCAAGTGGTGGAAACCATGAAGGGCATCAACGAGTCGGGCCGCCGAATCGGCGACATCATCGGCGTCATCGATGCCATTGCCTTCCAGACCAATATCCTGGCCCTCAATGCTGCCGTGGAGGCCGCGCGTGCTGGCGAGCAGGGGCGCGGTTTTGCGGTGGTGGCCAGCGAAGTACGTTCCCTGGCCGGGCGATCGGCCGAAGCGGCCAAAGAGATCAAGACACTGATAGGCGCGAGCGTGCAGCGGGTGGAACAAGGGACCACGCTGGTAGACAAGGCGGGAGAGACGATGGCAGAGGTGGTGAGCTCCATACGCCGCGTCACCGACATCATGAGCGAAATCAGCGCCGCCAGCCTGGAGCAGAGTGCCGGCGTCTCGCAAGTCGGTGAAGCTGTCATGCAGATGGATAAGGTCACCCAGCAGAATGCGGCGCTGGTGGAGCAGATGGCCGCTGCGGCCGGCAGCCTCAAATCCCAGTCCCGCGACCTGGTGCAGGTGGTGTCCGTGTTCAAGCTGAGCGACGGCGGCAGCCACTACGTTCAGCACCAGATGCTGGACGCCTCCACGGCCTCGGCAATAACTGACGTCGCAGCGACCAAAGCCCCTGCTGCACGACTTCCCGCGACAAAAACGGCGGCATGGGTGAAAAAATCTCCTGCGGCTGCCGCTCCGGTCCCCATGGTCAAAGCCGCGCCGACAGCCTCCACTGCCAATGAGGCGGATTGGGAAACTTTTTAGCCATTGGCATTCCCACCTGCCATCTTGCAGCCAGCAGCGCGTCCCGGCGGCCCCCGAAAGGATCTTGCCGGCTGGCGCAGTTGCTGCGTGAAGCGCGGGCGGCCATCACCTTGCCATCCCGGGCCTGGTTGGCCAGGCGCATGCGCCGGGCGCGCGCACGCCCCACTGGCCATGGCTTCATCGGGACACCGACACGCATTCCGCGATGCGGATCAACCGCGAGGAGATCTTCGGTCGCGGGGCCAGCGTGACCTGCATCAATGATGCCGATGCAGGGCTTGGCGGAGCGAACGTCACGCCTCGGGCGCAGATCCCCATGTGCCGTTCGGCGGTCGCAAAGGATACAGCGGCGGTCCGCGTGAACCAGCGTCACGACTGCCCAGGTCAACCCTTGAGACGTGCCAGGCGCTCGCGTACGGGCCATGCGTGCCGGCTCGGCCGAGGCGAACGGGATGGGGCGGGATATGGGCTACATTGCGGCAAGTCGCAAAGCGATACGGTTGTGCCATGAAAGGAGTTTTCCCATGCCCATCGACGATTGCCCCACTCCCGCCGCAGCGCTGGGAGCGCTGTGGCGTGCGCAAGGCCTGAACAAGGAGGCGCTGGCGCGCATCGCTTTCACGGGAGCGGCGGCGGGCTTTACGAGCAGCTTGCGCGTCGTCGAGGCCGCGCAGGTCAGCGCCGGCGCGGCCGCGCTGGCGGCGACCGAAATCGAGCGCTGGCGCGCGCCGGGCCGACTGGCGCAGAGCGTGACTGTCGATGCCCAGCACGCAGCGTTCGAGACCAGCGGGTATTTCACGCTCGACGGCGTACAGCCCGATGCCTGGGCGCCAATCTCCGGCCTCTATGCCTGCGGCCAGGCCGCAGGCGCGCCGGGCTGGGTGCGCATCCATGCAAACTTCGATCACCACCGCGACGGCGCGCTGGCGCTGCTGGGCCTGCCGACCGGCCCCGGCACGCCGCGCGCGGCCGTGGAGCAGGCCTTGGCGCAGTGGAATGCCGAGGACTTCGAAGCCCGGGCCGCGGCCAGGGGCCTGCCTATAGCCGCCGCGCGCAGCGCCGCGCAGTGGCAGGCGCTGGGCCACGAGGCCGTGCTGGCCCAGCAGCCGCTGGTGGCCATCACGCGCCTGGGCGATGCGCCGTCCTTGCCCTGGCCGGCGCTGGCCGAGGGCGACAAGCCGCTGGCCGGGCTGCGCGTGCTCGATCTCACGCGCATCATTGCCGGCCCGGTCGCGGGGCGCACGCTGGCCGCGCATGGCGCCGACGTGATGCTGGTCAACGGCCCGCACCTGCCCAACATCGAAGCGATTGCCGACACCAGCCGCGGCAAGCGCTCGGCCACGCTCGATCTGCGCGGCGACAGCGGCCGGCAGGCGCTGAGTGAACTGGTCGCGCAGTCGCAGGTGTTTCTGCAGGCCTACCGGCCGGGGGCGCTGGCGGCCAAGGGTTTTTCCGCCGGGGAGCTGGCACGCCTGCGCCCGGGCCTGGTCGTGGCCGAGCTGTCGGCCTATGGCTGGCAGGGCCCCTGGGGCGGGCGCCCGGGTTTTGATTCGCTGGTGCAGACCGCGACCGGCGTGCAGGCCGACGAAGCGCTGGCGCGCGGCCAGGCCGCGCCGCGCGCGCTGCCCATGCAGATCCTCGACTACAGCGCCGGCTTTTTGCTGGCCTGCGGCATACAAGCCGCGCTGCTGCGCCAGGCGCGCGAAGGCGGCAGCTGGCAGGTGCGCGTGACGCTCGCGGGCGTGGCGCGCTGGCTGCGCGGCCTGGGCGCAGTCGAAGTGCCGGATGGCGACTGGGATCAGCCCAAGCCCGATATCGCGCCCTACCTCGAAACCAGCGCCAGCGGCTTTGGCGCGCTGCGCGCCGTGCGCCACTGCGCCGTGCTGTCGCGCAGTGCCCCGGGCTGGCAGCGCCTTTCCGTGCCGCCCGGCAGCGACGCGCCGCGCTGGGATTAGCGCGCGCGGCGCCCGGCCCGCGCCCTGAAATGGGGCATGTTAATTGCTTGCACTGTGGCCGTTCCTCTGTCACCTTGCGCGCGCCATGACCCCCTCCGCCTTGCCCCATCCCGTGCCGCTGAACCTGCGGCAGATCGAAGTCTTTCACGCCATCATGATGGCCGGAACGCTCAGCGGCGCGGCGCGCATGCTGTGCGTCTCGCCGCCGGCCGTGAGCCGCATGCTGGCCACGGCCGAGAGCCGGCTGCGCATGCTGATGTTCGAGCGCGTGCGCGGGCGGCTGCAGCCCACGCCCGAGGCGCGGCGGCTGTTTTCCGAAGTGCAGAGCATCATTGAAGGCGTGCGCCGCTTCAATGCGCTGGCCAGCGACCTGGCCGTGGGCACGCATGGCGAGCTGTCGCTGGTGTCCAGCCCGAGCTATGCCGAATGGCTGATGCCGGTGGCGATACGCCGCTTTCGCGCGCGCTTTCCCGAGGTGCGCATCAAGTACCGGCCCTTGCCCTTCGATGCCTTGCTGCCCCATGTGCTGCTGGGCCAGGCCGACCTGGCGATCTCGTCCATGCCCGCGCCGTCCAGCGCCAACGTGGTGGCGCGCGCCATAGGCCATGGCTTCATTGAATGCGCCGTGCCCGAGCGCCACCCGCTGGCCGCAGCCGAGTCCGTGGGCGCGGCCGATCTCGTCGGCCAGACCTTCATCAGCTACGGCGGCGATACGCCGTTTGGCAATCTGGCCGCGGATTTCTTTGCCGCCTCGGGCCTGGCCCTGCGCGCCGATGTGGAGATCCGCTCCACGCCCGAAGCCATGGGCCTGGTGCGCGCAGGCGTGGGCGTGGCGCTGATCGAGGCCTTTGGCGCGCGCCGGCCCAGCCAGGACGGCGTGGTGCTCAAGCCGCTGCGGCCCATGCTGTCGCACCGCATCTACCAGATCCATGCCAACACCAGCCCGCTGTCGGCCGTGGCCAAGGAATTCCTGGCCACCGTCAAGCGCCTGCTCAAGGAAGAGGGGCGCGACACCGCGCTGGCGCCGGCCGAGCATTGGGACGGCGAGGGCGCGGTGCGGGTGCTGGTGCATCGCGCCTGAAGCAGACCTGTGGGCGGCCATCCACAGCCGCTCGCGTCCGCGCTTTATCTTTTGGCTTCAGGCCATAACGATTGGTTAACGGCGTGGACTTTGTGCAAGGCGCGTGATTGTCATTTTTTCCTTGTGAATCAACTGCTTGCGTGAGGTTTGAGGCAGATTGCGCAATGGCAAGAAAGGGGTTGCGGCGCGTTTGGCGCTGCGGCGTTCGGCGCAGATCATTGCCACAGATCCACTTGAAGACCGCCATGAAACGTCTTATCACCGTTGCCGCCGCCCAGCTGGGCCCCATCCAGAGAGCCGAGGGCCGGGATGCGGTTGTCGCCCGCATGGTCCGCCTGCTGGAGCAGGCCCACCAGCGCGGCGCCCATGTCGTGGTGTTTCCCGAACTCGCGCTGACCACCTTCTTTCCGCGCTGGTATGTGGAGGACCTCGATGAAGCCGACGGCTGGTACGAGCAGGCGCTGCCCTCGCTCGCGACCCAGCCGCTGTTCGATGCGATACGCCGCTACGGCCTGACCTGCTATCTGGGCTATGCCGAGATCGCCCACGAGCCCGACGAGAACGGCGTGCTGCGCAAGCGCCGCTTCAACACTTCGGTGGTGATCGCGCCGTCGGGCGAGATCGTGCTCAAGTACCGCAAGATCCATCTGCCGGGCCACAAGGAGTTCTCCACGCTGCGGAAGGTCCAGCATCTGGAAAAGCGCTACTTCGAGGTCGGCAACCTGGGCTTTCCCGTGGTGCGCGCTCCCGTGGGCCCGGTCGAGGGCGTGAACCTGGGCATGCTGATCTGCAACGACCGCCGCTGGCCCGAGGCCTGGCGCGAGCTGGGGCTGCAGCAGGTGGAGCTGACCATGCTGGGCTACAACACGCCGGCCGTGAACCAGGAAAACCGCGGCTTCGAAGCCCATCATTTGCGCAACTTCCATTCGCAGCTGTCCATCCAGGCGGGTTGCTACCAGAACGCGACCTTTGGCGTGGGCGTGGCCAAGGCCGGCAACGAGGACGGCTTCGAGCTCATGGGCCACTCGATCATCGTCAACCCCCAGGGCGAGATCATGGCCATGGCGACCAGCTGGGACGACGAGCTGGTGGTGGCCGACTGCAACCTGGCGATGTGCGAGCTGGGCCGCACCACCATCTTCAACTTCGCCCAGCATCGCCGCCTCGAGGCCTATGCGCGCCTCACGGCGCAGACCGGCAGCAGCGCGCCGCCGACCTGGGCGCCCGCGCGGGAGGGGCAGTGATCATGGCCGCTTGCCTGCCTTCCTATATAGAGCATGAAATGCTGGGCACGCTGACTGTTCCGCGTTTTGCCGACGTGCAGGCCGCGGCCGGCGCGATCGCGCCCCATGTGCTGCGCACGCCGCTGCTGCGCTCGGCCGCGCTGGACGCCATCGCGGGCGGCCCCGTGTGGCTCAAGTGCGAGAACCTGCAGACCACGGGCTCGTTCAAGCTGCGCGGCGCGTTCAACGCGCTGCTGGCGCTGAGCGCCGAACAGCGCGCGCGCGGCGTGGTCGCCTATTCGACCGGCAACCACGGCCAGGCCATTGCCTGGGCCGCGCGCCAGCTGGGCCTGCGCGCCACCATCGTCATGCCCGTCGATGCGCCGAAAAACAAGGTCGCGCGCGCGCTGGCCCAGGGCGCGCAGGTGGTGCATTACGACCGCGAGAAGGAAAGCCGCGAAGACATAGGCATGCGCCTGCTGCTGGACACCGGCGGCACGCTGGTGCCGCCCGGCGATCACCCGCAGGTGCTGGCCGCCCAGGGCACGGTGGCGCTCGAAGCGCTGCAGGATCTGCCCGCGGGCGTGGCCGCGACGCTGGGCCTGTTTGCCGCGCCCTGCGGCGGTGGCGGCCTGATGGCCGGCTGCTGCCTGGCGCTCGATGCGCTGAGCCCGCACGCGCGCCGCGTGGCCGTCGAGCCCGCGGCGTTTGACGACACCGTGCGCTCGCTGGCCAGCGGCCGGCGCGAAACCAATGCCGCGGGCGCGCGCACGCTGTGCGACGCGCTGCAGGCCGCGACGCCGGCCGAGCTGCCGTTTGCCATCAACCAGCCGCTGCTGAGCGAAGCCGTGGCCGTGACCGATGACGAAGTGGCGCGCGCCATGCGCTTTGCGCTCGAGGAGCTGCACCTGCTGGTCGAGCCCGGCGGCAGCGTGGCCCTGGCCGCGCTGCTTGCCGGCCGCCTGCGGCTCGATGGCCGCAGCGCCGTGGTCGTGCTGTCGGGCGGCAACGTCGACATGGCATTGCTGCAGTCCGTGATCGCCCGCACCGATGCCTGAACCCGCATTCCAGAACAACGAGGCCGACGCCGCCGCCCCGCGGTGCAGCGTTGCCCAGGAGACCGAAAGCCCTCTGTTCACCGCGTTTCAGAAAGTCCCCACCATGTCGCTTTTCTCTGTCTCCGTTTCGACTTCCCGCCGCCTGCTGCTCAAGGGCCTCGCGGCGCCGCTGGCGGCGCTGGCGCTTTGCAGCCAGGCCCACGCGGCCTTTCCCGACAAGCCGATCACGCTGATCGTGCCCTTCAACGCCGGCACCACGCCCGACATCGTCTCGCGCCTGCTGGCCGAATCGGTGGGCCGCGACATAGGCCAGCCGGTGGTGGTGATGAACCGCGTGGGCGCCTCGGGAATCATTGGCACCCAGGCCGTGGCCAGCGCCCCGGCCGACGGCTACACCATTGGTTTCGCGAATGTCGCGACGCTGGCCATCAACCAGTCGCTCTACCAGAAGCTGCCCTATGACGCCGACCGGCAGCTCGCGCCCATCACCTTGATCGGCGGGGTGCAGAACGTGCTGGCGGTGCGCGCCAGCCTGGGCGTGAAGGACGTGGCGGGCCTGATCGCGCTGGCCAAGCAGCAGCCGGGAAAGCTCACCGTGGGCTCGGGCGGCAACGGCACGACCGGGCACCTGAGCGCCGAGATGTTCAAGAGCATGGCCGGCGTGTCCATCGTGCATGTGCCCTACAAGGGCGGGCTGGAGGCGGACCTGGCGCTGCTGCGCGGCGAAGTCGATCTGGTGTTCGAGAACATCACCTCGATTGCGCCGCACCTCAAGGGCGACAAGTTGACGGCGCTGGCCGTGACCGGCGCGGCGCGCGACAGCCGCCTGCCCAAGCTGCCGACGCTGGCCGAAACCGGCCTCGCGGGCTACCAGGCCGTGGCCTGGAACGGCTATGTCGCGCCCGCAGGCGTCGACGCCAAGGTGCTTGATTTCCTCAATGCGGCCTTCAACAAGGCGCTGGCCTCGCCGCTCGTCAAGCAGCAGCTCAACGCCCAGGCCTATGAAGTGAACGTGGGCCCGCGCCAGCAGCTGTTCGATCTGGCGAAGAAGGAACGCCCGGTCTGGGCCGAGGTGATCAAGGCGTCGGGTGCCAAGCTGGACTGATAGCCGCGCTGCGGGCACGACGCGAAGTTGAAATTTTTGTAAATTTTTCTCTGATTTTCGTTTTTGCCCCATTTTGACGATGCTATGATTGCGGGCATTGAAGGGGAGTCGCCAAGTTGGTTAAGGCACTGGATTTTGATTCCAGCATGCGAAGGTTCGAGTCCTTCTTCCCCTGCCAAGATTCAAACCCCGGTTGCGCAAGCAGCCGGGGTTTTTTCTTTGGCGCAGCGCATGGATGCCATGCAGCCAAGGGATTACCCTGATTGACCTCGCGCTGCTCAGGGATGAACGTGAATGGCGAAAATTGTCGATTGATCAGCCTGGCGTTGCTGTGCCCGTTGCACAGAGCGGACGATCCGGGCTGAGTGATTGGGAGTTGAGCCTTGAAAACAAAAACAATCCCGCCCCTTGGCGGTTGGCGTGTCTGGCTGTATGCCCTGGCACTGGTGCTGCTCGCAGCCGGACTGTTCCTGACCATTGGCGGCGCCGTGCTGGTGCAGCGTGGCGGCAGCCTTTACTTCTTGCTCGCAGGCCTGGTCATCACCGCCGCCGCGGTGCAGGTCGGCCGTGGCCGCAGCTCGGGCGCCTGGCTTTATCTTGCGGCGCTGGCCGGCACCGTGGTCTGGGCGCTGGCCGATGTGGGCCTCGACTTCTGGGGACTGATCTCGCGCCTGCTGGCGCTGGTGTTCCTGGGCGCCGTGGTGGCCTTCACCTTGCCGCTGCTGCGCCGCGCCCAAGGGCTGGCGCCCGCGCGTGCGCAAGGCGTGGCGATAGGCGGCGTGCTGCTGGTGCTGGGTGTGATCGGCTTTGGCGGCATGTTCGTCAAGCATCCCGAAGTCGTGGCCGCGGCGCCCGCTGCCAAGCAGGTGCCGGTGCAGCCCGGAGCAGAGCAGAAGGACTGGGCCCACTACGGCAATGACGCCGGCACGCAGCGCTTCGCCGCGCTCGACCAGATCAATGCCTCCAACGTCGGCGAGTTGGCCGTGGCCTGGACCTTCCAGCACGGCGACATTCCCCAGTCGACGGGCGCGGGCTCCGAAGACCAGCTCACTCCCATGCAGGTCGGCGACAAGCTGTTTGTCTGCACGCCGCACAACAACGTGATCGCGTTGGACGTCGACACCGGCAAGCAGCTGTGGCGCCGCGATTTCAACGCGTCCGTGGGCGGCGTCTGGGAACGCTGCCGCGGCCTGGCGTATTTCGACATCAACGCCGCGATTGCCGCGCCCACGGTGGCCGGCTCCAGCCCGGTGACGCCCGTGTCGCTGCCGGCTTCGGGCGGCTGCGAGCGCCGCGTGGTGATGAACACCATTGACGCGCGTCTGGTTGCGATCAACGCCGACAACGGCGAAATGTGCGCCGAGTTCGGCGACAAGGGCGAGGTCGACCTCAAGGCCGCAATGGGCAACATCGCCAACAAGGCGTTCTACACCATGACCTCCGCGCCCACCGTGGCCGGCACCGCCATCGTGGTCGGCGGCCGCGTGGCCGACAACGTCCAGGTAGACATGCCCGGCGGCGTGATGCGCGCCTTCGACGTGATCAGCGGCAAGATGCTGTGGCATTTCGATCCCGGCAGCGACAACCCCAACGCGCCCCTGGGCGCCGAGCAGAACTTCCAGCGTTCCACGCCCAACGTCTGGGCCGGCATTTCCTACGACCCGACCATGAACGCCGTGTTCCTGCCCGTGGGCTCGGCTTCGGTCGACCTGTACGGCGCGACGCGCAGCGCGCTGGACCGCAAGTACGGCGCCTCGGTGCTGGCGCTGGACGCCGCGACCGGCAAGGAAAAGTGGGTCTACCAGACCGTGCACAACGACCTGTGGGACTTCGACGTTCCCATGGCGCCGTCGCTGATCGACTTCCCCAAGGCCGATGGCAGCAAGGTGCCGGCCGTGGTGGTCGCCACCAAGGCCGGCCAGATCTATGTGCTGGACCGCGTCACCGGCCAGCCGCTGACCGCCGTGGAAGAGCGTGAAGTCAAGCCCGGCCGCATCGCGGGCGAGCACTACTCCAAGACCCAGCCGTTCTCCGTGGGCATGCCGCAGATCGGCGCGCAGACGCTGACCGAGTCCGACATGTGGGGCGTGACGCCTTTTGACCAGCTGCTGTGCCGCATCGACTTCAAGGGCATGCGCTACGACGGCCTGTACACCGTGCCCGACACCGACAAGTCGCTGTCCTTCCCCGGTTCGCTGGGCGGCATGAACTGGGGCGGCCTGTCGAGCGACCCGAACAACAACCTGCTGTTCGTCAACGACATGCGTCTGGGCCTGTGGGTCACCATGGTCGAGCAAAAGAAGAACGACAAGCTGTCCGACGGCGGCGAAGCACCCAACGTCGGCATGGGCCAGGTGCCGCTGGGCGGCACACCGTACTCGGTGATGAAGAACCGTTTCCTGTCGGCGCTGCAGATCCCTTGCCAGAAGCCGCCGTTCGGCACCATGACCGCCATCGACCTCAAGACGCAGAAGGTGGCGTGGCAGGTGCCGCTGGGCACGGTGCAGGACACCGGTCCTTTCGGCATCAAGATGCTGCTGCCCATGGAAGTCGGCATGCCCACATTGGGCGGCTCGGTCGCCACGCAGGGCAACCTGGTGTTCTTTGCGGGCACCCAGGATTACTACCTGCGCGCGCTCGACACCGCCACCGGCAAGGAAGTCTGGAAGCAGCGCCTGCCCGTGGGCAGCCAGGGCACGCCCATGACCTACAAGTCGCCCAAGACCGGCAAGCAGTACGTGGTGATCTCGGCCGGCGGCGCACGCCAGTCGCCCGACCGCGGCGACTATGTGATTGCCTACGCCTTGCCCGACAAGAAGTGAACGCCGCCGGCTTGCCGGCACGCGCATGGAAAAAGGCCACCCCAGGGTGGCCTTTTTCGTGGGCGCATGCCGCGCTCCGGACTACTCTTCCAGCAGCGAGCGCAGCATCCAGGCCGTCTGCTCGTGCACCGACAGGCGCTGGGTCAGCAGGTCGGCCGTGGGCTCGTCGGCGGCCTTGTCGGCAATCGGAAACAGGGCGCGCGCGGTGCGCGCCACGGCTTCGTGGCCGTTGACCAGAATGCGCACCATATCGAGCGCCGCCGGCGGCTTGATGGGAGCGTCGTCCAGCGAAGTGAGCTGGCCGTATTGCGCGTACGAGCCCGGCGCCACATGGCCCAGCGCGCGTATGCGTTCGGCAATCAGGTCGGCGGCATTCCACAGCTCGGTGTACTGCTGCATGAACATCTGGTGCAGGCTGTTGAACATCGGGCCGGTCACGTTCCAGTGGAAATTGTGCGTGGTCAGGTACAGCGTGTAGTTGTCGGCCAGCAGGCGCGACAGGCCTTCGGCAATGGCCTGGCGGTCCTTGGCCGAGATGCCGATATTGATGGTATGGGCCTGGGCTGCGGGGATGACTACGGATTTCTTGGGCACTGCGGACTCCTTGGGGTTGAAACAAGCTGTGGTTGAAATCGCTGCTGCACGTTGTAGGGGCACTAGGCAGACTCTAGCGCGTAACGGCCAGGCTCGCCACCCGTCCATGGCGCGTTGTTCAAGGCGGCGGGCGCGCGCAGTTCGTGCGGGCCGGCACGGCGGACGGCAGAAAGCGTATGCGCGTGCGCCGCACCAGTTCCTCGTAGCTGATGGGCGGCAGCGCCGTGGTGCCGGCGTCATTGGCCAGCCAGTGGGCCCAGCTCTTGCCGCTGCAAGGGTCGTAGACCAGCTTGAACAGATGGCTGGGCACCTGCACCTTGCCCGGGCCTATGGTGGGCGCGGTCGCGGCAAACACCGGGCCGGTGAATACATAGACATCGGCCTGGGCGCGCAGTACGTATTGGCGCGTGTGCTGCTCGATTTCCGACCAGGCACCGGCGTTGAAGGTCTGGTCCTGGGGCACCATGTTGGCCAGGCTGAAGCTTTGCGCCATGGCGTCGGGCGAGCCCATGTCGCCGGCCGGCGCCATGTGGCCACGCGAATAGCCCGAATCGCGGTAGTCGGCCAGCTCCGCACGCTCGCCGCGCGGCAGGCGCGCATCGGCAAAGAAGCGGTTGGCGCGCTTTTGTCCGAGCGCGGCGTTGATCAGCGCGCGATCCAGGTGTTCCACCACGAAGACCGGCGTCTTGGTCTCGCCGCTGTGCAGCACGGCAAAAGCGCTGTAGCACAGCTCGCGCAGCGCGGGCGCGCCCGGCACCACGGGAGGCTTGCGCGCAGGGAAGAACTGCGGACATTCGGAGAACGCCGTATCGATGGGCGAGAGCTGCGGCACGGGCTGCAGCGCGCAGCCGGCGAGCAGTGCCAGCAGGCCGCTGGTGGCGTGCAGTTTCCAGCGCCCACGCGCCATGCCATGGCGTGTCTTCATTGCACCTCCTGCGTGAAGGGCGCGTGCATGACAAGGCGCATGTGTCTGGCATTGCCAAGGCCCCTAAATTTCCATCATAGGGGGACTATGTCTGCGCAAAGGGAAGAAACCATGGCCGGTTATCTGATGAAAAGCGCCGCATTTTTCGGCGCCTTGTGCCTGCTCGCGGCCTGCGCGCCCCAGCCCATACGGCCCGCGGGGCTGGTCAACCCGGCGACCAGCTACTGCCATGCGCGCGGCGGGCGCACCCTGCTGGGCTACACGGCCGAAGGTCGCGAAGGCCTGTGCTTCCTGCCCGACGGCTCGCTGGTCGATGAATGGCAGCTGTATCGCGCCGACCACCCCTGCAAATAGCGCGTTTGCCGGGGGCCCATGGCGGGCCCGGGAGCCGTGCGCCCGCCGAGGTCATGGCATGGCAGGCACAATGCCGTTCTGCGCCGGCCACCCCTGCTGGTTTGCTGTTTTGATTGAGTGCAATGAATACCAAGACTTTATATGCTGCCGCAGCCCCTTTCGAGGCGGCGCGGCAGCTGACCGGGCACGCGCCAGCGCACCCGGCATCCCGCCTGCATGGCCATGGCTTCACGGCCCGCGTCCAATGCGCCATAGAAGCCGGGTGGGCTGATTTTCCCGGCGGCGAAGTGGAAAAGCTCCAGCAAAGGCTGGCCGCGGCCCTGGTGCCGCTGGACTATCGCCATTTGAACGAGCAACTGGCCGATCCCAGCGACATCCATATCGCGCGCTGGCTCGCCCGGCAGCTGGCCGACCCGGCGCTGGGCCAGATGGAAATCGGCGTCGACAGCACCGAGCGCCAGGGCGCGCTGCTTGACGCCGCGGGCCAGGCCCATGTCTGGCGCCGCTATGTGTTCCAGTCGGCGCACCGGCTGCCCAACGTGCCCGAAGGCCACAAGTGCGGGCGCATGCACGGCCATGGCTTCGAGGTCATTGTCCAGGCGCGCGCCGACGAAGGCGTCGATTACGACCGGCTCGACGCGGTCTGGGCGCCGCTGCAGCACGCCTTGCACTACGCCTGCCTCAACGAGCTTGCCGGGCTCGAGAACCCGACCAGCGAGATGATGTCGAGCTGGATCTGGCAGCGGCTGCAGGCGCAGCTGCCCTCGCTGTCGCTGGTCACGGTCTACGAGACCGCGTCCTGCGGCGCGCGCTTCGACGGCCGGCAGTACCGCATCTGGAAGGACCTCACGCTCGACAGCGCGCGCCAGCTGCGGCGTGCGCCCGAAGGCAGCGTGCAGCGCCGCCTGCACGGCCACACCTATACGCTGCGCCTGCACCTGAGCGCGCCGCTGGACCAGATCATGGGCTGGACCGTGGACTTCGGCGACGTCAAGCAGCTGTTCAACCCCTTGTTCAAGGCGCTGGACCACAGGCCGCTGCACGAGATAGCCGGCCTCGAAGACTGCGATACCGCAACGCTGGCGCAGTGGATTCTGGCCCAGGCGCGCGCCGATCTGCCCCAGCTCGATGGCGTGGACCTGTTTGAAACCCGCGGCTGCGGCGCGCTGGTCGCGGCCCAAGGAGCGACGCCATGACCTATTCCGTCAAGGAAATCTTCTACACGCTGCAAGGCGAGGGCGGCCAGGCCGGGCGCGCGGCGGTGTTCTGCCGCTTTGCGGGCTGCAACCTCTGGACGGGCCGGGAAAAGGACCGCGCCAAGGCCATCTGCCAGTTCTGCGACACCGATTTCGTCGGCACCGACGGCGAGGGCGGCGGCAAGTTCGCCACGGCCCAGGCGCTGGCCGAGAAAGTGAAGTCGCTGTGGCCCGACTCGCCTTCGGGCAAGCCGCTGGTCGTCTGCACCGGCGGCGAGCCGCTGATGCAGCTGGACCAGGCGCTGGTCGATGCGCTGCATGCCTGCGGCTTCGAGATCGCGGTGGAGACCAACGGCACCCAGCCCGCGCCCCAGGGCCTGGACTGGATCTGCGTGAGCCCCAAGGCCGGCGCGCCGCTGGTGCTGAGCGCGGGCTCGGAGCTCAAGCTGGTCTTTCCCCAGCCCGGCGCCATGCCCGAGCAGTTTGCCGATCTGGCGTTCACCCACCATTTCCTGCAGCCCATGGACGGGCCCGACCAGCAGCGCAACACGCGCCTGGCCATCGACTACTGCATGGCCCACCCACAATGGCGGCTGTCGATACAGACCCACAAGGTGGTTGGCATCGCCTGAGCGGCAAGGCTGCAGCGAGCCCCTGCGGCGTTATTGCTCCTGGCGCTTGAACACGATCCAGGCACTCCAGAAAAGGCTGGAGAAAAACCGCAGCGGTTGGTCAAAGCCCGCGCCCTGCAGCAGTGCCTCGACTTCGGCTTCCGAAGCCGGCGGCACCGCACCCTGGCGTATCTTGCCGAGCTTGGCCTCGACTTCCGCCTCGCTGGCACCCGCCAGGCGCCAGCGCTGCGCCCATGCGGCAAGAAACAGCGGCTGGGATTCATAGGCGCAGCGGTTGCAGGCCAGAATGAACGGCGCTCCGGGCGCGAGCCGGTCGGCGACGGCGCGCAGAATGTCCTTCTTGGCCTGCTGCTGCGGCAGGTGGTGCAGCACGCCGATCAGCGTCGCGGCATCGAAGGCGGCGCTCGCGGGCAGCGCGTCCAGCGTTCCCGCGAACGGCGTCACGCGCTCGGCCAGGCCGGCCCGGGCAATGCGCTCCATGGTGGTATCCAGCATGGTCTGTGCGGGATCGACGGCAACAAATTGCCAGGCAGGCTGCAACTGCGCGGCGCTGATGATTTCCTGACCCGTGCCGCCGGCGCCGCCCACCAGAATGCGCGCCTCGCCCGCGCCCAGATGGGCCGACAGCAGGCAGGCCGCGAGCTCATGGCAGGCGTCGTAGCCGGCCAGCGCGATGCGGCTTTGGGTGGCGTACTCCTGGGCACGCGACTGATCGAACTTGGTGATGGATTCAGCGGCAGACATGCGGCTATCTTAGGCAACTCCGATGCGCGCAAAAAGCCGTGGTCGGCGATTGGCGGCATCGCCGTTGCAGAAGCTCACTGCCGCTGATCGATGGGCACGAACGCCAGATCGTCGGGCCCGGTGTAGTGGGCGCTGGGGCGGATGATCTTGTTGTCCTGGCGCTGCTCGATCACATGCGCGGCCCAGCCGCTGGTGCGCGCGATCACGAACAGCGGCGTGAACATGGCCGTGGGCACGCCCATCATGTGATAGCTCACGGCGCTGAACCAGTCGAGGTTGGGGAACATGCGCTTGCTGTCCCACATCACGGCCTCGATGCGCTCGGCAATCGCATACATCCTGGTGCTGCCCGCCTGCAGCGACAGCTCTTCGGCAACGCGCTTGATGATGGTGTTGCGCGGGTCGCTCACGGTGTAGACCGGGTGGCCGAAGCCTATGACCACTTCCTTGGCATCGACGCGCCGGCGGATGTCGGCCTCGGCCTCGTCGGGGTTCGCATAGCGCTTCTGGATCTCGAAAGCGACTTCGTTGGCGCCGCCGTGCTTGGGGCCGCGCAGCGCGCCTATCGCGCCCGTGATCGCCGAGTGCATGTCGCTGCCCGTGCCCGCGACCACGCGCGCGGTGAAGGTCGAGGCGTTGAACTCGTGCTCGGCATAGAGATTGAGCGAAGTGTGCATCGCGCGCTCCCAGGCGGCGCTGGGCTTTTCGCCATGCAGCAGGTGCAGGAAATGCGCGCCTATCGAGTCGTCGTCGGTCTCGACATCGATGCGCTTGCCCTGGGTGCTCCAGTGGTACCAGTACAGCAGCATCGAGCCCAGGCAGGCCAGCAGCCGGTCGGCGATGTCGCGCGCGCCCGGCGTGTTGTGGTCATCCTTTTCGGGCAGCACGCAGCCCAGCGTCGACACGCCGGTGCGCATCACGTCCATGGGATGGGCATTCGCGGGCAGCTGCTCCAGCGCGTCCTTGACGCTGGCCGGCAGGCCGCGCATGGACTTGAGCCTGGCCTTGTAGGCCTTGAGTTCGGCGCGCGTGGGCAGCTTGCCGTGCACCAGCAGGTGGGCAATTTCCTCGAAAGTGCAGACTTCGGCGATATCGAGAATGTCATAGCCGCGGTAGTGCAGGTCGTTGCCGGTCTTGCCTACGGTGCACAGCGCGGTATTGCCCGCGGTGACGCCGGACAGCGCGACCGATTTCTTGGGCTTGGGGAGGTGGGGGGTGGCGAGGGCGAGTGTCATGTCAGGTCTCCTGGAATGCGGCTTGGGATTGGGTGGCGGGGGAAACGGTGGCGCTGCGCTGCAGGAAGTCCTGGGCGAAGCGCTGCAGCACGCCGCCGGCTTCGTAGATGGACAGTTCCTCGGCGGTGTCGAGCCGGCATTGCATGCGCACGTCGTGCTGGCGGCCGTCGCGCCGCGTGATGCGCAGCACCAGCGATGCGCTGGGCGCGGGCATGCCCAGCACGTCGTAGGTTTCCGTGCCGTCGAGTGCCAGCGTGTGGCGGTCGCAGCCCGCAAGGAATTGCAGCGGCAGCACGCCCATGCCGATGAGGTTGGTGCGGTGTATGCGTTCGAAGCTTTGGGCGGCGATGACTTCGACCCCTGCGAGCCGCACGCCCTTGGCCGCCCAGTCGCGCGACGAGCCCTGGCCGTAGTCGGCACCCGCAATGATGATCAGCGGCTGGCGCCGTGCCATATAGGTTTCTATGGCTTCCCACATGCGCAGCACCCGGCCTTCGGGCTCCAGCCGCGCCAGCGACCCCTGGCGCGTGCGGCCCTGGTCATCGACCACCATTTCATTGCGCAGTTGCGCATTGGCCAGCGTGGCCCGCTGGGCCGTGAGGTGGTCGCCGCGGTGCGTGGCATAGGAGTTGAAATCCTGCTCGGGCAGGCCCATTGCGGCCAGGTACTCGCCCGCGGCCGAATCGCGAGTGATCGCGTTCGACGGCGACAGGTGATCGGTGGTGATGTTGTCGGGCAGCAGCGCCAGCGGCCGCATGCCGCGCAGCGAGCGTTCGCCGGCCAGCGCGCCTTCCCAGTAGGGCGGACGGCGGATATAGGTGCTCTGCGCGCGCCAGTCGTAGAGCGGCGCGACGCGGGCGGCGCCGATGGAGCGCAGGAACATGGGCGCGTAGACCTGTTCGAATTGCGCGGGCTGGACCGCAGCCTGGACCACGGCGTCGATCTCGGCATCGTCGGGCCAGAGGTCGTGCAGCCGGATCTCGCGGCCGGCGTGCACGCCCAGCACATCGCGCTCTATGTCAAAGCGTATGCTGCCCGCAAGCGCATAGGCGACGACCAGCGGCGGCGAGGCGAGAAAGGCCTGGCGGGCCTGGGGGTGGATGCGACCGTCGAAATTGCGGTTGCCCGACAGCACGGCCGTGGTGTGCAGCTGGCGCGCTTCGATTTCCTGCGCGATGTCGGGCGCGAGCGCGCCCGACATGCCGTTGCAGGTGGTGCAGGCAAAGCCGACGATGCCGAAGCCCAGCTGCTCGAGTTCGCGGTCCAGGCCCGCGGCCTGGAGATACAGCGCGACGGTGCGCGAGCCCGGTGCCAGCGACGACTTGACCCAGGGCTTGCGCGTCAGCCCGAGCCGGTTGGCATTGCGCGCCAGCAACCCGGCGGCGATCACATTGCGCGGATTGCTGGTGTTGGTGCAGCTGGTGATCGCGGCAATGATCACCGCGCCGTCGGGCATCAGGCCGTCGGGCGGCGACGCCGGCTCCTGTGCGATGCCGCGCGCCGCAAGCTCCGAGGTCGGCACGCGCGCATGCGGATTCGACGGCCCCGCAATGCAGCGCACCACGCTCGCCAGATCGAAGCGCAGCACGCGGTCATACACCACCTGTTCCAGCGTATCGGCCCACAGCCCCGCGTGGCGTGCATAGGTTTCGACCAGCGCGACCTGCGCTGCCGCGCGCCCCGTGAGGCGCAGATAGGCCAGGGTCTGCGCGTCGATGGCGAACATCGCGGCGGTCGCGCCGTACTCGGGCGCCATGTTGGAAATCGTCGCGCGGTCGCCCAGCGTGAGCCCGGCCACGCCGTCGCCGTGGAATTCGAGATAGCTGCCCACGACCTTGTGCGCGCGCAGGAACTCGGTCAGCGCGAGCACGATGTCGGTGGCGGTGATGCCCGGCTGGCGCGCGCCCGTGAGCCGCACGCCCACGATGTCGGGCACGCGCATCCACACGGCCCGGCCCAGCATCACGCTCTCGGCTTCCAGCCCGCCCACGCCCACGGCCAGCACGCCCAGCGCGTCGACATGGGGCGTGTGGCTGTCGGTGCCGACCAGCGTGTCGGGGAAGGCGACGCCGCCTTGCACCTGCACCACGGGGCTCATCCGCTCCAGATTGATCTGGTGCATGATGCCGTTGCCCGGCGGCACCACATCGACGTTCTCGAAGGCTTGCTGGCACCAGTCTATGAAGTGGAAGCGGTCGGCATTGCGCCGGTCTTCGATCGCGCGGTTGCTGGCAAACGCGCCGGGGTCGTCGCCGCCGCATTCGACGGCCAGCGAATGGTCGACGATCAGCTGCACCGGCACCACGGGGTTCACCTGCGCCGGGTCGCCGCCCTGCGCGGCGATCGCATCGCGCAGACCCGCGAGATCGACCAGCGCGGTCTGGCCCAGGATGTCGTGGCACACGACGCGCGCCGGAAACCAGGGAAAGTCGCTGTCGCGCCGGCGTTCGATCATCTGTCGCAGGCCTTGGTCGCGCAGCGCGGGCGCGCAGCGGCGCAGCAGATTCTCGGCATGCACGCGCAGCGTATAGGGCAGGGCGGCCCAGGCGCCGGGGCGCAGCGCCTCGACGGCGGCGCGCGCGTCGAAGTATTCAAGCGCCGTGCCGGGCAGGGCGCGCAGGAAGTCGGTTTTCATGTGGGTCGTGGGCGTGATAGGCTTGCGAAGATTTGCAATTTACGCAAGACCTTGCACTGCGAACAGTCCTGAATTGGCGAATGTTTGCGAATCACAAACCGCTAATTTGCGAAGTTTGCGAATTTCTGGAGACCGACTTTCATGGCCAAGACTTTCATGGGCGTGCGCCTGCGCTCGCTGCGCGCCGAGCGCGGCATGACACAGCTGGCGCTGGCCCACGCGTTGGGGCTGTCGCCGAGCTACGTCAACCAGCTCGAGCAGGACCAGCGCCCGTTCACGGTGTCGGTGCTGCTCAAGATCCACCGCCTGCTGGGCGTGGACATCCAGCAGTTTTCCGAAGACGAGCAGGCGCGCGTGCTGGCCC
>Ga0308165_1001067_pt1 | contig 41459 bp, 47 predicted proteins | sample PhyWR2_FD_201032 | JGI IMG/M metagenome (GOLD analysis project Ga0308165, IMG submission 201032) | Phyllosphere microbial communities from UC Gill Tract Community Farm, Albany, California, United States - DLSLW.R2 | ecosystem: Host-associated > Plants > Phyllosphere > Unclassified | place: USA...
CTCCGGCCTACAGCGATCTGGGCGCCTGCACCGTGCATTCGCAAAGCGCGTACACCCTTTCCACCTCCCAGGGCGTGCGCCTGCTGAGCTTTGCCGACTTCCCGGGCAAGACCTACATGCAAGGCGTGGCACGGGGCTATACGGAATTCGACGGCAGCGTATTCGGCTATCGCCAGCCCGCCGCCATTGCCAGCGAAGACCAGGCGCTCAGCTATTCCACCCGCCTGAACGGCGTGGCCTGGACTGCCATAAAAGCGGTTCTGGGCATTGAGTAACGCCTGCAACAGCACGGCCGACATTTTGTGCTCACCACAGGTGATCCGCATCATGCCAGCCGGCTTGTCCCGCACGTCGTGCTTTTGGCCAATGCGTCACGTGCTTATGGTCGCCTGCATCATTGTGTACCCTCGCGTCCTTTACACCTTGTGGGCTTTAGGCTCGGTCTTGAGAGAACTGAAGAAGCGCTACATGGCTGAATTGACCCAGACCTCACCAGCCCGACTCATGCTGCAAGTGATGCCCTGTTCGTCCTGCAGCCTGTGGAAATGCTCGCTGGTGTCGAGAGTTGAAAGGCAACGCTGCGACTCGCGGTGGCAAGCTCGAGCATCGAGCGCCGGTTGCGCATTGGAAGTCTGAGTTGGTGGCCAGAAGGCCCAAGCCAGCCAAGCTGGTGATGAACCCACGTCTGGGCCAATATGTCCGGGACCGCCTGGAGGGCAAGATTCATGATGCTCAAGGGCACCAGGCCTCCGGGCCTTGGCAAGCTCCGTTCATCGGCCGCAACAAGCCTCATCGTGGTGACCGCAATTGGGTCGATGGCTGGTCGCCGGAGCAGACTGCCAACCGTCTACGAATCGACTTCCCGGATGATCGGTCCATGCGCATTTCCCACGAAGCCATCTACCAAGCCCTCTACATTCAGGGGCGAGGTGCTCTCAAGTACGAGTTGGTGAGCTATCTGCGTATGGGGCGCGCGTCGCACGTGCCACGGGCCAGGGCGCGGGCCAAAGCATGGGCTCATATCAGCGAGGAGGTGATGATCTCCAGTCGACCCGCAGAGGCAGAAGATCGTGCCGTGCCGGGACATTGGGAGGGAGACTTGATCATCGGCCTGGACAGGTCTGCCATTGGGACGCTGGTGGAGCGATCAAACCGCTGATCGGGGCAAGGAGCTGTCCGACCACGCGCGGTTCACCATCGAGTCCGGGGGGCGCGTCTTCTTTGCCGATCCGCACAGCCCAGGGCAGCGCGGTACGAACGAGAACACGAGCGGCCTGCTGCGCCATTACTTCCCCAAAAGGCACCGACCTGTCTCGCTGGAGCGAGCAAGAGATTCAAGCTGTGGCCCGGACCTTGAACAACAGGCCGCGTAAAACGCTGGACTGGAAGACACCGGCTGAGATGCTGAATGACTACCTAAAATCCGTTCAACAGCCCGGTGTTGCGACGACCGGTTGAATACGCCCTGGCTACCCTGGTCCGAGTGGTGCAGCAGGGCCACTCGCGTGCCCCGGCGGCACACAGCCATCATCAGCGCCTCCACCACGAGCTGCGAGATCATGCTCTCCTGCATCGACCGGCCCACGATTCGACGGCAGTAAAGGTTTAGTACCGCAGCTACTAAAGCCAGCCCTCTGCTGTCCAGATGTAGGTAAAGTCGTTCACCCGTTTCTGGTTCGAAGCATCGACCTGCAACTGGCGGTCCAGCACGCTGTCAGCCACGGCACCGCGTGCGCCACGATCTCCACGCCTTCGCGGACTCGCAGCCCACAACAGCAAAACAGATAATTTGTTAGTTTTGGAAAATCGGATTAATCAATATGCCATTGCAGAAACTCAGCATCCTGCATTGCGAGTGGGCTTTTTGACACAAAAAGAACCAAGCGTCGCCCGTCAGTAAAGTAAGGATCGAACATCAAGTTCACTCGAGGTTCATTTGGAGAAGCTTCACCTACTCCGGTCGAGTAGCCCCAACGAGCAACATTGCCAGTCATCAACATGTCCTGCAATAGATAGTCTCGCGATTCGTCTACGTCAGGATCAATTATATGCGTTGTTAAGGTGGGGGAGTGAGTTGTAATTTTAACACCAATGTCACGGCTGATCTGTCCGATCCAAAGAGGAGCACCATTTACTTGTAGAGGCGTCAGCCAAAGTCGTAGGTGATTGCGCTGAGAAATGTTAGCTCTAGCGCGTTGCATAGCGAAATCCTGAGGGCGCCCGTCGTAATGTAAAGCGCTGACCGGTGAGTTGCGGTAGATACCACCAAAGGTGAACGCACTGACCATACGGCTAACACTCGATGCGGTGATGGTCTCTGTGAAGTCCCAACCCGCTCGGACTAGTGCCACCAGCACATCATGTTCTGACCCGACAATAGCTAAGTTTAGTGGATCCCCTTGTTTGCTTGCTTGGTCATTAGTGGCGCAGCAAGGCAGCTTCTTCAGTTCCGTACCGAGAGAATTCAACGCAATTTCAACACGATAGTCCTGAGGATATATTTTGTTAATGTCTATTGACTGATAATCAAATCCACCGTTAAGCTGCTCTCTAGCAAAATCAAAACGTAAAACGCGTCGCGCCCCCAGTAATTCAACATTTATCAACTTAATACCACGCGTAAGATTCGTGTAGACAAAGCCTTTTACTGTATTTCCTGGGGCTACATGTAATTTGACTTGGCGATCGGTAAAGTCGCGTTCAAGCTGAGTGGTATTTAAATTACCAGAACCTGAATGAAATTGATATGCAGCTTCTCGCGCCGAGTAAAAGTCACGATCTAAAAACGCCGGCATAAACCAGTACGGATGGGTGCTGCGGTTCTCTATTTCTATCCATACAGGTTGAATACCGTGCGAAGCCAGGGGTAGTCCGAAGCTCACCGAGCTTTCTTCATCCCGCAGCGCCGCCACGCTCACGGTTACCTGATTACGCGTAATTGCTTGACTTCTGGCTCGATCAAGGTAACTTCTTTCCGCTAGTTTTCTATCCATAGTGGAAACTGAGGCAGCGCTGTTCGAAGGTGTGAGCATTCCACCGCACCCCGTTAGTATTAGAACGACAATCACTGCGTATAGCGCGTTTGGAACTGCGGTCTTAAAAATTTTCCGACCAGTTCCGCCAGAAAGAGATCTCGTCATTTGTGTGAGGTGTGAAGTGAAATAACTTGTATGCTTGCCATCACTAGATCTGCTCTGGGCAAGTCGTCGATGAACATCGCACCTGCAATGGGAAGTTGCTTAGACAGCGGCATGGCCATTGCCCAGTGATCTGCGTTGATGAAGCCAAGTAAAGCTCCTCCTGGAACTATCGCGTCTTCCGCAACGAGCTGGCCGTCGTTTTGGGGTGCAAACTTGGACAATTTCGCAAATGAGTTTCGCAACAGAAGTGATACTCGGTGTGGCTGTGCAGTTGCTACTAAAGAGAAAAACTGCACATTAAGTCTTTTATGATTGACCTTCCACCATACTTGCCGAACGTCTCGACGCAATGAATGGATGCTTGAGCCGTCGCCTATATCGCATCCTGGTAATGGAACATAATCCAGCAGGTGTGCAGCGACATTACTTGTATCGTCGGCAAGCATGCTGCCTCCAACGGCTCCGGCATAGCTGACAACTGCGGCAATATTTCGACCCATTGCTGGGTTCCGGATAAGTGCTTCAAGAATATCTGGCAATCCTTTTGAATATCCAAAGATAATCCAAGGACGGGAGTCGGGATTTGCTGTGAGAAGCTGATGTGCGATGAGATCTCCATTATGTTCGCTGGATGCTCGTGCTTCGACTGACAAAATTCGAGCATCGAATCCGTCACTGCGTAGTTTATCGACAACATCAATGAATGGCAGTATCGTTGGGACGATGCATCCTGCAAACAAACCAGGCACAAAAGCAATCCGATATCTAGCCGCCAACATCGATGCTGCACCACTATTAACATCTGACTGCAGCCTATAATTATCTTCAATAGGCTCGTCCGGCAAGCGCAAAAGAATGTCCGAACAGTTTACTTCTATTGTTAAGCGAGAACAGAATATGTTTCGGAACTCAGCTCTCATATCCCGAACGTCCGCTATAGCAAATTTTAAATCGCGCTCGATAACAGTCGAGTTAGACTCCGGTATAGCAGTTGTACACGACGCAAGAGCAATCGTGAATCCAGCAAGAAAGAATGCTCGACCATTGAGCAACCACTTATGCATTTTGTCGCGCCTAGAAAGCAATTAACCTCAATCGTACAGAGTCAAACATTGCGAAAACCCAATAAATTGGTATCTTTTCTCAAAGTGGTGCATAGATGCAATTTCAAGAGAGTACGAAACACACATAATACACGCTCAACATCACATAATGGAACAACGAAACTGAGCAAGTGCAGGATACACAGAAGAAATCTACTATTTAATTTTGTCTATTGAAACCACAGGCGAACGTGGCCGCACAGTCTCATCCGTGTAGCAATTACCAGTTGGTGTGTAGCGCACTACCTTATGATTCTGGATATAAAAAATATTGTTGCATACGAGGCGATTTTCAGTGCATGACATGAAAGCGGTGTAATTTGTATGTTTTCCATGATGTCCACCACTGCTCGCGTAGCATTCCTCCGATTTCTCACTGTTTACGTAATTACGTATTTCCATACCCGCATCCGTAAATGTCTTGTATACAGGCATAGACAAAAAAACCGGATGGGTATCTAGGGCTTCGACAGGAGCGCCCTCCCAGGAAGACAGATCCTTCTGACGAACCGTGGCGCACCCGATCATGGAAATCGCAACGACTGAAACAAAAAGAATGCTATTGGCATGTGACATGAAAATTTCTCCTAAAATCCCCTATGCGGGTGGAACCTAAAGAAAACAAGGAGCGCTATGTTACTTAGCTACCCTTAATGTTGATGTGCTAATGTTTCAGCGACCCACAGGTGGCAGTGCACATTGCAGTGCTTCCTGTTCGCTGGAACCTCGGCCGCAAGCAAGGTGGTTCTGCAATTCCATTACTCGCGTACGCGTCAACTTGGTCAGGCAATCATCCATTTGCAAGGTAGACATGCTGCCCCCGGCCGATCGAGAAGAAAAGAACTTGCACTCCGCGTCTCTGAAGGTTAGCCATTTCCGCTGCGCTTCGACCATCATTGCTTTGGTATTTATGTCATTTTTTAAACGTTCTTGCATTCTATGATAAAGAGTATTGAGATCGCCATCCGCTTTATTTAAAGCCTCAACCGCGCAACCATTGAGCTGAGCTTGAGTTTGGGCATTTTCGAAGCAATTATCGTCAGAAGCCTGAACTGCAGTTGCAGAAATCAGTGAACAAGTAAGTAAAAGCTGAGTTATCTTCTTCATTTTACGACTCCAATGCGCATTTCAAATCAACGTGTCAAATAGACGAAATATCCAAGATATTTGGTAAGCAATTGCCAACGCAACAAAACATATTTGAAATTTCTCAGAGCTGGTTTTCGCCGCTGCAATACACAGAATTACGAGAAATGGGGTACGCACCAAATACTCCCCTGCAAAGCGGGAAAAATGCTCCTTCCCTTTTAACATGGTGTCTACTACATCGAACAGACTAGTAGTGGCTAAAAGTCCAAAAAACCAGGCGCGCCGGGCTAGAAAAAAATCCTTGTAACTTCTGTAATCTTGCAGGCTGTCAGGGAAAAGGATCGCGCATTGCATGAACAACAATATTGCGTAGCTAATTACGAAAAGGTATGTGCCGAATGTCCATGTCTCTATTTGAAAAAGACCGAACTGCCACCACCAAAAGTGGATCAATGATAGAAGTACAGATACAACCCAAGCGAGATGTACCGGATACAGCAAATGTTGACCTGGGTGTTGTACGATACGTGCAACCCCAGACAATAGCCGCGTGACGCCTAACCCAATCACCATCCCCATTACGGTACGGATGTGAGGGTAAATTTCGTGTGCGGAAAGTACCTGTTGCTGCATGATATTTCCTATTAAAGCGGCGGATCCACGGTATTCTTTTTCAACGGGCTTGCCATTTAGACATAATCTTCGCTACAGGACTATCTATTGGCGCGCTCATCACGTAAATCATTTGCTCAGGATTTTCTGGACAGCCCAGCATCTGCCAATCGAGTGTTAGTAGGCCTTCTTTCGGATGCAGAATGCGCTTTTGCCCATAGGACGGAAGTGAAACTTGCTGTGATGTCCACCATAAGCGAAAATCGGCGCTCTCAGCAGAAAGCTCGTTAACCAATGCGCTTAACCTTGCATCGTCGGGGTAGCGTGCGACATCCATCCGCAAGTAGGTAACACATTGCCTTCCAGAAACGTTCCAGTCAACAAGCCGCGATCGCACGTCTGGATCGAGAAAGGCCATGCGGATGAAATTACGCTCATTGAGCGGGCACGCTGAAAAATTCCCTAGCAGCTCTGCTGCGACCGAGTTCCAACCAAGAACGTCTAGAGAGCGTCCAAAAACTACTACAGCCACGGGAGATAGGAGCGCTACCAGCCGTGCAGTTTGTGGCCCAACAGTGAGTTGTGGCCTTGGTTCTGAACAGAGTGACTTGCCTTGCACTAAATGGCGCAAGTAAACAGTCTGATCATTATCCAAACGAAGACTGCGTGCTATTGCTGTAAGTACGGAAATAGAAGGAACTATACGACCCTGCTCCAAACGGTTGTAGTAATCCGAGCTTATACCTGCTAACTGAGCGACTTCCTCCCGGCGTAAGCCAGGCACTCTTCTAGCGTTAAGGCTGTTCGGTAGACCCACTTCAGCAGGACGGAGTTCGGCACGGCGTGCTCGCAGGAAGTCACCAAGTGCGTTTTTTTTGGACAGTAGGACGTCTGGCATGGGGGCATCCTACTATTGATGTTGTGCTCCATATCAACCGTGAGACTAGGAATTTTTTTCCTAGGATAAAGCAGCCCTGTTGTCTCCCAGGAATGCTACCTAGACTTCATGCACGCTTGCGGGGCCTCGGTTGTGGCGGTTCTGCACAGGCGAACGGAAAAATTTACTTCCGGCAAATAAAGGAACCCACGAATGACTCGAAGAGACGCACCATGGTGTCGACACTTGGCTTCTTGCGCCATATTTTTGCCAATTGTCACGACGGCTGCCGAGTCTGCTGACAGATTCCGTCCAACCCAGGTCTCGCCCTCGCCGAGCCGAAAAGCCGGGTTGGACGCTTTCGCACAGATGGAGCGCGTACTTCTGCACCCGCGTTGCGTGAATTGTCACGTTCCAGGCTCCCCCCTTCAGGGTGACTTCAAGCGCTTGCACTACCCTCCAGTGCAGCGAGGACTTGATGGAAAGGGTGTCGCCCCTCTGCAGTGCGCCACGTGCCATTCGACAAAGAACAGCCCGCTTGCAAGCGCGCCCCCGGGCCTTGAGACCGCTGGCAAGTCTGGATGGCACATGCCACCCGCGCACATGAAGATGTCTTGGTACGGATTGTCCGGCCCAGCGTTATGCAAGGTGTTCCGCGACCCCAAGACAAATGGAGGTCGCTCGCTCGCCATGCTTGAAGAGCACATGGCCACAGACCATTTGGTCTTCTGGGGTTGGGACCCTGGGCCGGGTCGCCAGCTGCCGCCGATGGACAAGCCCGCCTTTGACCAGCAGGTCAGCGCTTGGATCAGGAATGGGGCGCCGTGTGACGCAACCGAACCTTTGCGTTCGTCAGCAGGCAAGACTCGTGCCGCCAACAACGTTGATGCAGCCAATAGCCTGAGAGCTGTTGCAACGTCTGATTTTTTGACCACTCCCATCCCCCATAGGAGCCAGCCATGATTTCTTTTCGGTTGAATGGTCAGACACAAACCGTTGATGTTCCAGGCGACACTCCGGTTCTGTGGGTACTGCGCGACACACTTGGCCTCACTGGCACTAAGTTCGGGTGCGGTATTGCTGTATGCGGAGCCTGCACCGTCCATGTAGACGGCGAGCAGCGTAGGTCCTGCGTCACACCGGTGGCATCCATCGCAGGCCAGAACCTAGACACCATCGAAGCCGTGGCTGAACAAGACGAGGTGGGGCGTGCAGTGCGGCAAGCATGGGTGCTACATGATGTGGTTCAGTGCGGATACTGCCAGAGCGGGCAGATCATGGCGGCAGTAGCACTGTTGAAGACCAACAAGCAGCCGTCCGATGACGACATTAACCGTGCAATGAGCGCAAATCTATGTCGCTGCGGCACCTACGCACGCATCCATGCTGCCGTTTTGGACGCGGCCAAGATTCTTGCTTGAAAGATTAGCAACAATGAAAAGAATTCAAGCTTCTTTCGGAACCAACCAATTGGGACGCCGTCAGTTCCTCAAACTCGGTATGGGTACAGGTTTCGCCGTGTATGCAATGGCGATAGATGCGCAAACGCAATCTGCCGCTGTTGAGGCTGGGCTCATGCCACAACAGCAACCAAGTGCCTTTGTCAGCATCGACGGCGATGGATTCGTAACAGTCACCATAGGAAAGACTGACATCGGCCAGGGCGTGCAAACAGCACTGCCCATGTTGGTTGCCGAGGAATTAGATGCCGACTGGTCCAAAGTTCGCTCTCATCTAGGGCCAGCGGGCGAAGCATACAAAGATCCAGTGTACAAAATGCAGATCGTCGGCGGTTCTACCACGATGAAGCACTCTTGGTCGCAATATCGCGAGATTGGTGCACGCATGCGCGCAATGCTAGTAAACGCAGCGGCGAAGCGCCTGAATGTTTCACCTTCAGTTCTTAAAACCCAGGCTGGCATGGTTATTGCCCCCGATGGGCGTAGTCTGTCATATGGAGAACTGGCAGCTGCAGCACTTGACGAGCCGGTACCGACAAGCGTTGAACTCAAATCTCCTGCGAAGTTCAAGCTCATCGGTAAGCCAACGGGTCGTCTTGATGCGCGTGATAAATCCAGCGGTCTGCAGATATTCGGGATCGACTTCACATTACCGAACATGCGCACTGTGGTAATTCTGCATCCACCGGTTTTTGGAGCGAAGGTTTTGCGCTATGACGCAACAAAGGCAAAAGCGATTTCTGGCGTAGAGGACGTATACCAAGTACCTCTTTATAATGGCGGAGTCGGCCTTGCGGTTGTGGCAGACGGTTTCTGGCCAGCACGCTTGGCACGTGAGGTATTACAGGTTGAGTGGGACACTGACGGCGTTGAAAAGGCGGACAGTGACACGCTGTGGGCAAGGTATCGTGTACTGGCTGGCCAGCCAGGCACGAAGGTCCATCCAGCTGACACCTCTGCGCTGGCAAATACTAAGCTGAAAAAAATCTCGGCAGAGTACACCTTTCCGTATCTCGCACACACGCCGATGGAGCCGCTCAATTGCAGCATCGATTTTCGCGGCGACCAATGTACAGTATGGGTTGGCTCTCAACTCCAGACGGCCGATCAAGCAGCCGTTGCCCACGTATTGGGACTCAAACCCGACCAGGTAACTTTGAATACGATGATGGCAGGCGGCGGATTTGGTCGGCGTGCCGTTCCAACGTCAGACTACTTGGTCGATGCCGCTCAGGTAGCCAAAGCACGATATGCAGTGGGGCGTCGTGAACCGATCAAGATGATCTGGACGCGCGAAGACGACGTTCGCGGTGGTTACTACCGACCGATGCACTTGCACCGTGTCGAGATCGCCCATGATGGCAAAGGCACGGTCCTCGCATGGAAACACATAATTGTTGGCCAGTCCATTACTAGCGGAACGCAAATCGAAAGTTTCACGGTAAAGAATGGTGTTGATGAGACTATGGTCGAGGGCGTAGCGGGAAGCCCCTACCCTTTTCCTATCGCTCTTGAAGTCCACCATCCTAAGGTGAATGTACCAGTCCTGTGGTTCCGCTCTGTGGGACATACCCACACAGCATTTGTGATGGAGACACTCGTAGATGAATTAGCACGCGCTGGAGGTATTGATCCCGTTACCTACCGTCGCCGCCTGCTGGCAAAACACCCGCGTAATCTCGCCGCTATGGAGTTGGCGGTCGAAAAATCTGGATATGGCAAGAGGCGGCTGCCCCCCGGACGGGCATGGGGAGTGGCTGTGCATGAATCCTTCGACAGCATAGTGGCTTATGTGGTCGAGGTCTCGATGAATGGAACCGAGCCTGTTTTGCATGAGGTGACAGCCGCTGTACACTGTAATATGCCTGTGAATCCACGCACAATTGAGGCTCAAATGCAAGGTGGTCTATTGATGGGCCTGGGCATGACGATCCCTGGTGCAGAGATAACCCTGAAGAATGGCCAGGTGCAGCAGCATAACTGGAACGACTATCGCATACCGACTCATGCGCACATGCCGAAGATGACTGTGCACATCGTTCCCTCTGCTGATCCCCCAACTGGCATAGGCGAGCCTTCGCTTCCTCCTATCGCCCCGGCGATGGCCAATGCCATCGCTGCGATTACAGGCAGAAGACATCGAAGTCTGCCTTTCAGTATAGCTAATCCAGCATAGCTTCTGCGTTATGAGGCAGTTCAGCTTGAGGAGTTGATGGGTGGGGCCACAGCTCATCGGAAATAGCAAAAATATTGAGGTTTGGCGCGTTTCGTGATTGAAGAATACGCGCCGTTATTGTTTTAACTCCGTTTGTTTATTAACTTCATAAATAAGTGAGACGTTCAAATGAAAATGGACATAGAAGTACGGATGTTCATGGCGGACAGGAGAGCTCAGGGATTGAGCAGCGAACGTTTGTGCACTGATCTGTCGCTCATGCTTGTGTTCGCAGCTGAAGTTTCCGCTCTCTCGTCCTTACAACCATCTGGAGGCGGAACCCATGACTGTTGAAGGAAGTGCAGGAGATCTGATACAGGTCGTGAGTTTGTTGGGAGCAGCTGTAATAGCAGTGCCTCTGTTCAAGAAGATCGGCCTGGGATCGGTGCTAGGGTATTTGTCGGCTGGCTTGGCCATTGGGCCGTTTGGCTTCAAGCTCTTCAACGATCCACAGGCCATCCTGCACGTAGCTGAGCTTGGCGTGGTTATGTTCCTGTTCGTAATCGGGTTGGAAATGCGGCCTTCTCACCTGTGGAGCCTGCGGAAGCAGATCTTCGGTCTGGGCAGCCTACAGTGCCTCGTTTGCGGTTTCCTGCTGACGCTGGTGGGCATTGCCTTTGGTTTCTCGCTAGCAGTGTCCTTCGTAAGTGCGATGGGTTTTGTGCTCACTTCCACAGCCATCGTCATGCAACTCCTGGGCGAGCGAGGTGACATAGCCGCGCCGCGCGGACAGCGTATCGTCTCCATACTCCTTTTTGAAGATCTTCTGATTGTTCCGCTGCTGGCCTTGATAGCCTTTATTGCGCCACCAGTGCTCGATGTAGCCGCTGTTGTGCCCTCGCGCTGGGGCGTGATAGGTCTGGCCCTGGGTTCATTGGCCGCGCTGGTGGCCGCCGGCGTATGGCTGCTCAACCCGCTTTTCCGTATTCTTGCCAATGCCAAGGCTCGCGAAGTTATGACGGCCGCAGCGCTTTTGGTGGTGCTTGGTGCGGCTCTCCTAATGCAGCTAGGTGGGTTATCAATGGCTATGGGCGCATTTCTGGCAGGTGTCCTGCTGTCTGAATCCACCTTCCGGCACCAATTAGAGGCAGACATCGAACCGTTTCGTGGCCTATTGCTGGGACTATTCTTTCTGGGCGTTGGCATGTCTCTAGACCTTGGTGTGGTCGTGCAAAACTGGCGTCTAATTGTCGCCGGTGTACTAGCGCTTATGGCGACCAAGGCAATGTGCATCTACGCAGTAGCGCGCATAGCTAAGAGCTCGCATATCGAAGCACTGGACCGAGCAGTGCTGATGGCACAGGGCGGCGAATTCGCTTTTGTGCTATTCGCCGCTGCCTCAGGCGCACGTGTGATCGACGCCACCGTCAACGCCAACATGACGGCCATTGTAGTTCTCTCAATGGCACTGACTCCAATGGTCGTGCTCATGCACCAGCGGTTCGGGCCGCGCAATCCAGAATCCATGGAAGACGTGGAGCAAGCGCAAGACCGACAGGCGAACGTTTTGGTGATCGGCTTTGGTCGCGTCGGCCAAATTGCCAGCCAAGGCGTTGTGGCGCGCGGCGCTTCTCTGACAGTCATAGACAACGACACCCAAGTGATCCGGGACGCGCAGTCTTACCTAGGTTTCAAGGTCTATTACGGCGATGGCGCCCGGCCTGACGTCCTGCATGCGGCGGGTGCTCGCAGCGCGAGCGCCATCTTAGTCTGCGTTAATGACAGAACAACCGCTACGCACATTGTTCAAAGCGTAAGAGCCGAGTGCCCTCAAGCTCGGGTGCTGGTTCGTGCCTATGACCGTCAGCACGCGGTCGAACTGGTGCAAGCAGATAGCTCGAATACCGTTATTAGGGAAACGTTCGAATCAGCCATGAAGTTGGGTTATGAAGCAATGCTCGCCACTGGTGCGACTGTGGATGAAGCCAATGCAGTAATTTCAGATTTGCGCCGATTGGACGCTGATCGCTTTGATTTGGAGGTGGCTGGCGATGCATTTGCCGGTCGCGCTTTACTGCAGGCTGGACTGCGTAATCATGGGAAATCAACCTCGAACGCGCCGAATTGAACGTGAAGCAGTGATGTGACGCAGTCGAAGGTCCACAGCGTCGCTTTGCAAGCTTCATTTGACTAAGATGCGGCGTTGTCATCAGCTGATAATTATGCCTTGACACTAGCCTCAAGAAAATAGAACAACATATTACATTACTGAAAATTCTAGCTAAAATCATCAATAATCAGATGCAAATAAAACATCTAGTTTGCAATATGATGGCTATTTTCTTGAGTGGACTCGCTATTTTTTCTTGCTGGGCGTGCATTTCCACAGAGGTTGATTGCAGCTTATTATTGCCTGATTCTGCTCAAAAATATTGTAAATCAGTGCGAATCTCTTTAAAAATAAATAGGATAATTTCAATTACCAAAAAAAAATAATGACGATATTAAACACCATGATTAGGAATACCACACTGATGCATGAAAAACTACACGCCAATTAATCTTCGCAAATTAATAATTCGAGAGCGCGATATGAAAACTGAAAAACTCAATAGATTTGCAAAACTTATCCTCAATGGAGGAATATTTCTTCTGATCGGAAACTCATATGCTCAAGCGACGGTGGAGTGTCACTCTAGGAATTATGAGTACGACGAATGCTATGGCGGGGTGCTGAAGCAGCCACAATTAATCCATCAAATATCAAGCAGTGCTTGCATATTAAACAGGACCTGGGGATATAACGGTCAAAGTAAATATATCTGGGTTTCACGAGGCTGTGCAGGTGTATTCGCTGATGTTGCGGGCTACCACCATGGCAGAGGTGATGGTTTTGACGAAAATGCCAGGTCTTATGACGACCGTGGGCACGATGTGGGAGCTGTAGTTGGAGGTGTGGTGCTAGGTGCAATTTTAGAAAGCCTTGCATCGGATTCTCACAAAAAGAGTCACACAACGAGCAATTACAACAAGAGCAACGAATATAACGGATGTCATGGTATTGGTTGTCAAGTGGATAATCCTGACGAAGGAGTAGATCAGACTCCTCAATACGACAAAAATGGTGAGCCTAACTTTGACACGAAGGGGGGCTTTATAGGATGCCATGGAATTGGATGTCTTGTAGACGATCCTACTACTGATAATTAATTTAATAATTTGGTACTTAATTTGCCACAACTTATATTCCAAGAATCATAAGGTGATATATGGTTTTTAATAAATTCGCAGGATTTTTCATCGTACCTTTATTGCTTTCAGCACCATTTCATGCAAAAGCATCCGCAGACACCTGCTTCGAGCGCGCGAAAAATCAAGCACAATTAACGGCGTGCGCTTCTTCTGCGCTCCAGATGACTGATGATGAGCTTAATTCGCTTTACAAAAAAATCAAAGAAAGGTTACAGGGCGATGTCCAAGCAAAAAAATCTCTTCTTGCTGCACAGAGAAAATGGCTAGAGTTTCGCGATGCCGAATGCGAATTTCAGACAAATAGAACTCAAGGAGCAAGCACCAATGCAATGAACATGAACAATTGCTTGGCAGATCTGAATTCAGACCGGAATATTCAATTCAGGACATATTTGGCTTGTGGCGATCAAACAGATGAACAGGCTCTAATTGAGTGTGCCGTTCCACGATCTACCCGTCAATAGAATATACGCAATCCCAGCTAGGCGCGATCAATGGCAGTTGCATTTTTTCGAACGCCTCTTACAAGTTGCTAGTTTACTAAGCATGGCAGATAAGCAGATGACCGCCTTTGCTGGCGATTTCATCTGAGCACTACACTAAATATCTCTATCACCCCCGGCGTGGGCGTCCAAATAAACAGCTTATACAGAGAGGCAACTCCATCATATCAGTTGGAGCCCTTCTCATGGCTGGCTACTTAAGAATGACTGAATTATTGATCTTCTATCGGATTTTAATGCCTGAATCATCAGGAGAGGTTGAGAACTCTGCTCATTCATAGCGAGCACAAACTTTAATCCACATTTTCCCTTTGATAAATAATTCCATTTCCGAAATTAACAGGCAGCTGTTTTCGTTGATCGCTGCAGGTCATTCTCCAAATGCAGAGGCCTTGTTATTAGCAAGTTTTCTTGCCGAATACGGCGGCTGGCTCGCATTCGGCAGTGTAATTGCATTTATGGGGTTTAATCCATCGAAGATAATTTATCTACTGTGTGCAATATTTGTCAGCGCTTCTACTGCCATTGTTGCTCATGCAATAGCTGATAATATAGGCCACCCCCGCCCATTTATAGTCGGACTAAGCCCTATGTATTTAAATCATTCAGATCGCGGCTCATTACCCAGCGCACATGCCACCGTCATATTCACATTAGCAGTCATCTGCTTTCTCGATTCGCGATTTCGGCTGTTAGGCATATGGGTAGGTGTTTTGGCAGTAGGTACTTGTTGGTCACGTGTTTACACTGGACTTCATTTCCCTTTGGATATTTTTGCGGGAATGTTTTTAGCCACCTTGATTGCTTTTTCTTTTCCAGTGACTAGAATGAGCATATCGTATTATTCGCGACTACTTAATTATTCGAATCTTACAGCAAATCGCGGTAATGGCCACAAAAGACCAAATGCCAAAGCCGATAACAAATCGAAGATTATGTCATCCGAGCTTACCTTCAAAGTGCAAACACAAGTAGTTGTCGATGCTCATATGCAGAAGGTGTTTAGCGCCAGCGATGAATTAAAGAAATAATTTCATCTAATACAAGGTATAAAACTCACATAGTATCTCCACACAACAACTTCATTGCGTGGAGGACTGGAGTGATTTTAGGTAGTTCAACATAATAAAAATTCCGCTTTCGTGCGTAGGACGATATCGCATGCAACTAGCGATATGAAAAAAACCCCGACTGGAAGATCCTGTCGGGGCTTTTAAGTTTGTGCTCAGTGAACTGCTAGGCTGCCAGCAACTCCCTGGCCAGGGCCACTTCGATGCTCTCGCCCTCATTGTCGTTGAGCACGTCCAGGCCGCACTCGGGCATGTCGCCCGAGGTGGACTGAGACACCGTGATCTTCTTGGCCATGAGCCGCAGGCAATCCATCTGACTGGTGCAGGCGTAACCCAAGAAGATCACTCGCACGTCGAGCTTTTGGCCTATGCGCCATGAGCGCCTTGCCGCCTGCATCATCGTGTAGACATTGAATCCGGACTGCATGAAGACGATGGTCGGGAACTCCAGGAGATCCAGGCCTGTCTTTACGAGCTCGGGATTGGTGATGATCACGTCAACGCCGCGATCGACCTGGTCAGCAACCCAATCCTCTCGCTTCGATGCGTCAACGCTAGCGCGCAGCACAGCGACCTTGAAGCCTCGGGCTTCCAGATGCATGCGCAGCCTGGCGGTGGTGTCGCGTGTGCCCGTGTAGATGGAATAGACCAGGACCTTGCGGCCCTGTGCTTTCTCTTCTGCACACAGCTGCATCAGCTTCCCCTCCTTCGGCGTGCACTCGGTTTCCGAGAACACAGGCGCCTGCAGGTGAAGCAGCGCTTTCGTCCTGGGATGCCTGACGGTCTCAGTCCTGAAGCAGCACTCTGGCCAGGCCAGCAGCACGTTCATGACCACGCCCAGAAGCGTGCTGTCTTTCATGGCCAGTGCTTGTTTGAGCATCTGCACGAGCTTGAGCGCCATGACCTGGTAGGCCTCGGCCTGGTCCTCCTGCATCTGCACGTCGATGAAGGACTCGGCATAGGCCGGAAGCACCTTCTGCCCGATGTCGCGCAGCTTCAGGAAGACGGTGATGGGCAGCACGTAGCGCATGATGCCCACAGGGCCAAAGCCCGGGGCCTTGGAAGTGCGCACTGTGAGCTGCTTGCCCTTGGCCGTGCGGTGGGAGGTCGAGGCCGACTCCTTGTACACGTCCTTGAGCACGCCGTGCGTTCGCATGAAACCCATCGTCGCCGCAGCCATGGAGCCATTTTTAGACGGCTTGAATCCGTCCTCGATCAGCGCGACCGGGTTGATCCGCCAAAGCATATGGAAGAGGTCGTCTGCATAGCCGCCCATGAGCGTTCCAGTCAGCAGCAGCACTTTAGAGCACTGGCTGGCCAGCACCCCCATGGCCTGACCCTGAGCAGAGCCCTCGTTCTTGTACTCATGGCCCTCATCGACCACCAGCAGCCCAAAGTAGTCCTTGGGCAGATAGCGCTTGATGAACTCGGTGGGCTGATAGCCCCCCTGACCTATGGAGAACTCGAAGTTGGCCAGGCGACGCTCCATGCGCTTGGCCTGTCGGTCGGAAAACACCAGGTCGCCGTTCTCGTCCATCAAGTTCACGAACTCGTAGACGTTGTCCTCCAGCATGGCCGCCAAGGTTTTCTCCCCGAAGGTTTTGAGCAGACGTTTGGCCGCCACCGGCCCGATGGTCGGCAGCTGCTGCAGCGCGTCGAGCACCAGGTCGTACATGGACTGGATGGGCTTGCCACTGCGAATGAGCGTCCACAGCGTGGAGCTGCAGCTGTCGCACTTGCGCCGGCGTTCGCTCAGCAGCTGCTTGGCCAGAGGCGCAGACAGCGGCAGCGTCTCGCCCTCTTCCCCCTTGGATTCGAGCGGCCGCATGCAGTTGGGACAGCACGCTGCAGAGAACACCTGGCCCTCGATCAGCAGCTTGCGTTCGATGAACGCCGGCCGCCAGTGAAAGCCCATGCGCATACGCACGCGACCGAGCACGAAGAACTCCGGCTGGCTGGATTCCAGGCCCAGGCGCGATCGCAGAGCCAGCAGCTTGCGCAGCGTGTCAGGGCCGTTGAGCACCCACACGCTTGCACCGGGCACGGTCTCCAGGATCTCGCGCCGCCACTTGTAGACCAGGTGGGGCGGCGAGATGATCAGTGTGCGTGGATTGCGCTGCTGCAGGCGCTGCAGCAGCACGGCAGTGCAGATGGCCATCATGGTCTTGCCTGTGCCCATTTCGGCGTTCAGCACGGCCGCAGGTTCGCCCTGGTCGGCCAGCAGCTTGACGATGGCCTGGACGGCCTCCGACTGCGCGTCGAACGGCTTGCGTTTGAGCCGCTGCAGTATCTCCTGGCGATCCTTCCAAACGCTTGTTTGGCGGTCTCGCTCAGGCATGTACACGGGCGGATGCTGGGCACGCACCTGGTCGAGCAGGCCCTGGCCGAACTCGCGGATGAAATCCCCCAGCGGAATGGTCTCGCTGATCACATCGGCCAGGAAGTCCTCGCCCTCGATCTGGCCGAATTCGCCCGTGGCATCCGATGCTGCAACAGGTGCAACGGTAGTTGTGTCCTGCTCCAGGACGGGTGTGGTGGGTGTGGAAACTTCCATGATTTGCTCCAAAAAATAAGGGCGCGCCGCTGAAGAACAGCGGTGCGCCCTGGTAGGTGGTTGAGAAGGCGGGCCCGAGGCCTGGCGCGCTGCCAGGTAGGACTCACAAGGATGGTTCAGGCGACGAGCAGACGCTCGCGGACGCCGGCACTGACGTGCCGGATGAAGTGGTCGGTGATGCTCACGCGCAGCGCTCGCAGTTCACCAATGCGGGGATAGAGACCTTGGCCGAGCTCGTGCACAGCGCCTTTGTCTTGACACCATGCCAGCAGCGGCTGCTGCCAGGCGTCGAGCAAGGCGATGGGCGCCAGTTCCTTGACAAGGCTCCACACACGCGCCTCGATGTCACCAGTGGTGGCCAGCACCCAGCCGATGCGATTGGCCTTGTCCAGGGCACGCAGGCGTTTGTCGTAGAGCCACAGGTGGCTCAGCGGCCCGAACAGGTTTTGGCGTGGCAGCCGGCCGCTGAACTTGGCCAGGCGGTCGGTAGGCCCGAGGTCCACCAGCTGACGCTGGCCGCCGGCGCCGACCAGGCTGAAGCGGCTGATGCCGGCTTCAGCCTGGCTGCCGAGCTCGGCGGCCGCGATGAACTGCATGGCAGAGGCATCGCGGCCGTAGAACGACAGGAACATGAGCTCGCCTTCGTCGTTGCGCAGGCACGCGTCAACCCAGAGATCCGCGTAGCCTTCGATACGGTAGAGGCTGCGATGAGGTGTCAAAAGATGCTCCAAAGAAGACGGAGCAGCCCCATGCGGGGCGTGCCCCACATGGGTTGAAGGTTGGATCAGCGAGCGTTTGGCACCCACAGCCACGCCGCTACAAAGGTGCCCTCTTGCGAGGGCGCCACCAGTGGAAGCGTGTCTATCAGGCAGGTCTCGGAAAAGTAGATTTCGCGCGCCCGGGCGATGGCCACTGCGCAGTCCAATCGCCATTGGCTCTGGTTCTGCAGCGACCTGTCCAGAGCACAGACGGCCTGTGCCAGGTTGCCCTGTTCCCAGGTGTCCACGACACCGCGTGCTGCGACTTCCAGATCATGCATGTGCGGGCTCCTTGCGCTCCTGCGCCGCGTAGTGCATTTCCACGGCCAGCTTGATGGCATCGAGTTGGGCCAGGATCAGCGTGTGCTGTTCCCGTGCCACCTTCTCGGTGACACGCTTGGGGCTGGTCGAAAGGAAGAGGCGATTGAAGTCGCCATCGCCGTTGAAACCAATCACGTGGCGGCGAGAGTTTCCGGAGCAAAGGTGGACCGAGGCACGGGACTCCAGTGCGCCTCCGAGTCCCTTGCGGGTGCTGATGTCGAGCTCCCGGGCGCCGCCCAGTTCGATGATCGTGACGAGTTTGTGGCCATCGCGTGTGGAGTGGCTGTAGTGAGTACGCATGAGATGCTCCTTCAAGTTGGATTGAGAGAGCGAGCGCCGCCCTTGCGGGACGATGCCCGCAGGGGTGGTTGGAAAAATGCCTGGTCTTGCGACCGGCGCGCTTTCAAGGCTCAGCGCGCCTAAAACCGTTTTTGAGTGGTTCAAACGGTTTTCCGCAGCTCACCCCTAGGCAAGCTCTGGAAAACCGGCTGTAGCCGGTTTTGGTTGAATTCAGCAGTGCTGAAAGGTGGTCAGTGCAAACGCAAGCGCTCGAAAGCGATCACGTCCGCAGTGGAGAAGACCTGAACGAGCTCAGCCCGGGCCAGGGCTTCGAGATCCGGTGCTGGATCTGTGTCGCCCCAGGCCTCGGGATCGCAGTCGATTGCATCGTCGAGCTCCTTGCCCTCCGCGACGTGCATCAGCTCGCCGTTGATGAGAAAGATGGCTCCACGAGCATCCTTGAGGCCAGTGCCCTTGGGCAGATCGACAAGAAGCTCCATCACGGCGCATTCGTACTCCAGGCAGCTCATGCGTACGGTATCGACAGTTGCCGCCGGCGCAAGATGCCCCTCGGGGTGTCCATCCTGCAGGTAGGCTTCCAGTTCCTCAGCGCAGAAGCGCTGAAAGAACTTTGGCGATCGCAGTGCTTCCAAGTCCGCCTCCATCGACGACCAATTGCCAGCATCACGCAGGCATATGCCGTCGATGCTGGATTGGCTGTCAATGCAGCTGAGCAGGCCCCCGACAAGCAGGTAGTCCAGGTGGTTTGGCACTTGCAGCGCCGTACCCACTGGATGCTTCAAAAGCAGCATCCGGGTGTAGCGCGCAAAGTCGTCGTAGCTGACTTTTCGGTGCGGCAGCGGTTGCAGAAAAAACTGGAGGATCTCCAGTTCGTCGGCTTCCACTTCCTGTGGCGAACAGCGTTGGAAAAGCGTGCGCTCAGCCAGCGCTTGCATGCCCGAGACCCGGTTCTCCACTTCCCACGCCGAGGCCTCGCAGCTGCCGGCGTCGCGGATGGAATCGCCTGACTCAAGGTAGGCCAGTTCATCGAGCACGAGAAGGATGGCTCCGTGCTGTCCCAGCTTCAAGGCCGTGCCTTTGGGCTGCGGCCGCAGAATTTCCATCACGGCCGACTCCCACTGTTGAAAAGTCAGTTCCGCACAGGAGGACTGGGTGAATGTCGTCATGGCTATCTCCAAATAAATGGGACAGCCTCCCCCGAGGGCTGCTGCCCCGGGTGGGTGGATGAAAGGTGTCAGTGCAGCCTGCTGCCAGGCTGCCCCGAGAGGACCTGCAGGGACTGCAGGAGCTCGGTGGCCACAATGTCGCGCGCGCGAAGATCGGCGGCGGTCATGCGGTTGCCAAGATGGCAGAGGACGTTCTCCAACGATGCTTGCGCATCGCTGGCCAGGTCCAAGGTTTTCAGAATGCCCGGCACCAGGGCCGGAAGCGTTGCCAGAAGATCCAGCATGGATTCATCCAGGGCCGAAAGGCCTTGGCGATCCAGCGCTGCAATCTGCTTGAGGGTCTCGATCGCGGACAGCATCAATACTCGTAGGGCAGCAACAACGTGGTTGTCTGCCACCCTGCATCGGTGATGACCCAGATCGTGTGATCGCCCACCTTGTAGACGGACATCACCAGGGCGCGATCGACCAGCGCGTGCTGGTTGAGCGCACGATCGAGCGTGTAGATCTCCCCCCAATCCCCGCTTTGGTGCCGGCGCAGCAGCTCGTGCGGATCGACCTCACCTTTGCAGATGAGATCGTCCACGCCGATCGTTGTGACACAGCGACTCGCGTGAAAAAAGGGTGTGCTCTGTGGAATGGTGGCGGCGGGCCGCACCAGGTCTTCAATTTCCATGGGTCATTTCCTGTGTTGCAGGGACGGCCCCACGATGGGGACTGTCCCCATCGGGTGAATAAAGAAGGATGGCCCTACCCGGCACGAGGACCCGGTAGAGACGAGGATGCAGATCAGTCCGTTGCGGGTTGATCGCGGTGGTATTCGCCATATTTCTCGGCCATTTGGCGAGCCACGTCCTTGGCAATTGCTTGCCAGTACGTTCCCTCAAAAAGCGCGCAGTCATAGCGTTCGGGATGTGGATCGCTGGCGATCTCATCCGCCTTTTCGTGCAAAGCCTGGATCACGAAAGCCTGAACCATTGGCCCAAATTTCGAGATCTCCATGAGCTCGGTGAGGAACTCGACATTGGTTTGCTGTGGCATGGCCACCTCCTTGAAATGCGGGGCGACCTGCCCAAGGGGCTGGTGCCCCATGGGGTTGAAAGAAGTCAGGCGATCTTGACGATCTGCCCAAGGCGCGCATCGGGCGTGAGCTCGATGGCGTTGATGACGGGCACGAAACGGTCCAGCAGCACGGTGGACTGCGAGGCATTGCCCTTCTCGTCCACGTCGATGCTGACTTTGCGCTCCTTGCGTTTGTAGGTGTCGCCCTTGATCAGGAAGGTTCGCCCGTTGCCGGCCGTGATCTTTCCCGTGACCTGGCCAGCGGCCAAGGCCAAGGCCAGGTGCCAAGGTGTCAGGTCACGAAGCGGCGGTCGGCATGCGCCTGTCGCCTGAGCGAAGTGGGCCTGCAGGCCCTCCCACAGCAGGCTGTGGGAGAACTTGGCCAGCTCATCGACCAGCTGCTCCTCATCGATCTGCACGGCATGGAAGTCGAGCTCCAGATCCCCCTGCAGCGCAGGGATTACATAGGGCTCCAGCTCCCACGAGTCCGGTAGCAAGGATGCGCCCTCCTCCGAGGCCTGCGCGTCCACCAGCGGCTGCAGTGCGGCTTTGGTGGCATGCGTCGGCCGGCAGCGGGTGCCGATCACGATGCACTGCTTGAAGCGCCGCTCCGGTGCCATGAACACACGCAGGTCCTGGAAGTTGCGTACCAGGTAGCCGCGGATCTCGTCGTCGAGCGCGTAGTGCGGAATGAGGTACACCAGCACACCTCCGTAGGCCAGATAGGGCACGGTCTTGCGCAGGAACGTTCGCTCCAGGCGCTCGGCCTTTTCCGGATCGTCGATCAGGGTTCGCTGTGCGGCCTGGTCAGAGACACCGTAGCCATAGGGCGGGTTGAGAAACAGAAGACCCATGCTGCGCGGCCGCACGATGACATCGTGGACATCGGCTTGCAACACGCGATCGAGGATCTGCTTGGCGTGCCGCGCTCGGTCGCGGTCCAGCTCGATGCCGAAGGCCTCGGCGCCGGCGGCCGCACCACGAGCAACGGTCAGGAGTTGGCGCACATCGGCCAGGGCCGTGCCCTCGCCGCAGCAAGGGTCCAACATGCGCACGTTCCCCTGATCGGGCATGCGCAGCAGATTGGCGATGCGTGCAATCGAATCTTCATCGGTCGGGAAGTACCCTGCCTTGATGTAGTTGCGCGCCAGGCGCGCGAAGATCAGGGCCATGGCCTGCTCTCCCAATAAAAGAAAGCCAGCCCAGGGAAGATCCCTGGTGCTGGCTGGTTGATGGATGGCAAAGCAAGCTTTGCCTGGTAGATCACAGCTGGGTCCACATTCCGGAGTTCCAGGCCGAGATGGCCTGACGCTCGCTGTTCCAGGACTCATCAGACTCCCGCGTGAATGGACCATGCTCAGACCTCGTACCGAGGTAGAAGTCTCCATTGCTGGACAGCACCTGCAGCTGCAGGAACTCTCCGCGTTGGGCTGCGAGCAGGCCGAAGGGCGCGATTGCAGACTGTGTGGACGTTGCGAATTGAACTTGCGACATGTCATTTCTCCTTGGGGGGGAAATGGACGAGCGCCCCCGGACGGGACGGCCCATCCGGGTTGAAGTTGAGTTGAGGTATTGAAAGTCCCAGCCACAGGAAGACCTGTGAACCGGGTGGGTGGTCAGAGATAGGTGCGCTGTGTCCAGCGCCCTTCATCCCATGCCTTCTTGGCCTTCTCACGGGTCGGCCAGTACTCCATGGATTCACGCGTGTACGGACCACTGTCGGAATAGGTCCCGAGGTAGAAGCCCGCAGCACTCCGCAGAATTTCCATCGGATACTCCTTTCCGCTAGCGCGGGCAAGAGCACCAACTTGAACGGTTTCATCTGCCTTGACTGCGCTTGGGGTTTCGATTTGCGTCATGACATTTCTCCTTAGAGGGGGAAATGGACGAGCGCGCCCGGACGGGACACGGCCCATCCGGGTTGGGGGGAAGGTTGAAATCGTGAGACACTTTTCGGATGACCGAAACGCGCCCCACACTGAGAGTGATTGAAGGAAGCCCCGTCGAAGAACTGGACCTGGTCCACCTCTTCGAGGAGCTCGATGCGCGTGATGCGCTCCCTATCCTGCGGCAGCGGATGCGACAGCAAAAGGCTGCGGCAAATTCCGTTCTCGCATCAGTTGAACCAGGCTGGCAGGCAGACCAGCAAGCAGCTCCGGACGTGCGTAGCACGACTGGACCAGCTTGACGATCGAACACACTTCACCTGGCGCGACCTGCTCGCGCAGATCCATCAGCTTCTGATACTCCTGCTCCGTACAGGCCAGCAGCCAGCGATTGAACACTTGATGCGTGCGCGCGCGCTGCTCGGCCGTCCAGACAGGAAGAACTTGAGGGTTGGTCATGGTTGTCTCTAAAGAAATGAGGACAACCGGCCCTGGGGGACGATGGTCCCCGAGGGTGGATGAGAAGATGAACTACAGAAGTTTGACCGCCGCGATGGCGAGCCCGACAACCGTAATTTGCGTAGTGATGATCCAGCGGAGCTGGTCATTGAGACGGGCATTGAGACGAGTCTCAGATGCCGAGATTTCAGTTCGCACATTGGCGATCTGAGATTTCAACTCGGCGCCATCCGATTTGGTCATGACCTGGTCGCGCATCTCTGCACGTACAGCATCCTGGCCGGACTGAATGGCATTTTCAAGCTCACGCTCCACAGCACGGGCCTTGTCTGGCGTGACGCCAGCCTCAGTCAGTGCTTCAAAGACGCTCAGTTTGATGGGCATGCCCATGAGTCTACTCCTCCCGAAAAAAGAGCGGGCACGCCTTCCCTGACGGGCTCTTGTGCCCGCGAAAGGGTGGTGATGATGGCAATGCCCAAGCAGCGAACTGCTTTGCACATTTGCGGGGCTCAATGTGCTCGAAACCATACTGATTGGTTGGATGGTTTCCCTCAGCAGCCGCAGCTGCAGCTGCTGAGGGAACCCATCGGATTCCACAGATTTCACAATGCTCCTGGCCGCCAGTGGCTGGCCGGTCACCAGGTGGAGCTCAGGCGACCGAGGAAAGGCGCGGTCACAGGCACGGCTTGGCTTTCACCGTGGCTGCACTATCGCAAAGCCGCTGCGCATCAGGTCGCAGCCACCCCAATTGGAGAGCCCCCTACCCTGTCGGGTCCTGCAGGCTGTCTATTGAGCACCGCCAGATGCGCAAGAGACAACCCGCGACGCGGGCTGATGTGTCAGGTCAGATCGGATGCCAGGTCTGGCTCTGAATGTCTGCCATCCTGTAGCCCAAGTCCTTGAGGGCTGCCACTTGCTGACGCAGGCGAAGACGATCCACGGTCGGGTCGAGCTTCACAGCGTCCCGGCTGTGCACTCTCGGCCATAGCTCCCCAAAAAGCTCCTGCAGCTGAGCCTGTCGCTCGCACTGCGGATCTTCAGCAGGCACAGGGTCAGAAACTGTCATAGCCGTCGATGCCTGGTCCACTCTGGCCAGCCGCTTCTGGATGCGCTTTTTGAGCTCTTCCACATTCGCTCTGGATTGGGACGTGCTCGAACCAGGTGGAGGCGTCGATGCGGTGCTGACTGGTGCCGCCCGAGGTGGCGGTTGCGGAACGGCTCGCGGCTCTTCATCCACTGGGTCAGCCTCGACAAGATGGGGTTCTGCGGGCCTCTCTTCCATGTCATCGATCTGAAGATCGTGCAGCACAGCGCGGATCTCAGTGATGGACTTGTTGAAGTGGATGTACTGCTTCAAGAAGATGCGCTCCACCCAAGCCGTGCCTTTGTAGACGCCGTCATCGAACTGATCGAGCAGCTGGTCGAAGACACGGAATTCACCGATGTCGGTGAACAACTCTCCGACGCAAAAGTCGCCGTTGCGGCCTCCGCGGATTTTCTTGACTCTCAGCGTGATGCCGGAGAGCTTGATCATGTGCTCTTGCTCCAAAAGACGGAGCCTGAGCCCATGGGCAAGGCCCCATGGGTGAAAAAAAACACTCCACACGTGAACGCATGGAGTGCTGGTTGGATGTTCCGGGAGATTTCCAGTCAGCCGGCTGTGTGATCTCGCACACCGGCGAAGTGTGTGCGTCAACGAGATGGTGCGCAAAATCAAAGTGCTCCAACCCGAGGGCGTGCATGTCTCAGGAGCTCACATGCCTTGCCACAAAGTGGCCACAGGTTTAAGCGATACCTGCAAACGCTTGGAAGCCTTGAGCATAGCGCAAAACTTGTAAATCTGGGCCAAAAAACAACCCCTGGCCTGCGATGCAGGACAGGGGCTGGTTGGCGCTAGTTCAGCTTATCGCTGACCGGCAGGCTCTCGGTAACCAGCTCCGCTATGCGGTGCTGGACGACGAGGGTATGCCGAGGGGCCATGGCCGCGGGCAGCCGGAGCGGCTGCTTGACGCGACTGAGCGTGCCCTTGAGGGGCAGTGCTTGGCCGTTGGGCATCCACAGGACGCGACTGCTGAGCGCCCCGGGGCGCCTCTTGCTGCGGCGCATGCTGTGGAGCTTGGCGAGGCTGATGCTGTTGCAGGTCTTCAGGCCAGGACTCGTCCTGGTAGAAGCCATCGCCCTGCGGTTCATGCTCACGAGGAGCATCTTCGCCTGCAGGCTCAGCACCATCTGCGCTGCGCTTGTACACCGACTCCCCATCGACCGAAATCGAATAGATGAGAATCAGGCGACCCTTGATGAGCGCGGCCATTTCCTTCTGCCCCGTGGGGCGTCCGGTTTGCTGGTCGCGCACATCGCGCTCGTAGACATGAGGGTACGTGTCGGCGATGCGGAAGGTCACAGTGACCTTGCGACGTTCGTCCACACTTTGCTTCATGCTCTCGATCAAGCCGATCGCTTCGGCACCGCTCACGCGGAGGTCGAAGTAGGTCGTGTCGGAAGAATCAGAGCTCCCACGCAACGCACTGATAGCGCATGCGAGGAAAGGCTCAGACTTGCGGCCACGGCCTTGCGGCGTAACCCAGCGGACACGGCTCAGATAGCCGACACCGGTGGTGTGCAGGTTGAAATACTCGCGTTGTGCGTTCGTTGCTTGCATGGTGATCTCCAAAGTTTCCAGAATGTGGAAAGGGAGCGCAGATGCACGCACCGGACCGCGAGGTCTGGATGGGGCAGCTGGTCCCCATCCGGGTTGCGAAAAATGCTCTACATGGTCCTTGGGAGACCGTGCTGTGACTAGAAAGAGCTCAGTCACTGTGTGCCTTGCGGCGGTTCACGGGAAGAAGACTAACAGACAGATTTCAGCAGGTCAAATGCGGTTGACAGTTGCCTGCTGCCGTGCACTCTCCTCCTCCAGCAACTCAGTGATCCGCAAGATCAAGGCTGCATGTTTCTGCTTCAGGGAGGGGAGTTTGTCCTGAAAAGTGCTCCATGCTCTATCCAGCTGTTCGGTTATTGGCTCAGCCCTGTACGCAATGCTATCAACCATGGATTTCAGGCATTCCTGATGGCATTCACGATAAACATATAAAGCACCCATCCTTTCATCACCGAACCATGCAATCTTATGGAAGTCTATAAGGCTTAAAAGTGCGATATGCTCGCCAACAGTATTCAGCTTAGCAAAGTCGCTAGCATTTACAGCTTTCTCCACTGCAGCGTGACGCTTAGCTCTAATTTGCTCCTGCTCAAGCTTCAGCTTTGCTGTTTTTTTCAGAACTTGGGCGCCCTTCTCCAACACGGCGATTGCATCATAAATTGCCATGGATTCTTTGACGTCCAACTCAAACTCACCATTTTTAAAGTTTCGCAGCCCGCCAATCAGACGCATGATGGCGGTTGCCTGCGCCTTTCTAGCACTGCTATTCTTGGATATAAGCCCCTTGGACAATTCATCAGCATTGATCATTACTACTCCCAAGTTATAAACAATCCACAAGTAAAAATCCCATCACCAAGCAAATGCTCGATGATGGGAAACGTTTGAAGCCAAGAGGCTTAGCGGTCAGTTCCTGTAGGCCGTTGGACCATTGGAAGGCAGATCACGTTCTCGCCTTGCGGCTTGGCAGGTGCAGGTTTAGCTGCTTGCTTCTCATGTTGCTTAGCGCGAGATTTCTGGATTTCTTGTCGCACCAGGCCATAGAAATCACGCAACACTCTCACTGACCAGGTCACGCACATGGACACCTTGCGGCGCCGATCTGCGTACTTCTGGCCGGCTTCATAAGCCTTTTCCCGGATCTGCTCTACTCGACGCAGAGTTTCCCAGGCCTTGGTATAGACACCCAGGTACTGCATCTTCAGATCGGGATGCTCTTCGAGCAGACCAATCAAAATATCAGCGACCAGGGGATCGTGCACCCGTGAAACCATATCTGCCAGATGCTTGGCGTCCCACTGGGACGCGCTGACAAATGCGGACGTGGTTTGTTGGGGCTTGCGTGTAGAAGAGGACATGTCGTTGCTTTCAAGTGAAGGACAACGACCCCCAGCTGGGACTCGTCGGTCCCGGTGGGAAGGTAAAGAGATGTGCCCTGCCTGCAGCTGCAGGCGCGCGTCTTACAAGGGCTCAGACGCTACGTGGTGCTCGGAGAGCGTTCACGAGACGATTGTAGCGGCGCTGAACCCGCTTCGCTAGCTTGTAGTGCAGGATCAATCTAATACGTATTAACCACAGTACACATTAATATCCACAGTACATCTGAAATATTGTTATCATTAAGGCTTCTTTAACTTTTAAGGCGGACAACCGTGAGCAACTCATACAAAGAACTTCTCGCCCAGCGCGAGGCACTGGAAGCCCAGATTGAAGCCGCTCGCAAACAGGAAGTCAGTGATGTGGTTGCGAAAATTCGGAGCCTTGTTGCGGACTACGGCCTCACTGCAGATGACATCTTCACTGCGAAGCGCACATACAAGACTACAGCCGGCGAGCCAAAATTCCGAGATCCTTCCACTGGCAAGACCTGGACCGGACGTGGCAAGCCGCCAGATTGGATTAAGGACAAAGACCGCTCTGCCTTTGCGATCTAATAAGAAAAGACTACTATGTAGTCTTTTTTCATTTCATCTACAGTTTTATTTGTATTCATGGATATTGATAGAGAAAAATACTATTTAACAGACTTAGTAGATCTGCATTCGCATCTGCTGGCAAATGATTTGGTATTGGAATATCTCACCGGCGATGAAATTGTTATCAACGGAAATAACTACTCCGCGGATGAAATAGTCTCGTTGAAAATACTAGAATCAGAATTCAAACTATCCGTCAAGGACTTTGCCCACCTCTTTGTTGTCTTCAATAAAAGTCGTGTGCTTATGCAACTTGAAAACCCAAGAGGGAGAGATTGGGCGCCTGAAGGGTGCTATGTTAAGACCATCAATCACGAGCTAATAGCACAGCAGCACAAAAACAATATAGGAATATTTTTAGAAGAAGCGGACAGTTATGGCATCGCTATTGATGCATTGCACATAGATAGCTTTAATCTTAAAGAAGATGCACCAAGCTTGCTAGGTACAATAGGATTCTGCTTGTGTGCACTCGTAGCATATCTGAATGGCTTCTCAAGGATCGATTTGGTAGGTGCAGGGCGCAATAGCCCCAAAGATAAGAACATCGGGTATTTTGTGTGGCCAAAGCTGGGCTTTGACTCCGCGCTTGACTTGATTGATCGAAGCAGTTGGCCACAAGAATATCTTGGATTCCGTACCATCCAAGATATCGTAAAAATAGACGAAAAATTTTGGGAAGACAATGGAGGGCAGCTATTAATGTCTTTTGATCTTAGTCCAGGTAGCGTCTCATGGAAGAAACTGCTAGACTACACACGGCGCAAGCTGCTCTGGAGTACCGAATGACTACAGCATCTAAAAGCATTTCTTCTATCAAGAAGGAACTCATCCAAAAGTTGTCTTCCTCGAAGATTGCTCCGACATCGAGCAAGGTTTCCCCTGACCGGTCCGTGGCTCTTGAGGTGGTGGTCGTTACGCATGTGGTTACCAAGAGCGAACGAGCCGCGCTTGCAAGAAGAGCGAGAAGTGCGGCCGCTACCCACAAGTTCCCTCAGCTGAAACTTTAGTCGACAGGATGTAGTAGTAAAAAAGCCCGGTCCGACCGGGCTTTTTTCATGGTGCTAAGCCGCCAAGAGCGCTTGCTCTTCCTCGACAACTTCGTCGGGCAGACGACGCATCTCATGCCTCTGCTTCTCTGGCAGGGCCGTCTTGGCAGCCTCAATGACCTCCTCCTCGGTCGTGCGCTTGTTCTCCTGCAGAGCGAGAACTCCTTCGTCGATGGTTCCAGGAATCACGGGCACCAGCACCAAAACATCTCTCTTCTGTCCCAGGCGGTAAGCTCGATCTTCTGCTTGGCGCATCAGGGCCGGGGTCCAGGGCATGGATGCGAAGGCCACGATGTTCGCGGCCGTCAGCGTAATGCCCACGCCGGCCGCCATAGTGGTGCCGATGAACACCTTGATCCCAGCATCGGTCTGGAAGCCATCCACAGCGGCCTGGCGGCGCTTTGCGCTGTCTGCGCCTACCAGGCTGACGCTGCGCATGCCCATCGCGTCTAGGGCCTGTTTCAGCGCCTCAACGGTGCTCATGTACTCGCAGAAAATGATGAGCTTGTCGTCCGCGCCCAGGGCCTCTGCAGTCTCGACCAGGAACGGGATCTTGAGCGTCTCCAGGGCCTTGCGCAGCCGCACGATCTTGGGCATCGCCTGCAGGCTCATGTCGCCGTAGATCTCTTTGTAGGCATCCAAGCCTTCCGCCGGTGACAGGTAGCGCATCTGCCGCTCCTTGCTGCCCAGGTCTTTGAGTACCGACTTGCTGCGGCGGATCATCCAGCCCTTGATCGCCTCGGCCAGGGCCGCACGCTTCTCGGGCGCACCGGCGAAGCGCTTGCGGAAATCCGCCAACGTCAGGTGTCCCAGCTCGTGGCCAGTGATGCGCAGCAGCGTGTGCATCTCGACTTCCCGGTTCAACAGCGGCGTTCCCGTGACCACATAGCAGCGCTCGATACGCGCGCCCAGCAGGAAGACGTTGCGCGTGCGCCCGCTTTGGTACTCCTTGAGGTAGTGGGCCTCGTCAACAGCCATCACAGCGAAATCCAGCCCTGTTTCGCGCACCAGGCCGCCCATGCGCTCATAGTTGCCGATCACCCAATCGCAGACCTGCAGCGTGGCCATGCGATCCTCGCCCACCATGCCGATTCGGGCGTCCGGGTAGACCATTCGGATCTCGCGCTCCCAGTTCAGCCGCAGCGACGCAGGGCACACGATCAGAACTCGCCCGCTGCCGGCGGCCATGCGCGATGCCACCACAGTCTGGCGGCTCTTGCCCAGGCCCATGTCGTCACCCATGCACGCGCCGGACTGGCGCAACATGTGGACCACGCCCTCGGCCTGGTAGTCGCGCAGCGTGCCACACGCGACCATGCTGGCCAGGGCCACAGCGTCATAGGGCAAATCCGCGACATGGCCGCGCTCCGTCGAGAGGAAGCCACTGCCCTCCTCCTCCCCTGTGCCAGACCCACCACCGCTGGGGGGTGGCGCGGACGGCACGCTGATGGGCGAGCCTTGGTTGCCGGTACTCGCCAGTTCCTCAATGACGACAGGCTGCTCGTGCACAAACACGAGCTCAGGCTCCACCCCTGCAATCGATTTCAGACGCTCTTGGATCTCCTGCGGTGTGGCCCTGACCTGCCAGGCGGATGCATGCTTGTGGAAGTAGCCGCCCAGGGAGCGCATGGCGCGCACGCACAGCGGGTCGTATGTGAAGCTGACGGCATGCCGGCCGCGGCTGAGATCACCCTTAGCAAGCGGGAAAACCTGCACGTCGAGCAGTTGCGTGAAGTAGTCCTGCTGCGGCGATGCCATTGCGGCCCGAAGCGTCACATCGAGGCGCTCCAGGTCCACGAACTGACCGGCGTATGCGTGCTGCAGGATCTGCTCGACGCGTGCAGGATCATTGACATCCAGCATCCACATGCGCCGTGCTGCACACCACCAGGCATCGTAGGCTGCCAAGGGCCGCTTCAGACCAGGCACGTGCGTGAGCTGCAAGCCAACCCTGAGCCCGTCAAAGGCAGCCTGCAAAAGCAGGTCCGGGGGCGTGATGGTGACTGGACCAATATGCACAGGTTTGATCTGACGATCAGTCATCAGATCACCCACTCCACTTGGTCTATATTAGGTCGCTTCTCAATCGGGTAAAGCCCACGTTCCTTCAATTCAGCTATTCTCGAACGACGAATTTCAGCTGATTCATAACCCCAGTTTCTGGCTATTTTTATTGCTTGCGGATGAACTGACACAGGGAGAAGAGCTATCGCGCAATCAAACTCTTCGCAGGCCATCAGAATAAATTGATCAAATGATGCGCCATATTCAATGATGTTTCTCTCGAATATGGCATTGCACAAATCATCCCAGTTTGACTCAACCAAACGGCCATCTTGAATCAATGGTCTTCGATTGAACTCGTTGCAGCAACTTAAATTCAACACCCACTCCTGTGACAGCTTATATAGGCTGGCGGTCGCAAATGCGTCACTAGGAGAAACTAATTATTGCGCAGGAAAATAGCTTGACTCATGCCGTCGGCGCCACATCAAAACAATGGCCTCAACACGGCTATCGAAATCGCCGACATGAATGGAATCCGTCTCAGAGGCCTCATCGTATGTGACAGTGATTCGAGTATTCCAGGCGCCATCGAGCTCTTGTATCGCGCTGCCAACGCATGGATCTTTGGCGGCGCCAGTCTCGCGCATCAGCAGAAATGCAGAAGCTTCCTCTTCACGCTGACCTGCACTCTTGACGACAACCACATAAAACTGACCGTCGTCTAGGACGCACAGCTCTTCATAGCTTGCTGATCGACTCGTACTTTTCAAGGCTCTCTCCTTCAGTTGCTACTCAGACCTAAACCAGCTGCTCAAGCAGCGGGCGCCATTTCTTGCTCACCTTCGGACTCTGGCGCTTGGCGTCGGGCCGATGTTTCAAATTCGATGCTCTTCACACGCGACAGCTGAAGCGCAATGTCTTCAGCGACGATCTTGATGACCTGCACCTCTGCGCCCGTTGCCGCGTCCTTAGCCATGAAGTCTCGCTCTTCCCCATACACCAGGACACGGCTGCCTCGGCGAAGAAGTCGCGCAACATCCTTGGCCTTTTGACCGTAGATCTCCACCTCGCGCCAGAAACCCCCGACCTGTTCAACCTCGCCAGTCGTTTTGTTTCGCGCATAGCGACCGAACATGACGCGCATGCTTGCAACATCAAATTCACCGTTGGCTCCTGAAATGACGCGCAGATCGGGAGATTGGCCGAGATTACCTTTACCAATAAAAATGTTTTGCATAAATGGCTCCAACAGTGCGTGATAAAGAATTACCCAGCTGCACCAAGGCCAGGCAACACGATTAAGAAGAAAAGCTTGAACGAGGGTATAGGTGAGGCTCGGAGAGCTCCAACGACCTGCGCGCAATCTTGATCTTTGAGCGCAGTTGAAGATGTTCTTCGTTGAGTAGCTGGGCCTCCCTGGATGCGCGTAGACACCAGGCGCGCAGATCACTAGGCAGCATTGACGCAATGTCTTCGAGTTCTTCCCAGCTCAGATGCCGGTTTGCGCCAAGCCGCTGACGCCAGCGCAGAAACACGGAGCCGCGCGAACTGCGCTGGTGCACCACCAAATATGCGCCCACGCCCTTGACGGTTTTTGATTGCTCCGAAAGGTGGCGCATCTTGTCAGCCACCGCATCAAGACTGGCAACACCCTGGCGCAGAGCGGCGAGCCCGCCCCTACCCGTAAGGGCCTTTACGTCAACCTGATTTTGACAGTCCTGATTCACTGCGGTATGCCTTGCCCAAACCACATGATTGACGATGCGTTCATCGCCGGCATGCTGGGATTGCCCTTTCAACACCTGCCCTTTCACACCATCCCCTTTCATACCAATACCCCCGATATTTAAATCACGCAGATTCTGTGCTACTTGTCGGTTCAGCCGGAGCATCAGTAGACGCATCGGCCTCAGCAAGACGCTGAGCCTGCTCCTCGGCCTCAAGCTGAGCGCCCACCTGCTGTAGCACTGTTCGCTCAGCATCCGTGAGCGAATAACGGCGCCGTGAATGCGAAGGAGCGACTTCAACCTTGTAAATCACTGCAGGCACAGGCCCGAAGACTTCCATAGCAAACTCAATGCGCTTACGAGCTTGCACGTCTGTACCGATCCAGTCTGCTCGGTTGAGATCTGCCATCTCACTACGAGACAACCACCTTGAGAAACGCGCGGTGTCGTAGAACACTTTCAGGATTGCCCGGGAGGCAATGCTCAGGGACTCCCGCATTTGCGAATCGCTTTGCAGGCTCTTGCGATTCAGCGTTTTCTGCAAACGAACGAAATAGTCGTATTGCACGATGAGCGTCGAGATGTCATAGCCATATGGACTCTTGAAGCCGAGATTCACGTTGACGGGGTTCGATGACGCAGCAACCGTGTAGTTGAGCCCCAGCTTGCGCTGCTGCTGCATGCGCTCCTCGCACTGCTGAATTGCCCCGCGCAAATGCTCTTGCACCTCCTGGAGGCCGCGTTCGTAGCGAACCAGCGCCCAATCGGCATAAGGGTTGTTGTTGCCCGTGAGCAGCCACAAATTCCGAAGCGAGGCCGCGATACGCCGGCCACCAATGATGGGGTTCACTTTCGAGCCAGGCTCACGGGCACGGCCGTAGAACATGCGCAGCGCTTCGATCGTGTGGATGGTCATCTGGTCCACACCGTCATCGATCAGCATTCCCAGATCATCAATGGCTTGGGCATCGGAGATGGGCACCAACGGATCAGCACCCCTGCGCTCCTGATGCTCGGATTGCATTTGCGCCAAACGCTCCCGACGATCAAGCAGTTCGACATAGCGATCGAAGCGAGGATCGCTTTCAGTCGCACCAGCTTGGATGTATTCGGCGAGGACGTTTTCTTCGCCACGGATGGAGTAGCCATCAGCGAAAGGCGATCCATCCTCTTTCTCGAACGTGATTCGTGCGCCCAAGATGCTCTGCAGGTCTATGGCATCAATGCCGCTGCTGCGCTTGTTTTGTTGTTTAGCTTGAGTTGTTGCCATGTTCTTCTCCCAGTCAGTTTTCATCCACAAGTAAATTGATTGCTACGTTTAACCTAGCCAAGCCTCTGCAAAAACCACAAACATCACATGCCCTAGCTGATCCTGAGCAGTTGTCATCACTAACGCAATCACCCATAGAAGCATGGTCATGCATCAACCTCAGCCATTTGAGACCCCAAATCGGAGTTCCAAGCATCTAGAAAATCGAATTCCTTTTTGCTAACAGCTGGAAGGCGTTCCGGCAACCGCTTACGAAGGAGCTCAAGTACGGCGTCACGATTCACAGATACTAGTGTTTTGGTGTTTTTGTGGACGCGAACAGATATGAATCCTGCACCTGCCAAACGATCGATTGCTCGTCGCACAGTGCTTTCAGAGACAGTTTGACAAAGGTGCTCATCAGCCATTTTTCCGGCCGTCATTCCATACTCTTTGACATCCGCCTCCTCTTTCAAAAGGACCCAAAGCACCGACGCGACTTCGTAGTTATGCAATCGTTGCACCAACTGAACAAACAGCGAACTAGCATTCATTAAAAAACTCCTATTATTTAATTCGGCATAGTGGTTTGCAAAAACCGAAACTCATGCTCGCTCGGCACATCTTGAGCGGTACGCCAATTTGACGGACTCGGCACGCCGTGCGCGGTACGCCAATTTGACGGACTCGGCACGCCGTGCGCGGTACGCCAATTTGACGGACTCGGTAAGCCTTGCGCGCTACGCCAATTTGATGGACTCGGCAAGCCTTGCGCGGTGACCCGAACCGGGTTACGTGGCTAAGCTTATGGAATACCGAGTCGGCCTTTAGCTCGTTGACTTGAAATGAAATCGAGTTCATCAAATCATTCCTCAGCAGGGAAAATATCGTTTGTTCGCAAGGCTCGAACCAGAGGGCCAGCGTTCAACATCACAAACCATGCCTGCTGATCCGCTCTTTTCACACGCAAAACTTTTGTAGAGCCGTCTATCTGCACAAGCGAACCCGTAGAGCCAATGACGTAAACCACACCAGGCGTCAGTTTTGAAAACACCTCGTTCATCTCGATGTTCTGCATAAACCGCTGATTTGGCTCTGCTGGCAGTCCAAGCCTCTCCCCAAGTTCATCAAATTTCTCGCGTGTCATGGTCTCCATGCGAGCTTGCGCAACTTCGGCTGCATAGACCAACGCCACGGGTTGCCCCTGAGCCTTCTTCGTGACGATTCCATGCAGCCATCCGGCTGGACTGCGAATCTCTTTGCCGCGCGTCATTTGCCCTTGCAACTCATCCAGCAGTTCTTGCTGGTCTGGAAAAGCCAGTCCGTGAATGACGCGCTCAACAGCTTCGCGGTGAGATGCTGACAGAGCGATAGGGAAAACAAGCTGGGCTTTTTCCTCCTGCAGAACGACTTCTCCTTCTTCCGGAGGAAACTCCAGACCACTACTACTACCTTCAAGTTCTTGAGCAACCTCTGATGTAGTAGTAGTTATTGAAATAACGTCTTGTATATAGGTTGCAGGAAACGGCAAATCTAGCTTGCAGGTTTCGGCAGAATTTTGAGGTTGTCCGTTGCAGGAAACGGCACTTTCAGAAGGCCCAAGGATGCAGGAAACGGCATTTTTCTGACCTGGGGCACGCGCCCGATCAAGGGTGTCCGGAAGATCACGTAAGTCGCTGTCGCTATTGCGTTTTTCGGTTGATTCAAGTGGATTTTGGGAGGCATCGTTCAACCCCCCAACCTGTCGATTTCCGACAGGTGCTGGAAAGTTGTCATCCAAGAAGTGGAGGAGCAAATCCCGTGAACGCTTTGGCGCCGGAGTGCGAGCCGCAGTGACACCGTTCAGAGTCAGGGTGAGCTGTTGGAGTCCAATCCCTAGACCAGACAAGTCCAGCCCACGCCCATTCGCAGCGGGACGCTCAGCCAACGCGGTGGAGGCGACTTGGGAGTCGCTGGCCGTGGCTGGGGTGGCACCAACACTCAGGTCCGAGCTACGCGCCGATTTCTTCAGCGGCTTGATGGCCTGGCCACGCAAGCACAGTAGGAGCGCTTCAAAGTTGAGCCGGACAAGCGAACCACCTGAGCCGCACTCCTGGATGAGACCGGCTTTCTTCAAGCGGTCTCGCGCGTTTCGCTGTACCTTCGTTCCCAGTGCTAGTGATTCGCTGATGTCGAGTTGAGAAGCAGAGACACAGCCGTTGTCCAGCTGACCGGCCCTCAACTGATCGCGATGGCACTGAAGAAGATATGAGAGGTAGAGGCCTGCAGCGATGTTGCTAGCAATGTCGGCCAGGGGCTTGTAGTAGACACGGCAGCTTCGCATCCAGGATGCGACCGCCTCCAGGCTGGGCTTTGAAGGCCCGTGCTTCGTGCCTCCCAGCGCTGCGGTGAGAGCTTTGACGTTGATGCGGTAGTTCAGCACGCTGGGGCGACCGATCAGCTGTTCTTCGAGAACCCCGGCCTCCATCAACTCTGTTCTCACGGTGGCTTGCTCAGTCCTGGTCAGACCGATTGAGGTTTGCCACTGGGCGATGGACATGTGGAACCATCCGCCGCGCTGTGGATGATTGCGCAGGCTATGGCGTGTCCAGTACAAAGCCATGCCAACAAAGATGGCTGCCTTGTGCCCAAACCTTTCGGAGAGAGCGGGGTGAAAGGGCACGAAACCGCGATCTTCGAGATGAAGGATGATTTGTTGGGCAATGGGCCCGGAGCTTTCGACTGCACCGGAGTCATTGCCACCCGCCATGGGCGCATGCTCAGCAAGCAGTGGTTGAAGACGCACTGAGTAACTCCTGCTCAGTCCGGGCTTGCAGGCCTGTCGGCTGCCGCAAGCTCAATCCCCAGATCACCTTTGGCCATCGCGGCAGCAAGGGGCAGTGCCTGCTTCTGCAGCTGCTCCATGAGCCGGTCGAGATGCACGCGATACATCAGCGTGCGGCCCTTGCAGCCCTCTTCGGTCAGCAGACCCATTGCGGCCAGGGTGCGGCGGCATGTCTGCTGCTGAGCACGCGTTATGCCCGTATCTCTTTCCACATCACTGGCGGAAAGCTCCAGGACAAAGGAGGGTCCATTGTCCCTATCCAAACCCTTCTCAACTGCATAGGACAGCCAGAGAGCAGCGAGAACATTCCCGGTCAGATCAACAAATGCTCGATTAATAGTTATAGGCGCCTGACCGACCAGGTCAAGAAGCATTGCGGATTGGAGATAGTTTTCGTCCGTCATACCAAATCAGTGGTTATCTAGTGCTTTAGGACTTGTATTTGAATCATCACCCTCATAGAAGCTTTCATATTCCTTCACGCACGTATGAAGTGAATCTATAGAGTAGTCTGGAAATTTCTGGTGAAGCGCGTAAAGCCAATCCCGCAAATTTTCAGCGGGACCGGCATTACGCCTTATTTCGTGCCAAACAATATGAATATGGTCAACAACATCGTGTTCTTTTGGGAGCTTTGTTCTACCAACACTGGCACCACCCAGCAAATCGCGCAATCTCCGAACTTCGTCGGAGGAGCGCTTAAATAATCTTGTGACCAGCGATCTGGTCGCGCCGTTGCGAACAAAATACTCGCACATTTCATCGTCACGTCGCTGACGATCAATTCCGTCCAGATGACCCGAAATCTCACTCACTGATAGATTTATGCGAATACTTCGCATGCGCGAGGCAAGATCAATCAGATCGCGTGTTTGGCGAGTCCGGAGCGTATCAATTAGCTCCGGAGTCAGTCCTAGCAGCAACAACTGATCGAGTCCAGCCTCTGTTTCAATCACACGAATAACTTCCGTCAGAACAAAAAAATTGAACTGCTCGTTACCACGGATATCAACAGGAACGCTTCGACTTGTCATTGCACACACCAAAAATCAGGAAAACAAAGGTTTATAAGGAATCTGCGCTTTTGCTGGATAAGCAGCAAAATATTCAGAAACCGTTCCGAGAAAATTTACAAAGGGAGTCCCGATTACCGGAGAACCCAAAAGTCGAGCAAAATGCAGAGAATGCGTATATAGAACCCCAGATTTAAAGGCGAGACCGGCAGCAGCGCATACCTCTCGCATTTCGGCTTCACTTGTTTTCAACGCTTGTCTCCAGCGGGTATCTTTGGTGCACAGGCTAGCGAGCTCTTGATTGAATTGGCCCGTGAACACCGCCAGGACTGACCAAAGCGCGGTGCGCAGGTCTTGCTTTTCCTCATCAAGTGCTTGGCCGTCAACCATCTGAACATCACTGGGAATTTCAACAATGAATCCCAAAGGCATCTGGCTCTCTACGACGATGAAGTCAGAAATAGGCACTACGGCGTTCAGCGCGAGAATATCGTCAGAGAGTCGCTTGGCGAAGTTGGCCAATGCATCGGCATCCGAATTAGCAGGCTTGACTTGGCTGGACTTGCGTGAAGCCGCGGGCTGTTGATTGGTGGCCCCGCCCCCCACAGCACCCAGCATTCCGCCCAACGGTGCTTGTTGCCCACTAGGTTTTGCTTCGGGAGCAACAGCCTTCAGGCTGGCGAGCTCCTCCGCTGTGATTTTGGGATTGACCACCAATGCAGAAACAGCCGCTGGAAGATTATCAATCTCTATGCCAATGGCTTTCGCACCAACGGTTTGCAGATCAAGAACCAGACTTTGCAAATCTACAACTACTTCCTTGCGTTCAGCAGGGTCCTTTGCCACATTGGAGGCTTCCAGGCTTTCGAGATCTTGGCCATGCATGAGGAAAATCTCCTCCACTGCAACTCGTGCCTCCTTCGATTTATCAAATTTTTCAGCAATTTCGTATATTCCGCTGATAAGCGGTTTCAATACGTTATTCACCTCATCGGTGCGAAGCCAATTACCGATGAAATGCATATGCTCAACGGCAAAAGCAAAATTTTGAATCATGCGAATGCCGTAGTTAAGCCCTTGCTTTTTCAGTGCTTTATTAAGCTCTGTCGAGGAAAGAGCGCAACCATTCTCCTCCTCAAACTTTGACTTATACGAAGCAACACCTTTGGCGCGCTCCCAGAATGAAATATCGCCGCGATTGTCGTTCTCGCTGAGATGTGCGGAAATGACAGCGGCTTCACCTGGCCATTTACGTGTGATGACGGTAAGCTTGTCAAAGCGTGTATCCCCTTCACGCTTGAGTTCTTGAGCGATGGACACTCGCGTATTACCGCCGCCATAGGGGAAATATTTTTCAGCTGGCGAACGGCGCGTAACCATGATCGTATTTGTGATACGACCTTCGGCGATCATGCTCGCCTTGATTTCTTCTCTTTTAGGGTTTGGGCGAGTTCGCGGATTGTGCTTATAGATCTCGATCTCGTCGGGATCAAGGGTAGATACAGCACCATCCACTTCTGCAAGTGGATCAACTCCAGCCGTCGCGTTGCGAGGGGTTGCGGTGGGGGCAGCAAGCGCCCTACGTGCCGCTTCCAGTTGTTGCGCTTGCTTATTCGGTTTTGTGGCGGAATCGTTCATGCTCTTTGAATTCACTTCTGGCTGTGCAGTCGGCAAATCGGCTTTTTCGCTGACGCCTGTTTCTGATGGATTGTTGCGCTGCAAATCGGCAGCGCGCTGCGCTGCATTCAGCGTTACGGGTGTACGCATATAACCTCCTGGTCAATAAGGAGGATTAAGCAGCGTAATTTACGAAGCGCTTGTGATTAGGCGCGTACATTTCCGTGACGCTCGGGATGAGTTCCCAAAGCAGTTCGTGCATCGTTTCAGCTGCTTTGATACTGTCGATCCAGTGCACAGGAACTTGAGCGGTTGCAGCTTTTCTGTATGCCACCGTTGATGGCACAGCCGTGTTGAGCATATTGACGCGGCCACGCATGGTGATGAAGTTCTCGCGAATGATGTCCGTCATCACGCGGCAATCGTTCGTCTTCTCCGAACGACTGAGTACAGCTTTCATGGGCGGCATCTTCATGCCGAAGTTGGCCACGCATTCGTGGCGCTCAATCAGCGCAGCTGTTCCGTGGAGAAATTCACGTGCGGAGACCACATCTGGAGACACAGGAACAAGCAGCAGGTCCGCAGCCATCACTGCAGCGTCTTGCAGATGTCCCACAGCGCCCTGTGTGTCGATGATCACCACGTCGTAGGTATGGGTGACATCGGCATGCTGCAAAGGCCTGTTGAGCCTCAAAAGCATGTCCATGGGGTTGCGCGTGGCCATCCAGTCCTGGAGTACGCCATCCCGGGTGTCCGACTGGACAAGGTGCAACTTGGCGTTGGGGGCGGGGCTGATGACCGGCTTGCCGAGGTAGCCAGCCGGGCTCAGCTTGCAATGAGAGATGCAGTCGGCAGTGAGCACGCCCGACCTCACGAATTCGGTGAGGCCTTTTTCCGCCTGGTGGCTGAGCTCGTAGTAGCGGGAAAGCGACGGCTGGATGTCTGCATCAATGAGCAGGACGCTCAGGCCCAGGTCATGCAGAAGACCGCCCAAGTTGGCGGCAAGTGTAGTTTTTCCGACTCCGCCCTTGGTGGAGACGACGGTGATAGTGAGCATAGATACCTCGTTGAGTGGTTAAACCAAACAACAAGAGAATCTTTGCAAATGCAACCAAAACCAACCCAACTGCCGCTAAAACACACTCAAAATGCGCGATAACGTGTCAGAGTATATACATCGTATCGAACAAAACAGAGGGCAAGAATTCTTACGCACCGGTGCACTCCAACTGGCCAGCCCGGGGGTTCGGACCTTGCTTGCCAGGGCCGGGACCGGTGGCAGGCAGTCCATACACGGCCTTCACGTCGGCGTTGTCCTGTGACTTGAAGCCGTCCTTGGACAGAGACCATGCATCGAAATAGTTCACGGGGTTGTAGGCAACCGCGTTTGCAGACTTCAGATAGTCCGTCAGACGCGGCACTTCGCTTTCGAGATAGGGAAAATGCAGTCCGTATTCGAGGCTGAAGCCTACGGAATTTCCATCCACCTTCGTTGCCCGGGTTCCGAGATGATGCGGCTGGAAATACTTCACCTGGAAGGCCGGAATGATGACGCGGGCCTGCGCCACGAC
>Ga0308165_1001070_pt1 | contig 41382 bp, 38 predicted proteins | sample PhyWR2_FD_201032 | JGI IMG/M metagenome (GOLD analysis project Ga0308165, IMG submission 201032) | Phyllosphere microbial communities from UC Gill Tract Community Farm, Albany, California, United States - DLSLW.R2 | ecosystem: Host-associated > Plants > Phyllosphere > Unclassified | place: USA...
GGCCTGTTCTTCCTGCGGCTGAAGGTCAACAGCCACTATCATCCCGCAGTCATGTGGTCTCGCGTACGGCGTGCGCTTTTCTTGAAACGGCAAGCCTGATGAGAGTCCTGCAACGTTACATCACCACCGAGATCGTTCGATCGGTTGCGTTTGCGCTGGCGGCTTTCCTCGCGCTGTTCGCCTTTTTTGAAATGATGGGGCAGCTGGAAGCAGTCGGCCGCAACGGCTATCAATTGCAGAACGCCGTGCTCTACGTGATCATGGGTTTGCCCGGCAATGTGTACGAACTGATGCCCATCGCCGTGCTGATCGGCACCATCTACGCGCTGGCGCAGTTTGCGGCAAGTTCGGAATTCACCATCATGCGCGTGTCGAGCATGTCGACGCGCATGACCGCCAAGGCGCTGGCCAAGATCGGCCTCGGTTTCGCCATCGTTACCATCCTGTTCGGCGAACTGGTGGCGCCCAAGGCCACCGAGCTGGGCGAAAAGATCAAGCTGCAGGCGCAGGGCGCCTCGCTGTCGCAGCAGTTCCGTTCCGGCTTGTGGGCCAAGGACGTCATCAAGAGCAACGGCCTGGAAGGCGAAGTGGTCGGCACCCGCTTCCTCAACATCCAGCGGATCCAGACCGACGGCCGCCTGGACGGCGTGAAGATTTATGAACTGGACAAGGACTTCCATTTGTCCGACCTGATCGTGGCGGCGCGCGGCGACTACCAGGGCGACCATGTCTGGCAGTTGTCCGACGTGCAAAAGACCACGTTCATCGTCGACAAAAAGGTCAGCGCGATCACCGCGCCGATCGCCACCGCGAAGATCAAGACCGTCAACTTCGTCTCCGAAGTCACGCCGGAGATCCTGTCGGTGCTGTTCGCCGATCCGGATCGCATGTCGGCCTATGACCTGCGCGCCTACACCAAGCATCTGGAAGCCAACAACCAGCGCACCGAGCGCTACGAAATCGCGTTCTGGAAGAAGATCGTCTACCCGTTGTCGATCTTCGTGATGATGGGACTGGCGTTGCCGTTCGCCTACCTGCATTTCCGTACCGGCGGCGTCAGCCTGAAGATATTCACCGGGATCATGATCGGCGTGAGCTTCCAGCTGATCAACAACCTGTTCTCGCATCTGGGCCTGCTCAACACCTGGCCTGCACTGGTCACCGCAGCGTTGCCGAGCACCTTGTTCATGTTGATGGCAATTGTCGCCCTGCGCTGGGTTGAACGGCGCTGATAACCATGAAAAAATCACTTATCCTGTTCGCGCATGGCGCCCGTGATCCCAACTGGGCCGAGCCGTTCAAGCGCTTGCGCACGCTGACCCAGGCGAGCCTGCCGGAGGTGGCGGTGGAATTGGCTTTCCTGGAATTGATGACGCCGGGCTTGCCGCAACTGGCCGCACAACAGGTTGCCGACGGCGCACGGGAGGTCACGATCGTGCCGGTGTTTCTAGGGCAGGGCGGGCACGTCCGGCGCGATTTGCCGGTATTGATCGAGCAGTTGCGCGGGGACCATCCCGGCGTGGATTTCAAGGTCGCCGCAGCGGCCGGCGAAGACGACGGCGTGCTGCAGGCGCTGGCGCAGTACTGCATCCGCAGTTCAAGCGGTTCAGAATAGGCGACCGCCGTTCGGCGTAGCCCGGTCCGGCGCGAACAGCACGACTTCTCCCTGTGCATCGGGGAATCCCAGCGTCAGTACTTCCGACATGAATTTGCCGATCTGGCGCGGTGGAAAGTTGACTACCGCCGCCACCTGTTTTCCGACCAGTTCATCCAACCGGTAGAGCGCGGTAATCTGCGCGCTGCTCTGCTTGATGCCGATGGCCGGACCGAGATCGATTTTCAGCTTGTAGGCCGGTTTGCGGGCTTCAGGGAAGGCTTCGGCAGAGACGATCGTGCCGATGCGAATATCTACCTTGAGGAAATCGTCGAACGTGATCGGCGCCGCTGCCGGGGCGCTGGGGTCATGGAGCAGGTGCATGGAGTGTGTTCAAGGAATAGACGGACGATGATCAGGCGCGGCCGGCCAGCGCTTCGCCGATCATGACGAGCACCGGGCCGCTGCACTGGGCCAGGCCCTGCTCCAGCGTGCCGAGTTCGAGATCGAGGATGCGCTCGTTGTCGCGGCTGCAATTTTCGACTACCACCACCGGCGTCGTGCGGGCATACCCGAGCGACAGCAGTCGTTGCGCCGTCGCGGCGGCTTCGCGGCCGCCCATGTATTGCACCAGCGTGTCGCCGTTGGGCATGATGAATTCGCTGGGTTCGTCCGGCGCGGTGCTGGAAGTGAACAGCGAGACGCTGCGCGCGACGCCGCGCTTGGTCAGCGGCCGCTGCGCCGATGACGCCGCCGCCAGCGCGGCGGTGATGCCGGGGACGATTTCGTAGGGAATGTTCTGGCTGTCGAGCGCGCGCAACTCTTCGTCTGCGCGACCGAAGAGCATCGGGTCGCCGCCTTTCAGGCGCACCACCAGGCGATACTGGCGCGCGCATTCGATCAGGCGTTCGTTGATGACTTGCTGGGCGGTGGAGCGCTGGCCGCTACGCTTGCCGACAGAGATTTTCACGGCTTGCGGGCACAACTCCAGCATTTCTTCGGTGACCAGCGCATCGTGCAGGACGACGTCAGCCTGAGCGAGAAGGCGTGCGCCGCGCACGGTAATCAGGTCGGCCGCGCCGGGACCGGCGCCGATCAGGTAAACCTTGCCCAGGATGGATGTGACGTCTGGGGCGGAAGCAGAGGACGGCGGCAGATTGGCTGGGCTCATACGAAGAATCAAGAAAGATCGCAACCCGGCTGATGCCGGCTGCCGTGCGTTTCAGTCGTTCATGTAATTTCATGCGGGTGAAACGGCACAGCAGCGATTATCAGGCATCCAGGCGGATCATGCCAGCAGCAACGGTCTGGTGCGTGACCTCATCGATCAGGATGAAAGCGCCGGTGGCACGGATCGCATCGTAGCTGTCCACCGCAATGGCTTGCTGGACATTGATCGACACGCGGGCAATGTCGTTCAGCTTGAGCGACTCGGCCGGATGGCGTTGCTGCGTGTTGATGTCCAGCAAGGTATCGATCTTCGCCACGCGCGCGGCCACTTGCTTGGTGGTGTGCTTGAGCCAGTATTTGCGGCGCGGGTCGAGCGCATCCTCGGACAGCCAGCACAGGTCGGCATTGACGGTCTTCAGCTGCGTCGGCGCCTGCTCGGCGGAAGCCAGCATGTCGCCGCGCGAGATGTCGAGGTACTCGTCCAGCAGGATCGTCACCGACTGGCCGGCCGATGCCGATTGCAGCGAACCGTCCAGCGTCAGGATGTCCTTGACGGTCGCGCTCTGGCCGCTCGGCTGCACCAGCAGCTTGTCGCCCTTGCTTACCTTGCCGGCCTCGATGCGGCCCATGTAACCGCGGAAATCGTTGGCTTCGTGGCCGTTGTGGCGCGCCACCAGCTGCACCGGGAAGCGGAACGGCTCTTCATGCGCATCTTCGTACACCGACAGCGACTCCAGCAGCGCGATCAGCGTCGGGCCCTTGTACCAGGACAGCTTGTCGCTGGCGGTCACGACGTTGTCGCCGGCCAGCGCCGACAGCGGGATCGGGCGCACGTCCTTGAGGCCCAGTTGTGCAGCGAATTCCTGATACGCGCCGACGATGCGGTCGTACACGGTCTGGTCATAGTTCACCAGGTCCATCTTGTTGACCGCGACCACCACGTGCTGGATTTGCAGCAGGTGGGCGATGGTCGAGTGGCGCTTGGTTTGCGTCAGCAACTCCACGCTGCCGTCGTCGCCCAGCTTGACCTTGGACACATCGATCAGGATGATCACGGCGTCCGCAGTCGAAGCGCCGGTCACCATGTTGCGTGTGTATTGCTCGTGGCCCGGCGTGTCGGCGATGATGAACTTGCGCTTGGGCGTGGCGAAGTAGCGATACGCCACATCGATGGTGATGCCTTGCTCGCGCTCGGCTTCGAGGCCGTCGGTCAGCAATGACAAGTCGATCGTGTCACCCACGGTGCGCTTGTGCTTGGCGCGCGACATGGCGTCGAGCTGGTCGGCGAAGATGCCCTTGCTGTCGAACAACAGGCGGCCGATCAGCGTGCTCTTGCCGTCATCTACCGAACCGGCGGTGATGAAGCGCAGCAGGCCGCGTTCGTGCGAAGTGATGTTGAGGTCTTTTTCGGCAACAGCGGCATTCATCAGAAATATCCTTCTTTTTTACGTTTTTCCATCGACGCTTCGGAGGTCTGGTCGTCCATGCGCGTCGCACCGCGTTCGGTGATCTGGGTGACGGCAGTTTCGGCGATGATGGCTTCTACCGAGTTGGCATCGGAGGCCACCGGGCAGGTGCACGAAATGTCGCCGACGGTGCGGAAGCGCACCACGCGGTTCTCGACGGTTTCGCCGTCCTTAGCCGGGGTCAGGTCGGTCAGCGGCACCAGCAAGCCGTTGCGCGGGATCACCTGGCGCTCATGCGCAAAGTAGATCGGCGGCAGCGCCAGTTTTTCGCGGGCGATGTATTGCCAGACGTCGAGTTCGGTCCAGTTCGAGATCGGGAACACGCGCATGTTTTCGCCCGGATGGACGCGGGTGTTGTACAGGTCCCAGAGCTCGGGGCGCTGCGCCTTCGGATTCCATTGGCCGAACTCGTCGCGGAAGGAAAAAATGCGTTCCTTGGCGCGCGCCTTTTCTTCATCGCGACGGGCGCCGCCGATACAGGCGTCGAACTTGAATTCGGCGATGGTTTCCAGCAGCGTCACGGCTTGCGCCGCATTGCGCGAATCGGTCAGCGGATTGCGCAGGCGTACGGTGCCGCGCTTGATCGAGTCTTCCACCGAACGCACGACGAGTTTCTCGCCAAGTTCGGCGGCGCGCTGGTCGCGGAAGGAAATCACTTCGGGAAAGTTATGGCCGGTATCGATGTGCACCAGCGGGAACGGGAACTTGCCCGGACGGAACGCCTTTTCGGCAATGCGCAGCAGCACCACGGAATCCTTGCCGCCCGAGAACAGCAACGCGGGGTTGCTGCACTCGGCCGCGACCTCGCGCATGATGTGGATAGCTTCCGATTCCAGCCAGTCGAGGTGACGGCTGCTGGCGTTGTCCAGGAAGAGTTGTTCAACTGCTGTGTTCATGCGATGACCTTTGGTTCAAGTCGGATGTAAACGGATAGTGAAATATCGGGTGCTGCGACGCCGGCAATCGCCGCGCATCGACATATTGTTGTCGTGGAAAAATCAGGCCGGCGCAGCCTGCGATTTGATGCGGATCAGCTTGCCGTCCACCACATGCAGGCCACACTCTTTGGAGTCGGGGTTTTCCCACCACCAGCGGCCGGCGCGCACGTCTTCGCCCGGCTCGATGGCGCGGGTACAGGGCTCGCAGCCGATCGAGGGATAGCCCTGGTCGTGCAGCGGGTTGTACGGCACCTTGTGGTCGCGGAGGTATTGCCAGACGTCTTCTTCCGACCAGTCGGCCAGTGGATTGAACTTGGCCATACCATGCGCCGGATCGTCTTCCTGCACGTCGAGCGCGGCGCGTGTGACCGACTGCGCACGGCGTTGGCCGGTGATCCACGATTTGTTGCCGGCCAGCGCACGGTTGAGCGGCTCGATCTTGCGGATGCGGCAGCATTCCTTGCGCATCTCGACGCTGTCGTAGAAGGCGTTGAGGCCATTCTGTGCGACGTATTGTTCGACGGCCGCAGGTTCCGGGCGATACGGCGTGACATCGTAATCGTAGGTTTCCCTGATGCGATCAAGCATGCCCAGCGTCTCTTTGTGCAGGCGGCCGGTTTCCAGCGTGAAGATGCCGATCTTGTCCTGCAGCTTGCCGCGCAGGATGAGGTCGGTCAACACCATGTCCTCCGCCGCCATGCTGGATGCAAACACGGCCGGCGCGTAGTCGGCGGCAATCTTTTCCAGCGTGGCGCGGGTCGCTGCGATGAGTTCTTGCAAAGCTTGTTCGGACATGGTGTTACTTCCTTTTCCCTTGATTCAAATAACGCTTAATCGCGGGTGACTACCGTCTCGCGTTTGGCGCGACGGAACAACGGGTTCTTCTCATCCCACGAGGTCTGGTACTTTTCCGAAAAGTCAGTCAGGCCCTTCAATGCGTCGTGGATGTCCTTGTCGGCGCGCACGGCGAAGGCGTTGAAGCCGACGCGCTGCATGTAGAACAGCTGGTCGCGCAGCACGTCGCCGATGGCGCGCAGTTCGCCGGTGTAGCCGAGGCGTGCGCGCAGGTTGTAGGCAATCGAATAACCGCGGCCGTCGGCGAACTTGGGGAAGTCCACGGCGATGACCTTGAATGGTTGCAGATCGTCTTTCAGCGCTTCCGGACGCTCGTCGCTGGCAAACCAGACGCCGAGTTCGGGACGGCCTTGCAGGTTGCCGCGCTGCGCCTGCCATACCTTCAGCGGCACGATGATCTTGCCTTCCGGGACGGCGACGCCTTCCGGCGTTTCGCCTTCGGTCAGGCGCAATACGGTCCAGTCGTCGCTGATGACGACTTTGTCTTTGATGATGTTAGGCACAGACGTCTTCTCCAGTGACATGACCAGCTTTGATCGGGGTTGCATAGACGAAGTCCTTGAACGGCGTGACGCCGATGCGGCGCACGGTGTCGATGAAACGTTCGTCTTCGATGCGTTGTTTGACGTAGACCTGCAGCAGGCGGTCGATCACGGTCGGCATCTGGTGCGCCGAGAACGATGGACCGATGATCTTGCCGATGCTGGAGGTATTGCCTTGCGCACCGCCCAGCGACACCTGGTACCACTCGGCGCCGTCCTTGTCGACGCCCAGGATGCCGATGTTGCCGACATGGTGGTGGCCGCAAGCGTTGATGCAACCGGAGATGTTCAGTTCGATGTCGCCGATGTCGTGCTGGAAGTCGATGTTGTCGAAACGCTCGGCAATCGCTTGCGCAATCGGGATCGACTTGGCGTTGGCCAACGAGCAGAAGTCGCCGCCGGGGCAGCAGATGATGTCGGTCAGCAGGCCGATGTTCGGCGTCGCCAGGCCATGCGCCTTGGCTTCTTTCCACAGCGCGTACAGTTCGCTTTGCTTGACGTCGGCCAGCACCAGGTTCTGCTCGTGCGTGACGCGCAGTTCCGAGAAGCTGTAGCGGTCAGCCAGGTCGGCGACGAAGTCCAGTTGATCGGCGGTAATGTCGCCCGGCGGCACGCCGGTTTTCTTCAGCGACAGGATCGCGGCCGCGTAGCCTGGCACCTTGTGCTCCTTGACGTTGCGCTTGATCCAGTTGGCGAAGCCCTTGTCTTCGGCCTTCAGGCGTTCGTATTCGGCGTCGGCGGCCGGCAGGGTTTCATAGGCAGGCTCGGTGAAGTAGTTCGCTACGCGTTGCAGTTCTTCCTCGGTCAGCGTCGACGGGCCGTCCTTGATGTCCTGCCATTCTTCTTCCACCTGGCGTGCAAATTCCTCAGGGCCGATGGCCTTGACCAGGATCTTGATGCGCGCCTTGTAGATGTTGTCGCGACGGCCGTACTGGTTGTATACGCGCAGGATTGCTTCCAGGTAGGACATCGCGTGCTTCCATGGCAGGAAGTCGCGGATCTGGCTGCCGAGGATGGGCGTGCGGCCCATGCCGCCGCCGACCAGCACGCGGAAACCGACTTCACCGGCTTCGTTCTTGATCACGTGCAAACCGATGTCGTGCACGGCAGTAGCCGCACGGTCCTGTTCGGACCCGCTGATGGCGATCTTGAACTTGCGCGGCAGGTAGGCGAACTCGGGATGGAAGGTGCTCCACTCGCGGATCAGTTCGGCATAGGGACGCGGATCGACGATCTCGTCGGCGGCGACGCCGGCCAGTTCGTCCGAAGTGGTGTTGCGGATGCAGTTGCCGGATGTCTGGATGGCGTGCATTTCCACCGTGGCGAGTTCGGCCAGGATGTCCGGCGATTCTTCCAGCTTGATCCAGTTGAACTGGATGTTCTGGCGCGTGGTGAAGTGACCGTAGCCGCGGTCGTATTTGCGCGCGATGTGGGCAAACATGCGGACCTGGCGCGACGCCAGCAGACCGTAAGGAACCGCGATGCGCAGCATGTAGGCATGGCGCTGCAGGTACAGGCCGTTCTGCAGACGCAGGATGCGGAATTCGTCCTCGATCAGTTCATCGGAGAGGCGGCGGCGGACCTGGTCGCGGTACTGGGCAACTCGCTCTTTGACGATCAGGTGATCGTATTGGTCATAACGGTACATCTTGTCATCCCTGTTAACGTCTTGCAGAAGTCTTTCATGGAGACTTCATGTGATAAAAAACAGCCTACCAAATCAGCTTCAAGGCAACGCTCGTCAGCGTAATCGCCAGCAGGCCACGCAAAAATTTCTCCGGCACCGCACGTGCGGCGAAGGAGCCGATGGTGATGCCCGGGACCGAGCCCAGCAGCAGCGCGCCGAGCAGGCTCCAGTCGATCGAACCCAGCCACCAGTGACCGAATGCCGCGATTGCCGTCAACGGCACCGCATAAGCGATGTCGGTGCCGGCGACTTCCGCCGGCGACAGGCGCGGATACAGCAATACCAGCAGCGTGGCGCCGACCGCACCGGCGCCGATCGAAGAAATCGTCACCAGCGTGCCGAGCACGGCGCCTGCCAGGACGGTCGCGCGGGACAGCTTGATGCCTTGCAACTGGCGCTCCGGATGGGCATTCAGCCAAACCTGAAGTTTACTCTTAAACAGCAACGCGATCACCGTGAGGAAAACGGAGATGGCGATGGAATAACGGATGACGAGGCTGATGCCGTCGCTGACGGCGCCGAAATGCTTGAGCAGCAACGTAGTGACGACGGCTGCGGGCAGGGCGCCATAGGACAGGCGCCGCACGATGTCCCAGCGCACGGTGCCCTTGAAGCGATGCGCGAACGTACCGGCCGTCTTCGTTGCCGAAGCAAAGGCCAGGTCGGTGCCGACCGCCACGCTGGGATGGATGCCGAACAGCAGCGTCAGTAAGGGAGTCATCAGCGAGCCGCCGCCGACACCGGTCAATCCGACCAGCACACCGACGGCAAATCCGCTGACTACATAAGAAACAGTCATAACACCTCGTCTATAACAGGTCGAATCGTAATAAACTTAGGCTTCAAACCAAACTACATACTATTTATTTGCTTATATGCACATTCGGCATATACAAATTCATTCGCTGAGCATACCGAAGGACAGGCCATGAATCTGCATCAGTTCCGCTTCGTCAGGGAGGCGGTCAGGCAAAACTACAATCTGACCGAAGCCGCCAAAGCGTTGTTCACCTCGCAACCCGGCGTCTCGAAGGCGATCATCGAGCTGGAAGAAGAACTCGGCGTCGACATCTTTACCCGTCACGGCAAACGCATTCGCGGCCTGACCGAGCCGGGCCGCGCGGTATTGCGTTCGGTCGAGCTGATCATGCAAGAGGTCGACGGGCTCAAACGCATCGGCAAGGAATTCGCCGCCCACGACAGCGGCAGCTTTACCATCGCCACCACCCACACCCAGGCGCGCTATTCGCTGCCGAAAGTGGTGCAAGCTTTCACGCAAAAGTATCCCAAGGTCCGGTTGTCATTGCTGCAAGGAAATCCCAAGCAGATTACCGAAATGGTGCGCAACGACCAGGCCGACATCGCCATCGCCACGGAGGCGCTGGCCTCGGGCGAAGGACTTGTCTCTTTGCCATGTTATCAATGGGAGCACGTGGTGGTGGTGCCGCCCGATCACCCCTTGCTCAAGTCGAAGAACCTGTCGCTGGAAGAAATCGCCGGCTACCCGCTGATCACCTACGACGCCGCCTTCAGCGGCCGCAGCAAGGTCGACCACGCCTTTTCGCTGCGCGACCTGAAGCCGGACATCGTGCTCGAAGCCATCGATGCCGATGTCATCAAGACCTATGTCGAGCTGGGCATGGGCGTGGGCATCATCGCCGGCATGGCTTTCGACGCCGAGCGCGATCGCGGCCTGCGCTCGCTTCCCGCCGGCCACCTGTTCGGCACCAACGTCTCGCGCGTGGCGCTCAAGCAGGGCGCTTACCTGCGCAGCTATGTCTACACCTTCATCGAATTGCTGGCGCCCACGCTCAACCGCAAGTTGATCGGCCAGGTCATGGAAGGCGAGAAGGACATGTACGAACTCTGAGTTGCCTGCGGGCAGCCATATCAACGATGGGAGCAGTGAAGCAATGATGTCTATGCTTGCCGGCCTGCATGGCCATACTTTGCGCCGGGCGCGCCGTCTGTGGTTGCAATACGGGATTTTGTGGCTGGGCGCCGTGCTGGTCGGCCTGGTGGCGGTGATGTACGCCTGGCTGATCGACTTCGGTTTCGAGATGTTCAGCGCCGTGCAGCGCGGTCATCCCTGGCTGCCGCTGGTCCTGACGCCGGCCATGAGCGCCGTGTGCGTATGGCTGACGCGCCGCTTCTTCGCCGGTGCCGAGGGCAGCGGTATTCCGCAGGTGATTGCCTCGCTGGCGGAGGAGAATGACCGCGGAACGCCGCGTCCCTCCCGCGCGCCTGCGTTGCTGACGCTGAAGATCCTGGCCGGCAAGATCGGCATCTCTTTTCTGGGTATTTTGGGCGGTTTCACCATCGGCCGCGAAGGTCCGACGGTGCATGTCGGCGCGGCGCTGATGTACAACATGCGCCGCTTCTATCCGCGCCCCAGCTCCATCCTGGAGCGGCGCCTGATCCTGGCCGGCGCCGCCGCCGGTTTGTCGGCCGCTTTCAATACGCCGCTGGCGGGCATCGTGTTTGCGATCGAAGAACTGTCGCGCAGCTTCGAGCAGCGCGCCAGCGGCATCGTCATCACCACCATTATCTTCGCCGGTATCGTCGCGCTTGGGTTGAACGGCAATTACACTTATTTCGGCACCATCAATGCCGGCAATGACAGCGCGCGCGAACTGATCGTTGCAGTCATCGTCAGCGGCGTGTTGATGGGCGTGGCCGGCGGCATCTTTTGCTGGTTGCTGCTCAATACCCACAGGTGGATCCCGGCGCCGTTGCGCACCCTGCGCGCCGAGCGCCCGGTAGTGTTCGGCGCCTTGTGCGGACTGGCGGTGGCGATTGTCGGCGTGTGCGCAGGCGGCATGACTTTCGGCAGCGGCTATGCCGAAGCCAAGGGCTTGCTGAGCGGCCAGACGCAGTTGTCGGCGTGGTATCCGCTGGCCAAGATGGCCTCGATGGTAGGGTCTTACCTGCCGGGGATTCCGGGCGGCATCTTTGCGCCGTCGCTGTCGATCGGCGCCGGCTTCGGCAATCTGCTGCACATGGTGTTCGAGCATACCTCGCTGTCGATGCTGATCGCGCTGGCGATGGTGGGCTACCTGGCGGCGGTGACGCAATCGCCGATTACCGCGTTCGTGATCGTCATGGAAATGATCAATGGCCATGCGCTGGTGATTTCATTGATGGCGACAGCCTTGCTCGCCAGTCGCGTCTCGCGCTTCTTTGCGCCGCCGCTGTATGAGGCATTGTCGGAGCGCTACGCGCACGCCGCCGCCAAATGATGTCTTGAGACGGATCCCGCAGGTCATAAAAAAAGCTGAGCCCGCGAACGGGCTCAGCTTTTTTCGACAGGTCTGCAGCGCTGTTGCTTACACTTGCGCCACGGCCTTGGCAGCGGCACGGCAGCCTTCCAGCAGGAAGGACAAGCCGACCACCAGCACCAGTTCGCCCTCTGCAGAGCGCGCGGTACCGGTAATGCCGTTGGTCTGGATTGCGGTCAGCGGTTTGATCACCAGGTCGGCGGTGCCTTCCACGGCTTCGACGCCCAGGATGTACGGATGTGGTACGGCCATCACGATACCGACACGTTCATTGCCCGGTTCATAGCCGAGCACGCCGGCCAGCGAATGCACCGGCAACGGACGGCCCTGGTCGCGCAACACCGGCGCGCCGCCGACTTCATCGAACTCGGCCGGCAATTCCACCACGCGCTCCACCACCGCCATTGGCAGCGCGAGCGCCGCACCGGCGGTACGCACCAGCATGGTCGGGATGATCGACAATTCGATCGGCAGGCGGATCGAGAAGCGTGTGCCGACGCCCAGCGTCGAATCGATGCGGATGGTGCCGCGGTGTTTTTCTACCGCCGTCTTCACCACGTCCATGCCGACGCCGCGGCCGGAGACGCTTGACGCCACTTCCTTGGTCGAGAAGCCGGGCAGGAACACCAGTTGCAACGCTTCGTCGTGACTTTGTGCTTCGTGTTCGCCGATGAGGCCTTTGCCGATTGCCTTCTTGCGCAGGAAATCGGGATCCATGCCCTTGCCGTCGTCGAAGATTTCAATCATGACGCTGCTGGCTTCCTGCCATGCCTTGAGCGAAATGGTTGCCTTGTTCGGCTTGCCGGCAGCGCCGCGATCGGTTTCGATACCGTGGTCGAGCGAGTTGCGCAGCATGTGCACCAGCGGATCGTACAAGCTGTCCACGACCACGCGGTCGACTTCGGTTTCGGCACCGGAAATCGCCAGGTCGACGTCCTTGCCCAGATCCTTGGCAAGTTCGCGCACCAGGCGCGGGAATTTCTGGAACAGGCGGCCGACCGGCTGCATGCGCGTCGACAGCGTGGCGCGTTGCAGTTCGCTGGAGTAGCGCGAGGCGCGGCCCAGGGTTTCAGCCAGCGTCGACATCAGCGATGCTGCGGTGCCTTCGAACTTGAACTGTTGCAGTTTTTCCAGCAGTACGGCGGCCTGGTTGGCGGCCTGCACCGATTCGCCGGCCACTTCGAGCAGCGCGTCGAGCTTGCCGGCATCGATACGGATGCTTTCTTCCTTGGCGTTGCCGGGTTGATTATCGGTGGCGCGGCGCGCTGGCGCGGGGGCCGCAGCCGGCTTGGGCGTTGCCGACGGCAGCGATTTCGGATGGCCGGAGCTGCTTTCCGCTTCTGCAGGCGCAGCTTCGACAGCCGCAGCCGCAACCGGCGCAACATCGCCGGTGCCGCCGGAAACCGCCTGGTACAAGGCATTCCAGTCGAGCGAACCGTCGGCACCGAGGACGCTCGCGCCGCCATTGGCGGCAGGCGTCGAAGCAACAGCCGGTACACTCGCGGCTGCAGCGGGCGCGGCAACAGGTGCGGCAACAGGTGCGGTCGCAGCCGGCGCCGTCGCATTGCCTTCGATGGCTTGCGTCAGGATGTCTTCAAGGTCCTGCGGCATGGACGCCAGGCTGGCCGGATCGGCGCCGTTGGCCAGCTCATTGAGCTGGTCGGCGACGAAGCCGCTGGCTTGCAGCGCCGCTTCGATCGCCAGCGGCGTAACCGGAGCCTTGCCGGTGCGCAGCGCGTCGAACAGGTTTTCCGTCAAGTGACAGGCCGATACCATGGCCGGCAAATTGACGAAACCCGCACCGCCCTTGATGGTGTGGAAAGCGCGGAAAACCGCGTTCAGAATTTCCAGATCGTCAGGATGTCGTTCAAGAGTCAGCAGATGCTCTTCAACGTTAGTCGCGAGGTCTAATGCCTCGACGACAAAATCCTTGAGCATTTCGTCATCCATTAGAACCCCAGGTTAGCGAGTAAGTCATCCACATCATTTTGCTCCATGGCGGAGCCGGGAGCGGAGGGCCCGTTGAGCAGTTCTACCGGTTTTTCTATGGCAGCCTTGACTTCCGGCGGCGCGTTGTCGCGCAGCAGCTGCGCCAGTTCGCGTTCCGCCACGGCGGTGATGCTGACGATCTTCTTGATCAACTGGCCGGTGATGTCCTGGAAGTCCTGCGCCATCATGATTTCGAGCATGCGGGCCTTTTCGACCTCGGTGGCTTCGATGACGGCGGAAGAGAATTTCTTGGAATCGTTGGCCAGGTTCTTGAATTCATCGATGCTCATCTGGCCGGCGAACAGGCGCGCCCAGCGGTCATCGATGTCTTTGGCCTTGCTGGCGAGGGCGTCCTGGGCGGGCATGCCGGCGTCGATCGAATTGAGCACCTTGTTGGCGGCTTGTTCGGTCAGCGTGGCAACGTGCTCCAGGCGCCCCTGGGCATCGCCGATCTGGGAAGCGACGTCCGACAGCGAGCGGTCGTAGCCGAGTTCGCGCATGGAATCGTGCAACAGGCGAACGATGCCGCCCAAGCGTTCATACATGGGCTTGTCGGACTGGTCTTCGAGCGCGGCGGCGGGGTCTTCCGCTGCAGTTGCGGCCGGGGCGGCTGCTGGGGCCGAAGCCGGCAGGGCCTGCGCCGAAATCTCATCGAATAGTGCCTCTAAATCAACGTCGTCACTCATGATCTTGGTATCTCCATACAAATTTGATGCGTTATTTGCTTCCGCCGCGAGGCAGGTAATCTGTCACAACTGAACTACATGATTCGACGAGATGGTTCGGTGATGGGAAGCTCCTGTTGCTGTAAGTGCGCGGCTGCGGCCGCCGGATATCCATTGCATATCGGCAACAAATAAAAAATCTGTAGCGAGCTTGCCCCTGTTTTTACCTGATCCCCCGGAGAGTGCCCCGGAGGGGACGGACTTCCGCTATTTGTTGAATGGATTATAAGTCCCTGTCAAGCGGCTCCATCGGCTAAAAAGCGATGAAAATTCCCCATTTAAATGGCGTTATGGCGATCCTGTTGATCTTCGGGCAATCATAATGCAAGCCCGCTTCGTTTGTCACGGACGATTGCCGCCTGTGGCGTTGGCGCATACAATTGCGCCGTTTTGGTGCTCGCCGGCACGTTCGTGTCGGTAGTTAAACGGGAAGCACGGCGCGGCCGCCTCAGGAGTCCTGACGTCCGCCAACGTGCGCTGCCCCCGCAACGGTAAGCAAGCGCCGTTCCTTTGGAACGGCAACCTGCCGACTTCGCCACTGTGACCGGCCGCAGAGTTGTTCGCGGCGCGGCATGGGAAGGCGCGGCGGGCCAGGCTTGCAGCCCGGATACCGGCCACGACAGGGGAAAGCCCGGCTTTCCATTTCAATCCGGCGTGCGGGGAGGCAGGCCGGAGACTATTGCAAAACGAACATCATGACATTCACCGTTCCATCCCGCCGCGCCGCGATCGCCTGCGCTGTGTTTTCACTTGTCCAGACCCTGGCGCAAGCCGCCGACGACCAGAGCCTCACCCCGGTCGTCGTCACTGCCTCGCGCTTTCCGAACGACCCCGCATTCCCGCCCGTAGGCGCCACCGTGATCGGCGCGGAAGACATCCGCAACGCCGGCATCGACAACGTCAACGAGGCGATTCGCAAACTGGGTGGCGTGTACGGACGTCAGAGCCTGGCAGGCCCGGGCGACTTTGCGCTCGACATGCGCGGCTTTGGCAGCAATGGCGACCAGAACATGGTGATCCTGATCGACGGCGTGCGTCTTTCTGAAAACGAATTATCGACCGCCTTGCTGTCGTCGGTGCCGATCGATTCCGTCGAGCGCATTGAAATCGTGCGCGGCGGCAGCAGCGTGCTGTATGGCGACGGCGCCACCGGCGGCGCCATCCAGATCATCACCAAACGTCCGGCCGCGGACGCGATTCATGGCAGCGTGGTCGGTGAAGTGGGCAATTACGGTGGGCGCAGCGGTCGCGCCAGTGTCGCCAAAGGCTGGGACGGTTTCGCGTTGAATGCGGCGTACAGCAAGCAGCACGCCGATAATTATCGCGACAATAATGCTTCCAATCAGGAGAATTTCAGCGGTACGGCGCAGTGGTTTTCCAATGAAGGCCGCTTCGGCCTGCGGGTCGATCTGGCACGCGCCGACTATGGGCTGGCCGGCTCGCTGAGCATGGCGCAATTCCTCTCCAATCCGCGCCAGACCACCAGCCCGAAGGACTACGGTTCGTATGACAGCGACCGCATCACCGCCTTCTTCGAGCGCAAGTTCGGTGCGCTCGAAGCTGCCGCCGAATTGTCGCATCGTGAAAAAATCTCGCGCGCCAGCTATGGCGGCGGCGCAGTCAGCGAAGTGCACAGCCGCACCACGCAATTCTCGCCGCGCTTGCGCCATCTCGCAGAAGGCGGCACGCTGAAGAATGAACTGGTGGCCGGCATTGATTTTTCTGAATGGCAGATCGGCAATGTCGACGGCAGCGGCGACGCGGCGCAGACTGCACGCGCCGCGTACGTGCGCGATGAAGTGCAGATCGCCGGCAATACCCGTATCGCGCTGGGCCTGCGTCACGAAGTGACGGACAAGCGCAGCACCGCCAACGCCTATGACAAGGCGCAGGGCGTCAATGCCTGGGATCTGCAGGCCAGCCATGCGGTGGTCCCGTCATTGCGGCTGTTCGGCAAGGCAGGCCAAAGCTATCGCTTGCCGACTGCCGACGAAAATCGCGGCGTCGTGCTGTCGGCGGGACAGATTCTCAAGCCCCAGACTTCACATGACCTGGAGTGGGGCGCGACCTGGGGCGGCGCCAACAACAACGCCACGATCAGGTGGTTTCGTCATCGCATCAAGGATGAGTTGTTCTACGATCCCACCGTCGGCGCGTTCGGCGCCAACGTCAATCTCGATCCGACCAAGCGGCAGGGCGTCGAACTGGAAGCCGCTGCGCGCCTGAACGCTGACTTCAGCCTCAGGGTGAACTTCCAGCACATCGCCGCCACCTTCACGGGCGGTCCGAACGCCGGCAAGGAAATGGTGCTGGTGCCGAAGAACACCGCTTCGGCGCGGCTGAACTGGCAGTCCGGTATTCAGACGGTCAATCTTGGCGTGCAGTGGGCCGACGCACAGCGTTACGGCAGCGACTTCAGCAACACCTGCAATGCGCGCATGCCGTCGTACACCACGGTCGACGCGCGCTACGCGGTGCGGGTGAGCGCATGGGAGCTGGCGCTGACCGGCAGCAACCTGGGCGACCGGCGATATTTCTCGCAAGCCTTCGGGTGCGCGTCGGGTATCTATCCCGAAAGCGGCCGTGCAGTAAAATTCACCGCCCGTTACGACTTTTAAATCAACCTCAAGGACTTCATGCGCAGAGCGATCCTGCTGCTTTCCTGCCTGGCCGGATTGGCCGGGCTGGCGCTCGTGCTGGCGGGCTTGTGCGGCAGCACCGGCTGCCTGCGCCCAGGCGGCGACCCAATCAACATCGCCATGCTGCTGCAACTGCGCGTGCCGCGCGCATTGACGGCCTTCACCGTCGGCGCCTTGCTGGCGATGGCGGGGGCGCTGATGCAGGTGCTGTTGCGCAATCCTTTGGCCGAACCTTATGTGCTCGGCGTCTCCGGCGGGTCTGCTGCGGGCGCCTTGCTGGCGATGCTGCTGGCCGCCTCGATCGGTTTGCCGCGGCAAAACATCGCAGCGGTCGGCGCCGCCTTGGGCGCGGGGCTGGCGGTGTTGCTGCTGTTCGGCCTGGTCGGCAAATCGCTGCGGCGTTTGCCGCTGTCGCCGATGGCGGCTGGACATCGTCTGCTGCTGACCGGCGTGATGCTGGCGGCCGGCTTCGGCGCCGTGATCACGCTGGTGCTGACGCTGGCGGGAGATACGCAACTGCGCGGCATGGTGTTCTGGCTGATGGGTGATCTCGAAGACAGCCGCTTCCTGCCGGTGGCCGCCGTCATCGCAGGCGCCGTCTTGCTGTGGTCGATATGGAATGCGCCGCGCCTGAACCTGTTGGCGCGCGGTGAAAGTTTTGCCCAACTGCTGGGCGTGCCGGTGGTGCGCCTGCGTGTGGCGACCCTGTGCGCTGCATCGTTGGCGACCGCCGCTGCGGTGACGCTGGCCGGCACCATCGGCTTCGTCGGCCTGGTGGTGCCGCACGGGTTGCGCCTGCTGGTCGGCAACGACCAGCGCGTGTTGCTGCCGGCTGCGGCGCTGGCAGGAGGCGCCGGCCTGACGCTGGCCGACCTGGCGGCGCGCACCATTGTCGCGCCGATGCAGTTGCCGGTCGGCGTCATCACGGCGCTGATCGGGGTGCCGCTGTTCCTGTGGCTGCTGACGCGGAGTCGAGCATGACGGCGGGTTTCGTGTTGCACGTGGAGGCGCTGACGCTGCGCGCCGGCGACGCCATCTTGCTGGAGAACTTCGACTGGCAAGTGCGCGCCGGAGAATTCTGGTGCGTGCTCGGCAAAAACGGCATCGGCAAAAGCACCTTGCTGCATGCCGTTGCCGGCCTGTTGCAGCCGACGTCCGGTCGCGTCCTTTCTCCGGAGGGCGACATCCGGCAGGCGACACCACAGCAACTGGCCTTGTGGCGCGGCCTGCAGGCGCAACAACAGTTCGATGCATTTCCCTGCAGCGTGCTCGACAGTGTGATGGCGGGTTTGCATCCGTATCGGCCCGGCTGGGGCTGGCCGGATGCATCCGACCGGCGCGCAGCCTTGCATGCGCTGGGACGTCTGGACATGGCGTCCTATGCCGACGCCGACGTCATGCGTCTGTCGGGCGGCGAACGCCAGCGCGTGGCGATGGCGACGTTGATGTTGCAGGCGCCGCAACTCTATCTGCTCGACGAGCCGGCTTCGCATCAGGACGTGGCTGCACAGCAACTGGTGATGCGCACGCTGGAAGAACTGGCGGACGAGGAGCACGCCGTCGTCGCCAGCATGCACGACATCAACCTGGCGACGCGCTTCGCGTCGCACGTGCTGTTGATCGCGGAGGAGACGGTCTGGCAGGGCAGGGTCGCGGATATCCTGCGACCGGATTTGCTGGAAGCGGCCTACGGCTGCCGTTTCGAAATCGTGGAGTCGGCGGCCGGAAGATGGCTGATGCCGGCCTGAGCGTTAGCCGGGCCGGCTGCGTGAGCGCACCGTATCAAGAATCCTGCAGACTTCTTCAGTCGCATCCAGCACGCGCGGCCCCGGACGGTTGAGCCAGTCGGCGTTGACCGTGAACAGGTTGCCGGCGACCACCGCCTTCATCTTGCCGAACTGGCGCCATTCATCGAGCGGGTGATCCCTGGCGTCGTCGGGGGCGAGGATGGCCTCCGGATTAGCGGCAATCACCGCCTCCAGGCTGACATGGGGGGCCAACTGCGGCAAGTCGCCGAAAATATTGTTGCCGCCGCAGGTGCGCAGCACGGTTGACACCATGTGCTTGCCGTTGAGCGTCATCAGCGGACGTCCCCAGATCTGGTAGAACACATTGACAGGCTTGCGGTCACCATAGCTGCGGCTCAGCGCTTGCCAGCGCGCGCGGAAATCCGCGGCGGCTTTGCGGCCTTGTTCTTCGGTGCCGCTGAGTGCACCCAGTCGTTCCAGCGATGTCGCAATCGCCGCGTAATCGGTGGGCTGGCTTTCGAATACGGGCACGCCGAATGAACGCAGTTGCTGCAACTGCGAGGCCGAATTGCCGCTGCGCCAGGCCAGGATCAGATCCGGTTTGAGGGTGAGGATTTTTTCGATGTCGACCGCGCCGATGCGTCCGACCGAGGTCACTTGCAGCGCCGCCGGAGGATAGTTGCTGTAGTTGCTGACACCGATGACGTAAGGGCCGGCACCGGCGGCATACAACAATTCGGTGGTGTGCGGCGACAGGCTGACAATGCGGCGTGCGGGTTTGTCCAGGCGAACGTCGTTGCCGAAATCATCGGTGACGATGATGCCCGCAATCGCATTGCCGACGCTTGTCGCGGCAATCAGGATTGAAAGCAGCCGCGTCAGCCGATGGCGCATCAGACTTCGAGATTGTCGATCAGGCGCGTCTTGCCGAGTTTGGCGGCGGCGACCACGACCAGTTGTTCACCCTGCGCCAGGTCGCCGCCGGACGGCGGTTGCAGGTCGTTGCGCTTGCGGATCGAGATGTAGTCGGGCTGCCAGCCGCGCTGCGCCAGCGCATCCATGGCCTTGCGTTCCAGTTTGGAGATGTCCAAGTGGCCGCTGCGCACTTCGTCGGCGACCTGGTTGAGCACCTTGTACAACTCGGGCGCTTCGGCGCGCTCATCGGCCGACAGGTAGCCGTTGCGCGAGGACAGCGCGAGGCCGTCGTCGGCGCGCCAGGTTTCGGCGGCGATGATTTCGGTCGGCAGCGCAAACTGGCGCGCCATGTTGCGCACGATCATGAGCTGTTGGTAATCCTTCTTGCCGAACACCGCCACGCGCGGTTGAACACAGGAGAACAGCTTGAGCACGACGGTGGTCACGCCGGTGAAGAAGCCGGGACGGAATTCGCCTTCGAGGATGTTGCCGAGGTCGTCCGGCGGCTGCACGCGGTATTCCTGCGGCTCGGGATAGAGGTCTCTTTCCGTCGGTGCGAACAGGACGTAGACGCCTTCCTTCTCCAGCTTGTCGACGTCGGCCTGGAAGGTGCGCGGGTACTTGTCGAAGTCTTCGTTCGGTCCGAACTGCAGGCGGTTGACGAAAATCGACGCCACCACCGGATCGCCATGGGTGCGGGCCAGGCGCATCAGCGACAGGTGGCCTTCGTGCAAATTGCCCATGGTGGGGACGAAGGCGGTGCGCAATTGGCCGCGCAGCTGGTCGCGCAGTTCTTCGATGGACGAGATGATTTTCATGGCGTTGTGTCGTGAATGGAGAGGGAGGCGGACTGTGCTGTACAGAGTGGCCGGTCTGACGAATCAGCCGGCAAGCCGTCCCGGTGGATCAGCTGGGCGAATACGACAGCCGCACGTAAATCGGCGCGAAGGCTTCGGCCTGGGTAATTTCGATCAGGGTTTCCTTGGCCAGCTCGAGCAGGGCGATGAAGTTCACCACCACTACCGGTACGCCGCGCGCCGGATCGAACAGGTCGGCAAATTCGACGAAGCGCGCCGAGCGCAGGCGGCGCAGGATGCCAGTCATGTGCTCGCGCACGGATAACTCTTCGCGGCTGATGTGATGGTGCGCAGTCAGTTTGGCGCGACGCATGATGTCAGCCCACACGGCTTGCAGGTCGTCGAGGTTGACGTCGGGCCAGCGCGTGACCACGGTTTGTTCCACGTAGACCTGGGTGCGGACGTAGTCGCGGCCGACTTGCGGCAACGAGTCGAGCTCCTGCGCGGCCAGTTTCATCTGTTCGTATTCGAGCAGGCGGCGCACCAGCTCGGCGCGCGGATCTTCGGCTTCTTCGCCGGAGTCGGCCTTCCTGACCGGCAGCAGCATGCGCGATTTGATCTCGATGAGCATCGCCGCCATCAGCAGGTATTCGGCGGCCAGCTCGAGGTTGTGCTTGCGGATCTGTTCGACGTACTCCAGGTACTGCAGGGTGACCTGCGCCATCGGGATGTCGAGGATATTGAAGTTCTGTTTGCGGATCAGGTACAGCAACAGATCCAGCGGTCCCTGGAAGGCTTCGAGGAAGATCTCCAGCGCGTCCGGCGGGATGTACAGATCGGTCGGCAGCTTGAACAGCGGCTCGCCGTACAGCTTCGCAAACGCGACGCCGTCGACCACGTTGGGGGTCGAGTCCGGCTGGCCTTCCAGCGTCAGTTCGGCAGCGTCGGAGGATGGATTCCCGGCGTTTTCGATCATGCTGGCGAATTAATGGTTTTGGTAGACGTACGGCTGTTGCTTGACGCGCGATTCGGTCTCGCGCGCGGTCTTGTCCAGGTCCAGCGGCGTCTTGTCCCACAGCAGGGCGCGGCCGGCGCGCTGCTGCTCTTCGAGGTTGGGATTCTTTTCCTTGAGTTCGGCGATGAACTTGGTGGCTTCCGACTCGTACGAGGTGAAAAGTTTGCTGAAGAACATGATTTATCCCGGAAATTCTTGTTAACTGGCTAATAACCGCTATTCTACCCTGTCTTGGAGCCCGGATAGGATGACAGACGCAAAGATGACCATGATCAAAAACAAGTTGCTGGCCCGGCTGGTGGCCGTCTGCGCGACCGTGCTTGCGCTCGGTTGCGACCGCAACGGCAATCCCGTGGAGGAATTCGGTTTGGACAAGTTGAACAAAGGCGCCTCGACCGAGGCCGACGTGCGCGGCGTCATGGGGCAGCCCGACAGCGTGCGCGAGGAAAGCGACGGCGGCCGCACGCTGGAATATCCAAAAGGCCCGCAGGGTGTGCGGACCTGGATGTTTCGCATCGGCGCCGACGGGAAATTATCAGATTATCAACAAGTTCTCACAGCCGAAAACTTCGAGAAGGTACAACCGGGCATGACGCGTGAAGAAGTGCGCAACATGCTCGGCCGCCCACGCACCGTGGTGCCGTTCGCGCGCAAGCAGGAAGAAGTGTGGGACTGGAAATACCTGCACGTCCATGAAGAGCGGTTGTTCAACGTGCACTTCGACATGGCGACCGGCAAGGTCGTGCGCATGTCGATTTCGGAACTATCCGGGCACTGACCGGGATTTAACGGCGACCGGCGCCCGCGTCGTCAAGGCGGGTGCGAGTAGTCGCCGAACTCCTGGCGCTCCTGCACCACCACCGGATCTTCACCGATGTCCATGCGGCTGCGGCGCAGCATGCCGGCTTCGTCCAGCACCGAATATGCGGTCGAGCAGAACAGCGAATGCATGCGGCGCATGTCGCTGATCAGGTCCAGGTGCAGGGAACTGGTCTCGATGCTCTGCTGGGTTTCGCCGGCCAGGCGCGTCAGGTGGGTCTTTGAGTACGCGCGTTCGAGGTCGCGGAAAGCTTCCTTTTCGGCCAGCAGTTTTTGCGCGCTCTTGAGGTCGCCGTCGAGGAATACCGACAGGCCCAGTTGCAGGCTCGCCACCAGGCGCGCGTGCATTTCGCAGACTTCGTTCATCCCCGCTGCCGAGAAGCTGCGCTGCAGCGCGATCTTCTTGCTTTCGATGCCCTTGACGATGCGCTCGATGATGTCGCCGGCCTGTTCCAGGTTGATCGTCAGCGTCACGATGTTGGTCCAGCGGCGCACTTCCTTTTCATTGAGTTCTTCGCGCGAGACGCGCGCCAGGTACATTTTCACCGCCGTGTACAACTTGTCGACGTCGTCATCGAGCTTGCGGATCTGTTGTGCGCGTTGCTGGTTGTTGTCGCGAATGACGGGCAACAGGCTCAGCAGCATTTTCTCGATCAGGTCGCCGATGCGCAGTACTTCACGCGAGGCATTGGCCAGCGCCAGCGAAGGCGTATCGATCGCAGCCAGGTCGAGATGACGCGCGACGGCGGCGTCTTCTTCGTCCTTCTGCGAGGCCGGCAACAGCCGTTCGCACAGGCGCGACATTGGCTCCACCAGCGGCAGCAGCAGGCCGCAACGCACTGTGTTGTACAGCACGTGGAAGGCCACCACGCTGAAGCGCAGGTCCTTGCCCAGCAGGGCGATCCACAGTTCGATGTAATGGATGAACGGCAGCACCACGATCGCGCCCGACAGGCGGAACAGCATGCTGCCCAGCGCCACCCGCCGGCCCGCGACGTTCTGGCTGGCCGCAGTCAGCAGCGCCAGGATGCCGCTGCCGAGATTGGCCCCGATCACCAGGCACAGGGCAACTTTCAGCGAAATGATGCCGGAGGTGGCCAGCGTCGCCGCCAGCAGCACGGCCGCCAGGCTGGAATAGGTCAGCATGGCGAACACCGCGCCGATCAGCGCGTCGAGGATGATGTCGCCGGTCAGTGTGGAAAACAGCACCTTGATGCCGGCGCCCTGGATCATCGGTCGCGTCGCGGCAGTGATCAGTTCCAGCGCCAGCAGGATCAGGCCGAGGCCAATCACGGCGCGCGCCAAGCGCCCCACCGAGGTATGACGGCGCGACAAATACACCACCACGCCGCCGAAAATCAGCAGCGGCGAAATCCACGACAGGTCGAAACTCAGCACACCCGTCATCAGCGCGGTGCCGACATCGGCGCCGAGCATGATGGTCAGCGCCGGCGTCAGCCCGACCAGACCTTGGGCGACGAAGGAACAGACGATGACGGCGGTGGCGTTGCTGCTCTGGACCAGGCTGGTGACGCCGACGCCGGCCAGGAAGGCCAGGCCGCGCCGCTTGATGCTGGTGCTGAGGATGCGGCGCAGCTGCGCGCCGTAGACGCGCAGCACGTCGGTGCGCACGATGTGGGTGCCCCATACCAGCAGGGCCAGTGCGGAAAGCAGGTTGAGAAGGGTGGTCATGGCTCCAGCAAATGTTGAGTCAATTCGGCGAATCCTGCGCCGAAAGGATGCCGCGTGATGAAGCGCGGCGGATGTTGCAGGCGGTCGGCGAATTCGAGCACGTTGGCCACGCCCACCGACAGCGGGAAGTAGGCGAACATCGGTGCGTCGTTGGGCGAGTCGCCGGCAAACACGCAGCGATGGCGTTCGGTTTCGTCGTCCAGATCGATGTTATAGCGCTCCTGCATCATCAGGCGCGCCATGCTGAGTTTGTCGTAGTCGCCGAACCAGCCGTTGACGTGAATCGAACTGATTTTCGCGGTCATGCCTGCTTCTTCCATAATCCTTACGATGCAATCGATTACATCAAGTTCCAATGATGGCACGTCTTCGCAGAAATCAATGGCCAGATCGTACTGGCGGCAGAACTGATCCGAGGCAACCGCGCAGCCCGGAACTTCGCGCAGGATTTTTTCGCGCACCGCAGCCAGGCGGGCTGCGTTTTCACGGCGAATATCTTCTTCCAGCAGATGGCGCGTGTGCAGTTTGCCGCTGGCGCCGTCGCGCCACATATACAGCGCGCCGTTTTCTCCGATGACGCCGTCGACCGGCCACATGCGCGCTATATGGTCGCACCAGCCGGCCGGACGTCCGGTCACGGGGATGACGCGCAAGCCGCTGCGCTGCAGCGATTCCAGCGCCTTGTAGGCTTGGGCGCCGAGCTTGCCGCCGGTGGTGAGGGTGTCGTCAATGTCGGTAAAGATGGTCGTGACTTGCCTGGCATGTTCGCGTGGCAGTTGGCTCAGCGGCTTCATGTCAGTTCCTGCGCGGGCAGCGGTCGTTGAACCACGCGCCGAACTCGGCGCGCTGCTGTTCGCTCATGTGCAGGCCGCACTTGGTGCGGCGCCACAGGATGTCGTCCGGCTGGTAAGCCCATTCGTGCGTGATCAGGTAATCGACCTCGCGCTGCACCAGGCCGCCGCCGAAGTCGCGGCCGAGTTCGGCCGGCGTCTGCGCTTCCTTGAGGATGATGTGGGCGATGCGGCCGTGGCGACCGAACAGGCGCGTCAGGAAATGCGTGTCGAGCTGGGCGTATTTCTTTTTCAGGTAATCCAGTTCCTGGGCGCGGTCGGCGCGCTTGAACTTGCCGCCGGGCAGGGCTTCGTCCTTGCTCCACGGGCCGCGACGGGTCTTGGTCCAGGGCGCCAGTTTTTCCAGCACCGATTCGGCCAGGCGGCGGTAGGTGGTGATCTTGCCGCCATAGACCGACACGCATGGCGTGTTGTCGGCGTCCTGCAGCACCAGCGTGTAGTCGCGCGTGACCGCCGACGGATTGTCCGATTCGTCGTCGAACAGCGGACGCACGCCGGCGTAGCGCCAGACGATGTCGGCGTGCGATATCGGTAGCGTCAGGTATTGGTTGACCGCGCGCAACAGGTAGGTTTCTTCACCGGCGCTGATCGTGGCGCCGTTGTCCATGTTCTCCTGCGGCACGTCGGTGGTGCCGATCAGCGTGAACTTGTCCTCATAGGGAATCATGAAGACGATGCGCTTGTCGTCGTTCTGCAGGATATAGGCATGCTCGCCGACGAACAGGCGCGGCACCACGATGTGGCTGCCGCGCACCAGCTTGACGGCCGCATGCGCCTTGCCTTGCCGGGCTGGATTCGGATTGAGCAACTGGTCCATCTTCGCCACCCACGGGCCGGCGGTATTGACGATGGCGCGCGCGGTGAGCTGCTTGCGGACGCCGGTGACGGTGTTTTCGACTTCGCATTGCCACTGGCCGTTGCTGCGTTTGGCGTCCGCCAGGCGCGTGCGGGCGAAGATGTCGGCACCGTGTTCCTGTGCGCTCAGCAAATTAAGAATCACCAGGCGGGCGTCGTCGACCCAGGCGTCGGAATAGGCGAAGCCGCGTGTGATGTCGGCGCGCAGGCCGCTCGGCGCGTCCATCCGGTCGAGCGCGATGCCTGCCGAATGCGGCAGCGTGATGCGGCCGCCGATATGGTCGTACATCCACAAGCCGAGGCGGATCATCCAGCGCGGACGCAGCCCCTTGACGTGCGGCATGACGAAGCGCAGCGGCCAGGCGATGTGCGGCGCAATGTTGAGCAGGTGTTCGCGCTCGGCCAGCGCTTCGGCGACCAGGCGGAATTCATAGTATTCGAGATAGCGCAGGCCGCCGTGGATCAGCTTGGTGCTGGCCGACGACGTCGCGCCGGCGAAATCGTTCTGCTCGCACAAGGCGACTTTGAGGCCGCGCCCGGCAGCGTCGCGCGCCACGCCGGCGCCGTTGATGCCGCCGCCGATGATCAGGAGATCGTAGGTTTCTGAAGTGGTCGCTGTGCCGGTCGCTGTACTCATTGCTTTGCTCGTTTGCGGTTGGTTTTATTGTTTGCGGTCTTGCCGACGGGCGCTTCCTGCGCCGCCTCGCTCTCGTCCTCGTCCAGCTGCTGCACCAGCAACCGGGCGGTGGGCTCGTCGATCACCAGCTCATTGATGAAGCCGCCCAGCAGCGCTGCGCGCAGGCCCGGGATCTTGCCCTTGCCGGACACCACGCAGATCGAATGCGCGGCACGCTGGAAACGGTCGAGGTCGGGGCCGCTGCTGCGCGCGTTGAGCGCGACGTCGCGCCAGCTGCCGTCGTCTCGGAAGAACACGGTGGCGATGTCGCCGACCACATCGTCACGGCGGATGTCTTGCTGGTCCTGCTTGTCGAGGTAGCCGCCGGTGTGGATGTGGCTGCCGGTTTCGGCCGCGCCGATGCTGAACAGCAGGATCGCGGCGTCGTTCTGCAGCGTGCGGATGGCCTTGATGCTGCGCTCGCGCCACAGCGCGGTGCGCGTATCGGCGTAGTCGAAGAAGGCCGGCACCGGGAAGCTGTGAGCGCGGCCGCCGTAGTTCTGGGCGAAGCGCGACACCAGCGACTCGCCGAAGGTGTTGACGATGTTGGCGCCGGCGCCCGAACCGTTGAGCTGGACCACGTCGACGTCGTGCACGGCCTTCGGACTCAGGTTGTCGGCGATGGCGGCGACGGTGTTGCCCCAGGCCAGGCCGATCACGGTGGAGGGCTGCATCAGGGTATTCAGGTAGGCGGCGGTATGCGCGGCGACGCGCTGCATGCTTTCGCGCTCGGTGGCCGCGGCCGGCACCGGCACCACCTGGATCGAGCGCAGCGGATAGTGTTTGGTGATGGCGGCTTCGAGATTGCCCGAGAGTTCCTGCGGATCATGCACGCGGATCTCGACCAGGCCATTCTCCATGGCGTACGACAGCAGCCGCGACACGGTCGCGCGCGAGGTGCCGATCTCTTCCGCGATGGCAGCCGTGGTCATGTTCTGGAAGTAGTACAGACGCGCGACGCGCACGGCCGAATAAGCGATGTCCTGACGTTCCCCTGCAGCCATTTTTACCTTATGAACAAATGATCAGTGTTGTTGAACGTTTGTACAATAATCGAATTGATTCGAGAAATCAAGTCTGACGCTTGACGCCATGCAGCATCGGCGCACTGGTGCAAACTGGATTGCGAGGGGCCGAAACGGAAAGCGGGAACGAAAAAAACCGTGGCACGCGGCTGCATTCGCAGCGCGGGCGACGGCTTGGGATAGTGCGGAGGAGTTTAGTTGCGCAGCCAGCGCCGCATCACGATGGGGGAGGGCTCCATCGGATTGGCGCGGGTGTATTCCAGTTCGGGTGCAATTTCAAAACCGAAGGCGGCGTAGACGTCGAGCAGTTGTTCCTGATCGCTGCGGACCGCCAGGCGCAGCTCGCCGATGTCGGCCGCGAGGGCGCGATGAATCAGCGCTTCCATCAAATGCTGCGACAGGCGCTCGCCGCGATAGCTGGGCAGGATGCCCATGCGCAGGATTTCCCAGACGTCGAGTTCGGTATCCAGCGGTAGCCAGCGCACCGAGCCGGCCGGCACATCGCCACGCAGCAGCACGAAGCCGCCGCCGCGTTGCAGGTCTTCGGCGACGCGTTTGGGTTCTTCACGATGGCCGCTGGAACTGGGCGCCACCTTGTTGGCCCAACTGCCGCGCGTGAGCTCGGCGATCAGCTCCGCGTCGTCCACGGTGGCTTCGCGAATCAGGAGGTCAATGTCTGCCATGGCGTGTGATCGCTGGGATTAACGAACCCGCATGCCCGGCTCGGCGCCCGGCCATGGGTTCAGCACGTAGATGCCGGGTTTGGCCTTTTCGTCTTTGGCCGACGCCGCCAGCACCATGCCTTCGGAGACGCCGAACTTCATCTTGCGCGGCGCCAGGTTGGCGACCATCACGGTCAGCTTGCCGACCAGCTCTTCCGGCTTGTAGGCCGAAGCGATGCCGGAGAACACGTTGCGCATCTTGCCTTCGCCGGCGTCCAGGGTCAGGCGCAGCAGCTTGGTCGAACCTTCCACCGCTTCACAGTTCACAATTCTGGCGATGCGCAGATCGATCTTGGCGAAATCGTCGATGCTGATTTCAGGGGCCAGTTCTTCGATACCGGCCTCGGCGCTTTCAGCCGGCGCTGCTGCCGCAGCAGCTTCGGGCGCATCGAACAGCGCATCCAGCATCTTCGGATCGACGCGTTGCATCAGGTGGGCGTAGGCGTTGATGACGTGACCGTCCGGCAGCGCGGTCCGGACGTCGGCCCAGGCGAACGGCGCGACGTTGAGGAAGCCCTCGACCTGCGCGGCCAGTTGCGGCAGCACCGGTTTCAGGTAGACGGTCAGGATGCGGAAGGCTTCCAGCAGGCGACTGCAGACTTCGTGCAGTTGTGCATCCTTGGCGCTGTCCTTGGCCAGTTCCCACGGCTTGTTGGCGTCGACGTAGGCATTGATGACGTCGGCTTGTTCCATGATCGCGCGCAGGGCCTTGCCGTATTCGCGTTGTTCGTAGAGCGCCAGGATGTCCGGCGCGATGCCGCGCAGCTTGGACAGGAAAGCATCGTCGGCGGTCGCCCACGCGGTCGACAGCTTGCCTTCGAAACGCTTGGCGATGAAGCCGGCGGCGCGGCTGGCGATGTTGACGTATTTGCCGATCAGGTCGGCGTTGACGCGGGCGACGAAATCGTCCGGGTTGAAGTCGACGTCTTCCACCTTGGCGTTCAGCTTGGCGGCGATGTAGTAGCGCAGCCATTCCGGGTTCATGCCGATGTCGAGGTAGCGCAGCGGCGAGATGCCGGTGCCGCGCGACTTCGACATTTTTTCGCCGCTGACGGTGATGAAGCCGTGCGCGAACACGTTGTTCGGCGTCTTGCGGCCGGCGAACTTGAGCATGGCGGGCCAGAACAGCGTGTGGAAGTAGGTGATGTCCTTGCCGATGAAGTGGTACTGCTCGGTTTTGTCGTCGGCCATGAAGGCGTCGAAGTCGCGGCCGGTCTTCCCGAAGTAGTTCTTCAGCGAAGCCAGGTAGCCGATCGGCGCGTCCAGCCAGACGTAGAAGTACTTGCCCGGCGCATCGGGAATTTCGATGCCGAAGTAGGGTGCGTCGCGGCTGATGTCCCAGTCGCCCAGGCCGCTCTCACCGTCCAGCCATTCGCGGCACTTGTTGGCCACTTCCGGTTGCAGGCGGTTGTTGTCCAGGGCCCATTCGCGCAGGAAGGCCACGCATTTCGGATCCGACAGCTTGAAGAAGAAGTGTTCCGACGACTTCATCACCGGCGTGGCGCCCGACAGGGTCGAGTACGGATTCTTGAGGTCGGTCGGCGCATAGACGGCGCTGCAGTTTTCACAGGAATCGCCGTACTGGTCCTTGGTGCCGCACTTCGGGCATTCGCCCTTGATGTAGCGGTCCGGCAGGAACATGCTCTTGACCGGATCGAAGAACTGGTCGATGGTTTTGGTCGTGATCAGCTTGGCATCGTCGCGCAACGCGCGGTAGATATCTTGCGACAACTGGTGGTTTTCCTGGCTGTCGGTCGAGCTCCAGTTGTCGAAGGCGATGTGGAAGCCGTCCAGGTATTGCTTGCGGCCGGCCGCGATGTCGGCGACGAATTGCTGCGGGGTCACGCCGGCTTTTTCGGCCGCGATCATGATCGGTGCGCCGTGGGCGTCGTCGGCGCCGACGAAATGGACTTCATGCCCCTGCATTCGTTGGAACCGGACCCAGATATCGGCCTGGATGTATTCCATGATGTGGCCGATGTGGAATGCGCCGTTGGCGTAGGGGAGGGCGGTGGTGACGAAAAGTTGGCGTGGCGATGAAGTGCTCATTGGCAATGCTTGCTTGGGTTGGTGATCAGGAAAGAGGGTCATTTTAGCAGCCGCAGGGGGCTTTGGCGCAGGCTTGATCCATAAACAAGCCGCTGCAAACGGTGGTTTTCATGTCTGTAAGGCAATTTTCGCGAGGTGTGCGGTATCGATGCGGCAACCCCTGCGCTGCGATTGGTTTAGACTTGCGGATGCATTGGAACAGGTCCATCAAGGAGAAGTAATGAGCATCACCGCAGAAGTCGTCAAAGCAGCGCTGTCCCAGGTCATCGACCCCAACACCGGCAAGGATCTGGTGGCGGGCAAGTCGGTCAAGAATATCCAGATTACCGGCGCTGATGTCGCTTTCGACGTCGAGCTGGGCTATCCGGCCAACAGCCAGATCGAGCCGATCCGCAACGCCGCCGAGGCCGCCGTGCGGACCGTTGAAGGCATCGGCGCGGTCAAGGCCAACGTCTATTTCAAGATCGTCGCGCATGCGGTGCAGCGCGGCATCAAGCTCAAGTCCAACGTCAAGAACATCATTGCCGTGGCGTCCGGCAAGGGCGGCGTCGGCAAGTCGACCACCGCCGCCAACCTGGCCCTGGCGCTGGCCGCCGAAGGCGCGCGCGTGGGCATCCTCGACGCCGACATCTACGGCCCGTCGCAGCCGATGATGCTGGGCATCGACGCCAAGCCGGAAACCAAGGACGGCAAGACCATGGAGCCGCTGGAAAACCACGGCCTGCAAGTGTCCTCGATCGGCTTCATGATTGATCCGGACGAGCCGATGGTGTGGCGCGGTCCGATCGTCACGCAAGCCTTGCAGCAGTTGCTCGACCAGACCAACTGGCGCGACCTGGACTACCTGATCGTCGACATGCCGCCGGGCACCGGCGACGTGCAGCTGACGCTGTCGCAGAAGGTGCCCGTCACCGGCGCGGTGATCGTGACGACGCCGCAGGACATCGCGTTGCTGGATGCGCGCAAGGGCCTGAAGATGTTCGAGAAGGTCGGCATTCCGATCCTGGGCATCGTCGAGAACATGAGCACGCATATCTGCTCCAACTGCGGCCACGCCGAAGCGATCTTCGGCAGCGGCGGCGGCGAGAAGATGTGCGCCGACTTCGGCGTCGACTTCCTCGGCGCCTTGCCGCTGACGATGGCGATCCGCGAGCAGACCGATTCCGGCCGTCCGACCGTGGTGGCCGAGCCGAATGGCGCGGTGGCGGAAATTTACAAGAAGATCGCGCGCAAGGTCGCCGTCAAAGTGGCGGAAAAAGCCAAGGACATGACCAGCAAGTTCCCGAGCATCGTGATCCAGAACGATTGATCAAGCGATGCCGTGGGGGGGAATCCGACTAACGTAGAACGTAGCGAGGAAAATTACCATGCCATCCCTGATATCCCTGACATCGCGACCATCGCGATTCATCAAGACCTTGTTCGCCGCATCCGTCCTGCTCGCCGCAGCGGCCCAGGCAGCCGAGCCGTCGGTGTCGTTCACGGCGCCGATGGACGGCGCCGTCGTCACCAGCCCCTTCGATGTCAAGTTCGCCGTCACCGGAATGGAGGTCAAGCCGGCCGGCGAAATGGCGGCCAATACCGGCCATCATCACCTGCTGATCAACACCGGTCCGATCGCCAAGGGGGCGCCGATTCCGATGGACGATACCCATCTGCATTACGGCAAGGGGCAGACCGAGGCCAAGGTGACGCTGCCGCCAGGCAAGTACAAGCTGACCATGCAGTTCGCCGACGGTGCGCACCAGTCCTACGGTCCGGCCCTGAGCAAGACCATCAATATCACCGTGAAGTAAAACCAACGTATCGCCCGCCGTCTGCCGCCGCTGCGTTCCATCGCAGCGGCCGACGCGGTAAAATGGCGGCTTTCCGATCAGACTGACAACGGCTTTGGCGTTCCAAGGCCGTTTTTATTTATCATGACATCCACAGTACCTACCGCTCCCGTCCGCACCCGCTTTGCGCCCAGCCCGACTGGTTATCTCCACCTCGGCGGCGCACGCACGGCCTTGTTTTCGTGGGCCTACGCGCGCCGTTTCGGCGGCACCTTCATCCTGCGCATCGAAGATACCGACCTGGAGCGCTCCACCCCGGAGGCGGTGCAGGCCATCATCGACGGCATGCAGTGGCTGGGTCTGGAGCATGACGAAGGCCCGTTCTACCAGATGAAGCGCATGGACCGTTACCGCGAAGTGGTGGCGGAAATGCTGCAGCAGGGCACCGCCTACCATTGCTATTCCTCGCCGGAAGAAGTCGAAGCGATGCGCGAGCGCCAACGCGCCGCCGGCGAAAAGCCGCGTTACGACGGCACCTGGCGCCCGGAGCGCGGCAAGGCTTTGCCGGCGATTCCGGAAGGCCGCAAGCCGGTGGTGCGCTTCCGCAATCCGCTCGACGGCGACGTCACTTGGGACGATGTGGTCAAGGGTCCGATCACGATTTCCAATCGTGAGCTGGACGACCTGGTGATCGCCCGTCCGGACGGCACGCCGACCTACAATTTCTGTGTCGTGGTGGATGACTGGGACATGAAGATCACGCATGTGATCCGCGGCGACGACCACGTCAACAACACGCCGCGCCAGATCAACATCCTCAAGGCGCTGGGCGGCACGCTGCCGCAATACGGCCACGTGCCGATGATCCTCGGCGCCGACGGCGAGAAGCTGTCCAAGCGCCACGGTGCGGTCAGCGTGATGGATTATCCGGCGCAAGGTTTCCTGCCGGAAGCCATGCTCAACTATCTGGCGCGCCTGGGCTGGAGCCACGGCGACGAAGAAATTTTCTCGATGGAACAGTTCTGCGGCTGGTTCGACCTCGACCACTTGTCGAAATCGCCGGCGCAATTCAATCCGGAAAAACTGGCCTGGCTCAACAACCACTACATCAAGCTGGCCGACAACGAGCGCCTGGCTACGCTGGCGCGTCCGCTGCTGGAAAAAGAGGGCGCGCAGTTCGACGGTGCGCCACCGCTGGCGCAGACCATCGCGTTGCTGAAAGAGCGCGCCAACACCGTCAATGAACTGGCGACCGCAGTGCAGATGTTCTACCGCCAGCCTGCGCCTGATGCGGCGCTGGTGACGCAACACATCACCGACGCCATCAAGCCGGCGCTGCAGGATTTCGCCGCGCGCTGTGCGACGGTGGAGTGGAACAAGGCCGCACTGGGCGCCATGATCAAGGAAGTGCTGGCTGCCCATGCGCTGAAGATGCCGCTGCTGGCGATGCCGTTGCGCCTGATCGTCGCAGGCCAGTTGCAGACTCCTGCCATCGATGCGGTGCTCGAATTGTTCGGCCGGGAGGTTGTGCTGGCGCGCCTGCAAAACTATTTGTCATAAAAAGCGGGCCTTTTCATAAAACCCGCTTGCTATTTACCCATGGGTATTGCATAATCTCGCTTCTTCGCAAGGGGGTATAGCTCAGCTGGGAGAGCGCTTGCATGGCATGCAAGAGGTCAGCGGTTCGATCCCGCTTACCTCCACCAGCGACTCAGTAGTAACTGAGTAGTAGAAGTAAAGCAGTAAATGCGAGTAATAAACTGTGATGCCACACAGTCGTAGTACGGTAACAGCTGCGGGACATGATGTATGCGATGTCCCCATCGTCTAGAGGCCTAGGACATCACCCTTTCACGGTGAGTACGGGGGTTCGAATCCCCCTGGGGACGCCAGCTTTTACAAAGTGCTATTGAACGGTTACTGCAGTACAGGACAATTGTCCCCATCGTCTAGAGGCCTAGGACATCACCCTTTCACGGTGAGTACGGGGGTTCGAATCCCCCTGGGGACGCCAAAACAAAAATGCCCGCTGATGCGGGCATTTTTATTTTGGCGTCCCCAAGTGATGTGCCTGCGCACATCTCGCGGGGGATTCGAAGGGTTTCGCCTCCTGGCGAAACCGCGGCCTGCCGAAGGTAGGCGAATCCCCGGACGCGCAGCGTTCGTTAGCCGGCCGGCGATCTCGCTCAAAAGAAAATAATCCCAAGAACAAATAGCAATGTTTCGGCAAAGCCGAAACGAGCACGCCCGCAAAGCGGGCGAACCGGCGCTCGAGCCGGCACGTTCAGTTGATGAGTCCAAGAAAACAGCAATGTTTCGGCAAAGCCGAAACGAGCACGCCCGCAAAGCGGGCGAACCGGCGCTCAAGTCAACGCTGCAAAAAAATAAATCAACGAACAAACAGCGATGTTCCGGCAAAGCCGGAACCAGCACGCCTGCAGAGGAGGCGAACCCCGCCGCAATTCCAGCAGCAACAACCACCGCCTTTGTCCTCCCAAAGACAGCCCATCCTCCCATTTCCCGCTAATCTCCTCCCGCACGTCCCCTTGATCGCATTTTTCTTTTACCATCTGCCATCAAGCAAACAATACAAGACGCCAAGACACCAACACGCACCAAGCGCACCCAACACCACAAGGAGCCCACCATGAGCCAAGCCGCCGATCTCGCCATCGACGCGCGCGGGGTAGCCACCATCACCCTGAACCGCCCCGAAGTCCACAACGCCTTCGACGACCTGCTGATCGCCCACCTCATCGACCTGATCGGGCAAGCGCGCGGCAATCCGCAAGTCAACGTGCTGGTGCTGGCCTCGACCGGCAAATCATTCTCCGCCGGGGCCGATCTTGGCTGGATGCGCCGCATGGCCGACGCCACGCGCGACGACAACCTCAAGGATGCGCACCAGCTCGCCGCGCTGATGGAGAACCTCAACAACTTTCCATGCCCGACCGTAGCCCGTATCCAAGGTACGGTGATGGGCGGCGGCGTCGGCCTGGTGGCCTGCTGCGATGTCGCCATCGCCAGCGACAACGCCTTCTTCGCCTTGTCCGAAGTCAAGCTCGGCCTGGCACCGGCCGTCATCAGCCCCTACGTGATCGCCAAGATCGGCACGTCGCAGGCGCGTCGCTACTTTGTCACGGCGGAACGTTTCTCCGCCATCCGCGCCGCCGCCATCGACCTGGTGCATGAAGTAGTGCCGCTCACGGAGCTGGAAGCCAGGACGGAACAAATCATCGCCGCCTTGCTGGCCAACGGTCCGCAGGCAATGCGGCGCGCCAAGGAGTTGGCGCAGGTCGCCAACCCCTTGCCCGCGACATCGGCGCTGCGCGATTACACCACCGGCGTGATCGCCGATCTGCGCGCCTCGGCAGAGGGTAAAGAAGGCTTGCGCGCCTTCCTCGAAAAAGATGCACCGGCCTGGATTGCCAAGCATTGAGCAATGACGCAAACAAAAAAGCCGCAGCCCATCACGGGCTGCGGCTTTTTAACGAGCAACGAAAGATTACAGCTTGATCTCCGTACCCAGCACCTTGAGGAATTGCGCCAGCCATTGCGGATGCCCCGGCCATGCCGGCGAAGTGACGAAATTGCCGTCGGTGATGGCGGCGTCGACGGCGATCTCAGCATAGTGGCCGCCGGCCAGTTTGACTTCCGGCGCGCAGGCCGGATAGGCCGAAATCTTCTTGCCCTCGATCACGCCAGCCGCCGCCAGCAACTGCGCGCCGTGGCAGACCGCCGCGATCGGCTTCTTGGCCTCGGCGAAGTGGCGCACGATGGCGATCACCTTGGCATCCAGGCGCAGGTATTCCGGTGCGCGGCCGCCGGCGATGACGATGGCGTCGTACTTCGCGGGATCGACCTCGTCGAAGCTGGCGTTGAGGGCGAACTGGTGTCCAGGCTTTTCGGTGTAAGTCTGGTCGCCTTCAAAATCGTGGATGGCGGTCTTGATCTTGTCGCCGGCTTTCTTGCCGGGGCAGATGGCGTGCACCGTGTGGCCGACCATTTGTAGCGCCTGGAACGGCACCATGGTTTCGTAATCTTCGGCAAAGTCGCCGGTCAACAATAAAATCTTCTTTGCTGCCATGCTGATCTCCTTGTGTTCGAGCCGGGGGGGGGCTCGGGTGGGATTGCGAACAACTCGATACAGTGCGCGCTGGTTGCACGTTCTCATTTCATCCAGGTCATCTGACGCGACCTCCCCATCAAAAACTCCTTGTTCGGCTCCATGCAATCGCGCAGGTAGCTCCATAGCGCCGACACCCGCGCCACGTGCCGCTGCTCGCTGGCGGCCACCAGCCAGAACGCGCGCTTGATCTCGACTTCATCAGGCAGCACCGGCACCAGGTCGTCCGACTGCTGGGCCAGGAAGCAGGGCAGGATCGCCAGCGCCTGGCCGCTGCGTGCCGCCGTGTACTGCGCAATCACGCTGGTGCTGCGGAAGGCGCGAAACGCCTCGGGTGCGATGTTTTCCTTGTAACGCAGCTCTTCGCTGAACACCAGATCGTCAATATAGCCGATGAAGGCGTGGGATTCGAGATCGGCCACGCTGCGCACCGGCGGATGGCTTTCCAGGTAGGCCGGGGTGGCGTACAGCTTCAGCGCATAGTCCGCCAGTTTCGTGACAACGTAATTACCGCTGACCGGCCGCTCGATGGTCACACTGATGTCGGCCTCGCGCTTGGACAGGTTGACGAAGCGCGGCATCGGCAGCATGTCCACCGAGATGTGCGGATTGCGCGCGCAGAAATGGGCAATATGCGGCGCCAGCACGAAGGTGCCGAAACCTTCCGTCGCGCCCAGGCGCACCTGGCCCGACAGCAAGCGGTTGTGGCCGCCCAGTTCTTCGGCGGCGGCGTAGACCGTGCTTTCTATCCGTTCCGCATATTCCACCAGCCGGTAGCCGTCGGCGGTCAGGGTGTAGCCGTGGTTGTTGCGGTCAAACAGCTGGCTGCCGACCTGTTCTTCGAAGCGCTTGATGCGTCGTGATACGGTCGAATGATCGATGCCGAGTTTCTTGGCGGCATCGACCAGGCCCTGGCTGCGCGTGAGTTCAAGGAATACCCGCAGGTTGTCCCAATCCAGCATCTTGTCTCCGTTCGGCGTCATTGTCGTTGATTTGCAATTATGCAAAAGGCTTTTGAATTATTGGTTATTGTAACGATATTAACGCACATGCAAAATGAGCCTCGAAATCGCCGCAGAGCAATTTCATAAAAAACATATAAACGAGGAGACTCCATGCAAAAGAACATCCGCGCCGGCCTTGCCATCGCAGCGCTTTCCCTTACCTGTATCGCTGGCGCCGTCCAGGTGCAAAATTCCGACACCGTCAAGATCGGCATCCTGACCGACATGTCCGGTCCATACTCCGCCATGGGCGGCCAGGGCTCGGTGGTCGCCGCCAAGCTGGCGATCGAGGATTGCCTCAAGGCCGAATGCAAGGGCATGAAGATCGAAGTGCTCGCGGCCGACAACCAGAACAAGCCCGACGTCGGCGTGACGCGCGCCCGTGAATGGCTGGACCGCGACAAAGTCGAGGCGATCGCCGACCTGACCAATTCGTCGGTGGCGCTGGCCGTGCAGAAACTGATCAAGGAAAAAGGCGGCATCGCCATGTACAGCGGTCCAGCCACCGGCGCGCTGACCACGGCTGAATGCGCGACCAATGGTTTCCACTGGATGTTCGACACCTATTCGCAAGCGGCCGGCGCGGCTGCCGCGCTGACCAAGCTGGGCAACAAGTCCTGGTATTTCGTGACCGTCGACTACGCCTTCGGCCACTCGCTGGAGAAGGATGCGTCCGACGTGGTCAAGGCCAACGGCGGCACCGTGCTGGGTTCGGTCCGTCATCCGCTGAACGCATCCGACTTCTCGTCCTTCCTGTTGCAGGCGCAGGCTTCCAAGGCCCAGGTGATCGGCCTGGCTGACGGCGGCACCGACGTCGTCAATGCGATCAAGCAGGCGCGTTCGTTCGCCGTGGGCGGCAAGGATCAACGCCTGGTGGCGCTGCTGGTGTTCCTGTCGGACGTCCATGCACTGGGCCTCGACGCAGCGCAAGGCCTGGTCTATACCGACGGCTTCTACTGGGATTACGACGAACAGACGCGCGGTTTCTCCAAGCGTTTCGAGGCGCAGTTCAAGAACAACAAGCCGACCATGGTCCAGGCCGGCGTGTATTCCAGCGTGTATCACTTCCTGAAGGCGCGCGCCGCGGCGAAGACGTCGGACTGGAAGATCGTCTCGCAAAAGATGCGCGAGATCCCGATCAGCGACGTCGTCATGCGCAACGCATCCATTCGCCCTGACGGCCGCGTGATCCATGACATGTATCTGTACCAGGTCAAGTCGCCGGCTGAATCCAAGGCGCCCTGGGATTATCTGAAATTGCTGTCGACCATTCCTGCGCAACAAGCCTTCCGTCCGATGGACGCGGCTTGCCCGCTGGTCAAATAAGTTTTCCGGGAGTCGCGTTCTTACGCTGCCGTACATCTCCGACGCGCGTTTGATACGACCTCCCGTTTCTTCTTCATCACTATGGAAAATGCATCATGAGCCAAGCCAACATTCCTAACGTTCCCCTCTACATCAACGGCGAACACGTCCAATCGACTTCGAAAGAATGGCGCGACGTGATCAATCCGGCCACGCAGGAAGTCGTCGCGCGCGTGCCGTTCGCAACCAAAGAGGAAGTCGATCGCGCCGTCGCCAACGCCAAGGAAGCGTTCAAGACCTGGCGCAACACCTCGCTGGCGCAACGCATGCGCATCATGCTCAAGTTCCAGCAACTGCTGCGCGACAATATCGCACCGCTGGCCGAGATGATCACTCGCGAACACGGCAAGACCCTGCCGGACGCCGAAGGCGAAGTCATGCGCGGCCTCGAAGTCGTCGAACACGCCTGCTCGATCACCTCGCTGCAACTGGGTGAACTGGCCGAGAACGTGGCCGGCGGCGTCGACGTCTATACCATCCATCAGCCGATCGGCGTGGGCGCCGGCATCACGGCGTTCAACTTCCCGGTTATGCTGCCTTGCTTCATGTTCCCGATCTCGGTCGCCTGCGGCAACACTTTCGTGCTGAAGCCGTCGGAACAGGATCCGACCTCGTCGCTGTTCCTGGTCGAGCTGGCCAACAAGGCCGGCTTGCCGCCGGGCGTGCTGAACGTGGTGCACGGCGGTCCTGACGTCGCCAACATGATCTGCGACCATCCTGATATCAAGGCCGTGTCCTTCATCGGTTCGACCAACGTCGGCACCCACGTCTATCGTCGCGCCAGCGAAGCCGGCAAGCGCGCGCAATGCATGATGGGCGCCAAGAACCACTGCATCGTGCTGCCTGACGCACCCAAGGATCAAGCGATCAACAACCTGCTGGGCGCGGCATTCGGCGCCGCGGGTCAACGCTGCATGGCCAACTCGGTGGTGGTCCTGGTCGGCAAGACCAAGGAATGGATCCCGGAAATCGTCGAGCGCTCCAAGGCCATGAAAGTCGGTCCGGGCAGCGATCGCAAGGCCGACGTCGGCCCGCTGGTTTCCAAGGCTGCCAAGGAACGTGTTGAGCGCCTGATCGGCGTCGGCGTGGAGCAGGGCGCCAAGCTGCTGCTCGACGGTCGCAATTGCAAGGTGCCCGGCAACGAGTCCGGCAACTTCGTCGGGCCGACCGTGTTCACCGGCGTCAAGGCAGGCATGGACATCTACGAACAGGAAATCTTCGGACCGGCGATGTGCATCGTCGAAGTCGAGACCTTGGACGACGCCATCGCCTTCATCAACGCTAATCCGAATGGCAACGGTACTTCGATCTTCACCTCGTCCGGCTGGGCGGCGCGCAAGTTCCAGAACGAAATCGACGTCGGCCAGGTCGGCATCAACGTGCCGATCCCGGTGCCTGTGGCGTACTTCAGCTTCACCGGTTCGCGCGCTTCCAAGCTCGGCGACCTCGGCCCGAACGGCAAACAGGCAGTGATGTTCTGGACCCAGACCAAGACCGTGACGGCACGCTGGTATGCACCGGATGAGGAAGCCGGCCAGGTCAACACCACGATCTCGCTGAAGTAAGCAGCCAAAGACAAAGACCAAGAGGAGAACAACATGAGCGCCGATATCGTTTTCATTGGCCTGGGCAACATGGGTTTGCCCATGGCGCAGAACCTGGTCAAGGCGGGTTATTCGGTCAGCGGACATGACCTGGTCAAGGCCAGCGTCGACAAGCTGGTCGAGTCCGGCGGCGTCACCGAAGCCGACGCCATGGCTGCGGTGACGAAGGCCAAGGTCGTCATCACCATGCTGCCGGCCAGCAAGCACGTCGAATCGATCTACCTCGGCGACAAGGGCATCCTGGCCAACATCAAGCCCGGCACCTTGCTGATCGACTGCTCGACCATCGCGCCGGAAAGCGCCCGCAAGGTCGCCGCCGCCGCATTGGAAAAAGGCTACACCATGCTGGATGCGCCGGTCTCCGGCGGCACCGGCGGCGCCACCGCCGGCACGCTGACCTTCATGGTCGGCGGCACCGACGACGGCTTCGGTCTCGCCAAACCGTATCTCGAAAAAATGGGCAAGGCGATTTACCACGCCGGCGCCAGCGGCAGCGGCCAGACCGTCAAGGTGTGCAACAACATGTTGCTGGGCATCCTGATGATCGGCACCTCCGAAGCGATCCGCCTCGGCATCGCCAACGGCATGGACCCCAAGGTCCTGTCGGAAGTAATGTCCAAGAGCTCGGGCCGCAACTGGACACTGGAAGTCTACAATCCTTGCCCCGGCGTGATGGAAAACGCGCCGGCATCGAAAGGCTACGCCGGCGGTTTCGGCGTCGACCTGATGCTCAAGGACCTGGGCCTGGCGGTGGAAAACGCATTGGCCACCGGCAGCAGCGTGCCAATGGGTGCGCTGGCGCGCAACCTGTACGACATCCACAGCAAGTCGGGGGCCGGCGGACTGGATTTTTCCAGCGTGTTCAACATGCTGGCGAAGGCGAAGTAACGGGGAGTTTTTTGCTGTGTACTGAGAGTCGTGGCGGGGAAACGACACGACTTGCAGTCTCCAATTCAGCGCGGATTCGTCCGCGCTTTTTTTATGGCGCGGCAGATGGCGTATCAAAAAAAACGGCGCCGTTGCGGGCGCCGTTTTTCACGGAATGAGCGGAAGAACTTACTTCTTCACTTCGTCCTCGATGTGCGCCTTCACGATGCCGGCGAAATCGCTGTCCGCAGTGAAGCCCAGCGCCTTGGCGCGCTTGGCTTCGAAGCTGCCCGGCCAGGAGTTGACGATGCGCTTGATGGTCTCGTCTTCCTTCCATTCGATCAGCTTGACGACGTCGGCGCCGGCAACCTGCTCCAGCGCGTCGACCATCTGACGCACCGAAACCGACAGGCCGTCGATGCTGAGGAAGCGCGCCAGGCCGAGATCGGCGCCGTTGATTTCGTGGCCGTGGATCAGGTTGTCGATGGCCTTGCGCGGCGACATCAGCCACATGCGCGTGTCGGGTGCGACCGGGCAGACCGAAGGCTGGCCGTTGAGCGGTTCGCGGATGATGCCGCTGGCGAAGCTCGACGC
>Ga0308165_1001073_pt1 | contig 41284 bp, 44 predicted proteins | sample PhyWR2_FD_201032 | JGI IMG/M metagenome (GOLD analysis project Ga0308165, IMG submission 201032) | Phyllosphere microbial communities from UC Gill Tract Community Farm, Albany, California, United States - DLSLW.R2 | ecosystem: Host-associated > Plants > Phyllosphere > Unclassified | place: USA...
TGGGTTTACGGCGTGTCCCGCCCGCCCATCCCGCCTCACCCAACACGCAACAACACAGAGCCGACCAACCCGCTGTTGCTGTTGCTGTTGCTGTTGATTTCGAAGCAGTCGCGGCCGCAGGCCGCGCGGAAAACCTACAGATGCCGCAATTCCTGCTTCAACGTCGCCACGCAGCGCCGGCTCACTTCCAGCGGCTGTTTGCCATGCCGCAGCACCGCCTGCACCTGGCCACCACTGCCACGCCGCAACTCCACCAGCTCATGGCGCGCCACCAGGCAGTTGCGATGGATGCGCACGAAGCGGCTGGCGAACTCTTCCTCCAGCGACTTCAACGATTCCTCGATCAGGTCCTCGCCACGCGCGTGATGCACCACCACGTACTTTTCTTCGGCCTGCAGATAGTGGATATCGTCCAGCGGGATCAATCGCAGGCTGCCGCGCAGGCGGGCACACAGCATGCTGCGGGCCTGGCCGCCGGTGTGCTGGGGTTGCCCGTCACGGCCGGCCAGGAAGGTGCGGGCGCGTGCGATCGCCGCCGCCAGCCGCTCGGCGCGCACCGGCTTCATCAGGTAATCGATGGCCGCCGCCTCGAACGCCGACAGCGCGTGCGCATCGTAGGCGGTACAGAACACCACCGCCGGCCTCGGCTCGAAACTGGCCAGATGGCGGGCCGCTTCCAGCCCGTCCAGGCCGGGCATGGCGATGTCCAGCAGGACCAGGTCCGGCTGCAGTTCGGCGCACGCGTGCAGGGCCTGCTCGCCGTTGCCGGCCTCGGCCACTACGTCCACCCCTTCCTGCGCGGCCAACAGGCTGCGCAGGCGCTCGCGCGCCAGCGGTTCGTCATCGGCGATGACTACCCTCACGATCGTCCCCTCACTGGATCGGCACTGTCACCTGGCAGGCATAGTAGCCCTCGCTCCAGCCAGCCGTCATCCGCGCGGCACGGCCGAAGCGCCAGCTCAGGCGATGGCCGATGCTGTGCTGGGCGTGGCCCGCTCCCTGGGCCAGGGCCAGCCCGGGCATCTGCGGATCCGGTGCAGGATTGCGTACGCGGATCTGCAGCTCGCTGCCCATACAGGCCAGATGCAGTTCGATGGTGCCGCCTTCGGGCAGGCGCGAAATACCGTGCAGCACCGCGTTTTCCACCAGCGGCTGCAGCACCAGCCGCGGCATCGGCAGGTCCCAGGGCAAGGGTTCATCGCGCTGCCAATGCACCCGCAGGCGGTCGCCCAGACGCAGTGATTCAATCGACAGATAGCGCTCAGCCAGTTCGCATTCGTCGCGCAGGGTCGAATCGCCCTCGCCTGCACCCAGTGCGGCACGGAACAGATCGGACAGGTCGAGCACGGCGCGCTCGGCCACCGCTGGGTCGCGATGCAGCAGGCTGGCGATCAGATTCATGCTGTTGAACAGGAAGTGCGGGCGGATGCGCGCCTGCAGGGCATCGGCCTGCGCACGTGCATTGGCCTGTACCTGCGCCGCCCAGCGGTCGCTGACATAAAAGTAGCGCAGCGCCAACGCGGTGATCAGCGCCGTGGTGGCCGCGCTGCCCAGGGTGAAGCGCCAGAAGCCGATGCCACGAGCGAAGTTGTCGCCCAGCACGCCATACAGGGCATGGATGATGCCCGCGCACAGGATGGCGATCAGCGCGGCCAGGCCGACGGCGGCGGCGGCGCCCAGCAGTTCCGGCAGCTTCGACAGCGCCTGCCGCAGCAGGCACAGGCTGGCGGTGACCGCCAGCGCCAGCCACAGCGCGAAACCGCTGGCCGAGGCCAGTTCCCCCATCGTCCAGTGGCGGCTGCCATCGGGCGCCAGCGCCAGCACCACCACCACCAGTTCGGCCAGGCCGAGCATCGCTGCTAACCGCGGCAAGCGGCACAGCTCCGGCATCCACGGGGTGGCAGCGCTCGCGGCCATGGTTCAGGCGACGCCCAAGCGAGCCTGCAGCCAGTCGCCCAACGCGTCTATTTCCTCGGCGCAGACCTGGTGGGCCATCGGGTAGCTGTGCCACTGCACGTGCAGCCCAAGCGTGCGCAACGTCTCGGCGCTGTGCGCGGCTACCGCCTGCGGGATCACCGGATCACTGCTGCCGTGGGCCATGAACACCGGCACATCCACCGCACCATCAACGCGCGACGCGCTTTCAGCCTCCGGCAGGTAGGTCGACAGTGCGATCAGGCCAGCCAGGGGGGCAGTGCGTGCCAGCGCCGCGCTGAGGATCACCGCCCCGCCCTGCGAGAAGCCGGCCAGGAAGATGTGATCAGCGGCGACACCGCGTTCGATCTCGCGGGCGATCAGCGCATCCAGCTGCGCCACCGACTCCTGCACGCCGGCCATGTCGGCGCGCGAACGGAAGTCCATGCCGACGATGTCGTACCAGCCGCGCATCGGCACGCCGTTGTTGATCGTGATCGGCCGCACCGGTGCGTGCGGGAACACGAAGCGCAGCGCCGGCCAGTGCGGACGCACCAGTTCGGGCACGATCGGCGCGAAATCATGGCCGTCGGCACCGAGGCCGTGCAGCCAGATCACCGACCACTGCGGCGAGGCGCCGGTTTCCTGTTCCACCGTTTGCAGCATGTTGCGGCTCCTGTACGTTCGAGCCGCATTATGCCGCTGGCACGGTGCGATCAGTACAGCGGCGGTTGCTCGGCCGCTTCCCGGCGCAGCTGTGCGGCGCGCACCAGCACCGACGGCGGGATGTTCTCTTCGGGAATGTCGAGCAGGCCCAGGCGATGCAGGAAGGCGCCCGGCCCGCGCAGCGAGGTCAGTGCCACCACCGGCACCGCCAGCACCATGCCGATCACCACCGGCGCCATCCAGGCCGCCAGCGACGGCGACACCGCCCACGCCAGCACGCCCATGAAGGCACCAAACACGCCCAGGCCACCGTAGCCGCGCACCAGCGCCATCCACGAGATGCCACCGTCGTCGCGCTGCTGTGCATCCCAGCCCGAGTCGCGGCCGGACAGCACTTCGGCCACACCGCGCGACTGCACGTACATCACCACCGGCGCCATCAGCGCGGCCAGCACGGTTTCCACCAGCATCGACACGAACGCCCGGATCGCACCACCACAGCCACGGCGTTCGACCGGGTCGAGCAGCATCGCGAAGTAACCCAGCACCTTGGGCATCAGCAGCACGGCCATGGTGGCGGCGAACAGGCGCACCACCTGTTCTTCATCCTGTGCACGCCAGTACACGCTGGGCGACAGGTGCAGCAGGGCGTTGAAGTCGATGCCTTCCTGGAACAGCGGGATGGCGATGCCGATCAGCATCAACATCGCCCACATCGGTGCGGTGAAGTAGTGGCCGATGCCGATCAGCATGTGCACGCGGCTGATCCAGTGCAGGCCACGGCTGCCCACCACCTTGCCGTGCTGCAGGTTGCCCTGGCACCAGCGGCGGTCGCGCACCAGCAGGTCGGTCAGCGTCGGCGGGCCTTCCTCGTAGCTGCCGCCCAGGTAGGGCACCATGTGCGCGGCCCAGCCACCCCGGCGCATCAGCGCCGCTTCCACGAAATCATGGCTGAGCACGTGGCCGCCGAACGGCTTGCGCCCCGGCAGTTCCGGCAGGCCGGCGTGGTCGGCGAAGGCACGGGTGCGGATGATCGCGTTGTGCCCCCAGTAATTGCTTTCGGCACCGTGCCACCAGGCCACGCCACGGGCGATCACCGGCCCGTACACGCGCCCGCCGAACTGCTGCATGCGCGAGAACAGGGTGCGGCCGCCGATCACCGACGGCAGGGTCTGGATCAGGCCGACGTCGGCGTTGTGCTCCATGCCGGCCACCAGGCGCACGATGCTGTCACCGGTCATCAGGCTGTCGGCATCCAGGATCAGCATCTGCGGGTAGGCACCGCCGAAGCGGCGTACCCAGTCGGCGATGTTGCCGGCCTTGCGCGCGCTGTTGTCGCCACGGCGGCGATAGAACAGTCGCGCGCGCCCATCGGGCACCAGCTCGCGCAGCTCGGCAAACACCTGCTCTTCGGCCCGCGCGATGTCCTCGCGACGGGTATCGCTGAGCACGAAGAAATCAAAACGCTGCAACTGGCCGGTAGCCGCCACCGATTCGTAGATCGCGCGCAGGCCGGCCAGCAGCCGGCGCGGGTCTTCGTTGTAGGTGGGCATCAGCAGCGCGGTGCGGCTGTGCACGGTCGGCAGCGGCTTGTCCGGATCGATGCCCAGGCGGTAGCCGCGGTCGAACACGGCCGTCAGGAAGCCGGCCACCGCACTGGCAAAGGACAGCGCGATCCAGGCGAACAGGCCGACGAACAGGACCAGCAGGCAGGCCTCCAGCACGCTGATGCCATTGCCGGACAGCACCCGCCACATCATCCGGGTGGCCACGGCGGTCATTGCCGCGGTGCCACCGAGGATGTACAGGCGGCGCAGGCCGATCATGCGCGGCGAGGTGCGATGGCGGCGAACCTTCAGCGAGCCATGCCGCAGCGTCTGTTCGGGCATCACCAGCGGTGATTCGGCCGGCAGCAGCGCCCAGCCCGCGTCGGGACCGGCCGTGACCGGCTCCGCGTCGATGGTTTCACTCCCCATGGCCGCCTACTCCCTGCAGGCCGCAGGACCAGCCGTCCCGGCCGGGCTGCATGCACCAAGGTTCCTGGTACGCATTCCCGGCGTCCACACTTGTCCTGTCTGCCACGACGTCATGCCGCGCAGTCGATGTCTGTCACTACCGGAACCCACACGATCTCCAACGGGGCGGAATCGAAAAATGCGGCCCAGTCTATGGCCCTGAATGTAAGCCGGGTGCGAAGGACTACGCCGGCAAATCTCCCCATTCAGCAATCAGCAGGCGAACCACGCCCTGCGCGCCGCGGGTGTCGATCCATCCCGGAAAGTACTGGATCGTAACAAACGAGAACGGTTATCATTACGTTAACCAGGCAGGTCAGCGCGTTCCGCGCACCGGACCCACCCAGCTGCGCCGGACCTTCCGCGCGCCCGACGACCCAGGGAAGGGGTTGGCTGCCTGCTGTCTGCGTGCGCCTGCTGCTTCCATCGGGTCTCTCCTCTCCCTTGGAAGCCGTCATGTCCCCTCTCCGTTCCGCGCCTCTGTCGCGCACCCGGCTGGCCAGCGCCCTGGCCACCGCCTGCCTGCTGACCCTGCCTTCCCTTGCCGCCGCTGAAGCCAGCGCCGATGCCTCGACCAAGGACCTGGATACCGTGGTGGTTACCGCCTCGGGCAACCAGCAGTGGATCAAGGATGCCCCGGCCAGCATCAGCGTGATCAGCCGCGAAGACATCGAACGCCAGCCGGTGCACGACCTGGCCACCCTGCTCAGCCGTATTCCGGGCGTGACCGGTGGGCTCAGCGCCGCCGGTGAGCAGTCCAAGATCAAGCTGCGCGGCATGCCGTCCAACTACACGCTGGTGCTGGTGGACGGCAAGCGCATGGGCAGCTCGGCCTCGACCAACTATCGCCCCGACCTGGGCCGCCAGGACCTGAACTGGATTTCCCCCGACCAGATCGAACGCATCGAAGTGGTGCGTGGCCCGATGTCCTCGCTGTATGGCTCGGACGCGATGGGCGGGGTAATCAACATCATCACCAAGCGCATCGGTGACAGCTGGAACGGCAGCGCCACCCACAGCTACACCCGGCCACAGGATGGCGACCGTGGCGATACCCAGCAGATCGGCGCGACCTTCTCCGGCCCGCTGGGCGAGCGCTTCGGCCTGCGCATCGGTGCCAACAGCATGCGCCGCGACTCGGACCGCTCCAACGGCGGCGTATACGGCAACGCCTACGCCGGTGAGAAGGACCGCAATGTCGACGCGCTGCTGCAGTGGAAGCTGAGCGAGGCACAGGAAGTGTCGCTGGAAGCCGGCCACGGCGTGCAGCAGGCCTTCATCGCCCAGGCGCTGGAAAAGCAGGACGAAGGCGCATGGGGTGCCAGTGAGCTCAAGCGCAGTTCGCTGGCGCTGAACCACGACGGCAAGTGGGCGTTCGGCACCTCCAAGCTCAGCGCGCACTGGACCGAATACAAGAATGATATCGGCCCGACCGGCCGCTCCGAGGCGACCGACACGATCATCGAAGGCAGCTTGAGCACGCCCTTCACCCTGGGCGTGGACCACCAGTTCGCGGTGGGCGGCCAATGGAAGCGCCAGGAGCTGACCAACACCGACACCATCGGCCAGGCACCGATCGACTACGCCGGAAAACCGGTGGTCGGCTCCAGCCTGGAAGTGGATACCTGGGCGCTGTTCGTCGAAGACGAGTTGAAACTGCACCGCACCCTGGCCCTGACCCTGGGTGCGCGCCTGGATCACCATGAACAGTTCGGCAGCCATGTCAGTCCGCGTGCCTACCTGGTGTGGCACCCAAGCGAGCAGTGGACGATCCGTGGCGGCGTGTCCAAGGGCTTCCGCGCCCCGAGCCTGACCGAGAATTCGCCCAGCGCGGCGACCCAGTCCGGCGGCCGCGGCTGCACCTCGCTGTACCCGCTGGGCTACGTGCGTGGCGGCTGCTACATGGCCGGCAACCCCGACCTTGACCCGGAAACCAGCACCAACCGCGAGATCGGCGTCAGCTTCGACAATGATCTGGTCGACGCCGGCCTGACCTACTTCCATACCGACTTCAGGAACAAGATCGAGTATGAAGCGCTGGGCTTCTTCAATGGCTACTGGTGGACGCGCATGAGCAACGTGCAGCGCGCGCGCACCAGCGGCATGGAAGGCACCCTCAACTTCCGCTTCGGCGATCACTGGCGCTGGCGCACGTCGGCGACCTGGATGAAGGAAGCCAGGAACCTGACCACCGGCCGCAACCTGATCGACACTCCGGAGTTCTCAGGCTATTCGTCGCTGGACTGGACCCCGAGCACCACGTTCTCCGGCAGCCTGTCGGCGCAGTACACCGGCAAGCAGACCGGCGTGGTCAATACCTTCCTGAAGGCCTACACGTTGTATGACCTGACCGCTGCCTGGAACGTCAATGAGGTGCTCACCCTGCGGGGCGGTGTGAGCAACCTGGCCAACAGGAAGCTGTACGCCGACGGCGCTACCGACTACTTCGTCGCCGGCCGCAGCTACTTCCTCAGCATGACCGCGCGCTTCTGAGGCGCACTGTGATCGCGCTGGCAACCGGCCAGCGCGATCGCGGCTGGTTTCCCAGGCTCAGTCGTTTTCCAGCATCGCCGGCGCAGCGTCGCGGCTGGCCGCGATGCGTGCACGGTCCATCGCCACCGCCAGTTGTTGGCGGGCGAGCAGTTGTTGTGCCTGCACCACTTCGGGTGTCGGCAGGAGCACCGGTCCGGGTGCGTTTTCCGGTGTAGCAGGTGTGGTCATGCAACCTCCATGGACATACCGCAGCTACCCGCAAACAGCCGGGGGTAACAGCGGAACTGCGCACCCTATCCTAAAAACAAGGCGGATGGGTGACGGTGCGGCACCGGGACGCAAGCCCTTTGCCGTAGGAACGTCACATTTTTGACGCTCCAAGCTGGTTTGCTGAATGTGACTCACTTATCATGAAAACGTTTTCCTAACAGGGAAGTCCCTAACACATGAACACCGTTGACCTGACCCGCTTCAGCCCGAAGTGGCAGTTCCGCTTCAACTTCTTCCAGCAGCACGGCGCTCCCAAGGAGCCCGGCTTCAAGCAGGCCTGGAAGGCGCTGTCCTTCGGCGACCGCCTGAAGATCAACCTGAACTTCTTCGCCTTCTTCTTCGGCGCGATCTATCTGTTCATCCTGGGCATGTGGCGCAAGGCGCTGGTGGTGATCGGCATCAACATCGTGCTGATCGCGGTCAGCCTGGTGCTGCCGGACATCGTGGCCCGCGCACTGTTCATCGCAATGAACTTCCTGGTCGCCTCGAGCACCAACTACAGCTACTACCTGGAACAGGTGAAGGGCAACACCAGCTGGAACCCCTTCGAAGGCATGTTCTGAGCCCAGCGCACCACACGCGCAGCGGCACACCGACGCCCGGCCTTGGCCGGGCGTCGTCGTTCATGCCCCGGCTCAGGCGGCGCGCAACGCGGCAGCCGGCCGGGTCTCGGCCTGCAGGCGGAAGCGTGACACCGCCACCGCCAGCTGCTCGGCCTGTTCTTCCATCGCCCTCGCCGCAGCGGTGGCTTCTTCAACCAGCGCAGCATTCTGCTGGGTGGTCTCGTCCATCTGCACCACGGTCTGGTTGACCTGCTCGATACCGGCCGACTGCTCGCGCGAGGCGGCCGAAATCTCGGCCATGATCTCGTTGACCCGGCCGACCTGGCCGACGATCTCCTGCATCGTGCGGCCCGCACCGTGCACCAGCTGCGCACCGGCACCGACATGGCCGACCGAGGCGTCGATCAGCGCCTTTATCTCCTTGGCCGCGCCCGCCGAGCGTTGTGCCAGCGCGCGCACCTCGCTGGCGACCACCGCAAAGCCGCGGCCCTGTTCACCGGCACGCGCCGCTTCCACCGCCGCGTTCAATGCCAGGATGTTGGTCTGGAAAGCGATGCCGTCGATCACCGAGATGATCTCGGCGATGCGCTGCGAAGAGGTCTCGATCTGCTCCATGGTCTGCACCACCTGGCTGACCACCTGCCCGCCTTCGCTGGCAACGCCTGCGGCCGAGGCCGCCAGCTTGTTGGCCTGCAGGGCGTGATCGGCGTTCTGGCGCACGGTGGAGGTCAGTTCCTCCATCGACGCTGCGGTCTCTTCCAGGTTGGCCGCCTGTTGCTCGGTACGGCGTGACAGGTCGCTGTTGCCCGATGCGATCTCGCCTGCGGCCAGGCGGATGCTGGCAGCGGACTGCTGGATCTGGCCGACGATCTGGGTCAACTGCTGCACGGTGCTGTTGGCATCGTCGCGCATCACTGCGAACACGCCGTGGAAGTCACCCTCCATCCGTGTACTGAGGTCACCAGCGGCGATGGCGCGCAGCAGCGTCGACAGCGCAGCCAGGTTCTGGTCACTCACCTGCATCATGGTGTTCAGGGTTTCCACCATGCGGCGGAAATCATGCTCGAAGCAATGCGCATCGCCACGCACCGCGAAATCGCCCGCTGCTGCAGCGGCGGCCAACTGCTGGATCTGCTCGTTGATCGCCGCCAGGTTGGTCTTGGTGGTTGCCATGGCAGCGGTGAATACCGCCTTTTCGCCCGGCAGTGCGTCCATGTCCACGCTCAGGTCACCCACCGCGTAGCGCTGCATCACCTCGACCAGGCGTTGGGTGACCGCATTGCTGTCGGCCACCAGCTGGTTGCTGTCGGCCACCATGCGACCGTATTCGCCCGGGAACACCGACGCGTCCATGCGGTAACTGATTTCACCGGCATCATGGCGGCGCGCCATCTCCGCCTGTGCGGCCATCACCGCCTGCAGCTGGCCTCGCATGCCCTGCATGGCAGCCAGCAGGCGGCCCACTTCATCGTTGCCCAGCGCCGGCATGGCGGTATCGAGCTTGCCCGCAGCCACGTCGCCGGCGATGCGCACCGCCTGCGCCAGCGGTCGCACGGCCAGGCGCTGCAGCAGCAGGTAGACACCACCACTGAGCACCAGCGCGGCCACCACACCCACCAGCAGGATGATCCACAGCAGCTCACGGGCCTGCGCGATGATCACCGAATGCGGCACCACCACGCCCAGCGCGAAACGCTGCGGCGCCTCACCCACCTGCAGCGGTACGTACAGGCGGACATTGCCGGCAGCGTCAGGCTCGAACGCTTCATAGGTCTTGTCGGCGGCGATCTGCGCCAGCATGCCGAGTGTGGCGGCATCGGTACGCGGCTTGCCGATCTCGGCAGCATCGGCCGAGGCCAGCACCACGCCCTTCGGCGACAGCAGTTCGACGCGGCCGGCACCCATCGGCTTCAGCGTGGCCAGGTGCTTCTGCAGCGCCTCCAGCGAGAAGTCGACGGTGAAGACACCAAGGAAGGTGCCGTTCTCGACGATCGGCGTGCTCAGCGTGCTCATCAGCACCTGCTTGCCGCCGATGTCGTAGGCATACGGTTCGCTGACCAGCGGCAGCTTGTCGCGGCTGGGCACCATGTACCAGTTGCCCGAGCCGCTGGGCGTCTCGGTGTAGTCGGTCATCGTCGACTGCTGCGGCTTGCCGTCCTGCCAGGCCCAGTAGCTCATGTAGCGGCCGGTGCCGTCATGCGCTTCGCTGTTGACGAACTCGGCGTCCTTGCCGTCGAAGGCATTGGCCTCCCACATGGTGCTCTTGCCCAGCCATTCCGGGTGCGCGTGCAACTGCTCGCCGATGACATTGGCCAGGCTGGCACGATCAGGCGTATCACCGCGTGCACGCTGCGCCAGCACGGTTTCCACCATCGCATCGTTGCTGGCAAAGGCCGTGCCCAGGTCGGCAGCCACCTGGCGCGCCTCGGCACGGGCTTCGCTGGCCATGGTCTGCCGCGAGGACGACACCAGCGCCGAGCTGGCCTGGTGATAGATCAGGAACGCGGTCGCGCCGAAGCACAGCAAGGCGATCACCGCAGTGCCCAGCATCAGCTTGTGGGCGATGCTGCCAGGGCGGCGGGCAGCGACGGAACGGGAAGAAGACATGGGAGGATCCGCAGGCAGTTCAGGTCGACCGGTGCCACCAGGGCACCGCGCAGATGCGCGATCCATCGCGCGGGCCGCCTGCCCGCCGGATCGGAACCCGGCGCGGGAAGGCACGCACCGGGTTAGCGGCCATGGCCGGGCGAGGTTGAGGCTCGCCGCACGCTCAAAACCTGAACCCGCTCAGCTGCGGCCGTCGACGCAGGCCTGTGCTGCTCGCCTGTGCTACTCGGCGACGCGGTCGCCGATCCACTCCGCACGGGGCAGGACCTCGATGCTGCCCGCGGCATACTGCTGCAGCACGTCCTCCGGACCGAAACGGGGCTGCCAGCCCAGCGCTGCGCGCATCCGGCTGCTGTCGTAGACCCGATCGATGCTGAGCGGCAGTGGCCAGCCACGGCGCTCGAACTCGGCCAGCAGCTGCGGTGCGCGGCGCGCCAGCACCTGGCGCGGATCAGCGGCCAGCTGCAGGCAGTCGTCGCGCCGGAAGGGCGTCGGTGCACAGGCAAGGTAGCGCTGGAAGGCCGCGCCTTCATCGTGCAGCAGCGCGGCATGCGCGCTGGCCACGTCGCGCGCGTCGATACCACGGTGCAGGCGGAACATCGCCATGCGGTCAGGTGGCTCGGGGAAGCAACGTGCCATCCGCAGCACGCGCACGGTGAACGTTGCGCTGGCCGCCGCTTCGGCCAACGCTTCGGCCTGCAGCTTGGTGCGGTGGTAGATCGTGCGCGGCAGCGGCTCGGTGTCCTCGTCGATCCAACGGCAGCCGCCGGACACCACGGCATGGCCGTACAACGCCGTGGTACTGGTCAGCACGAAGCGCTGCACGCCGGCCTCGCGCGACAGCTGCAGCAGGTTCGCGGTGGCCTCCACGTTGATCTGCTGGAACACCCCGTCAGGTACCAGACCCACGTGCGGGGCGTGCAGTGCTGCGGTGTGGATCACCGCGTCAACCCCCTGCACGGCGCGTTCCAGCGCCCGGCGATCGGTGACATCTGCAATGACGCGCGTGGTGGCGAACGGACTGCGGTCCAGCCCCACCACCTCATTGGCAGCGGCCAGCGCACCGAAGATCGCGCGCCCTATCCGCCCGGAACTTCCGGTCAACAGAATCTTCATTGAATCCATTCACTCGACAGCGCCCGGGACCTACCGGGATGGCTTGATTCTAGGCATGCATGATGGCGTCGGCGATAGCAGACGACGACATTCTGCATGCCATCGCTGTCGGGTCGGCGGCGCCTGGCCCGGCAACAGGCGCTCATGCCTCCGAGCGGGCCGATACCAGCCGCAGGAAGGCTTCGTTCTGATAGCGGCTCATGCGCAGCTGCTGGCCGTTCTCCAGGGTGAGTACGTGATGGCCGTTGAACCAGGGGTGGATCGTCCTGACCCGCGCGATGTTGACGATGGCCGAGCGATGCACCCGGGCGAAATGCCTGGGATCAAGCCGTTCAGCCAGGCTGTTCATCGTTTCGCGAAGCTCATGCACGCGATCAGCCAGATGCAGCTGCACCGTATTGCGATTGGCGCGGATCCAGAGGATATCCTGCACGGCCAGCAGCAGCACCGCCTCGCCATCACGCACTGCGATACGCTGCAGATAGTCCTCGCGCCTGCGCAGCACATCCAGCGCCTGCAGCAGGCGCGTGTTGTCGTTTGCATTGACGGTCTGGGCAAGACGGGACTTCGCGCGCAGCAGCGTGGCCGCGAACCGTTCGCGACTGAAGGGCTTGACGAGGTAGTCCAGCGCGTTGGCTTCGAATGCACGTACCGCATACTGCTCGTAGGCGGTGACAAATACCGTGGCCGGCATCCGCCCGGCGCCGATGGTGGCCAGCACGTCCAGACCGGTGATGCCAGGCATCTGCACATCCAGGAACACCAGGTCCGGCGACTGCGCACGGATGGCTGCCACGGCAGACACTCCGTCACCACACTCGGCTACGTTGTCGATGTCTACATCACCGTGCAGCAGGCGGGTCACCGCGCGCCGGGCGATCGGCTCGTCGTCCACCACCAGCACGCTCAGGCTCATGCGGCACCGCCGTGCACGGCAAACTCGGGAGCGTCATCGGCATCGTCGCGTATCCGCAGTGGCAACCGCACCCGGCAGGCCACGCCCTGCGGCCAGAGCAGGTCCAGGCGCACCTCGGCCGAATCGCCGTACAGCTCGCGCAGGCGCAGCCGCGTATTGGCCAGGCCGATGCCATGGCCACCTGGCGCGCCGGGCTGCTGCAGCGTGCTGTTCTGGTTACGCACCTCGATGCACAGCATGTCGCCGTCGCGGCGGCCCTCGATCTCGATGGTGTCCTCGCCAAGGTTGCGACCGATTCCATGGCGCAGCGCGTTTTCCACCAGCGGCTGCAGGATCAGGCTTGGAACCGCGGCATCAAGCAGCTCCGCTGCAACGTAGATGCGGCTGTGCAGGCGATCCTTGAAACGCGTGCGCTGGATGCCCAGGTACAGCTCGATCAACTCCAGTTCCTGGCGCAGACTGATTTCCTGGCCGTCGTAGTCCTCCAGAAAGGCACGCAGCAGCTCGCTCAGACGCAGCAGCATGTCTTCGGCACTGGCCTTGTCTTCATCCAGAAGGGTGATGATTGCGTGCAGCGTATTGAACAGGAAATGCGGCTGCAGCTGCGACTTCAATGCCAGCAACCGCGACTGCGCCAGCTCGGTCGCCAGCCTGCTTGCCTCGACCTCGCGGCGTGCCTTTTCCTGCTGGAAATGCAGTGCCTGCTGGATCGCGAACAGGGCCCAGTAGGTCAGCAGGCCCATCGCGAAATGCTGGGCGATGAAATACCACAGCTGCTCGCCAAAGCTGCTGGGCTCGAACCAGGTGGACACCAGGGCCCCCACCACCATCGCCAGCGCGGTCACCCCCACGCTGGCCAGCAGCTGCACGCCCAGACCGGCCAGCCTTCGCTCGGGCCGCAGCGGATGGCGTTCGCCCAGGGCGAACACCAGCGGCGCCAGCGCCGCCCAGGTAAACCACTGGATCATCGACCAGCGCAGGTAGACCTCAAAGGGGAATGACTGGCCCTGCAGGTTGTGGCTCAACACCCTCTGCAGGGTGAAGGCGAACGCAACCGCCAGCCACAGCAGCAGGTAACGCAGCACGTCGATCTGGGTATGGCCAAGGCGGATCTTCATCGCATGCGTCCCGATGCCCGGAGCGGGCCAGCGCCATCTTAGGCACAGCATGGCCGGCAATGAAGGGCGGCGATGGCCGATTGCGATTGGTCCCGCTGTCGCGACGATTCGTCCCGGATCGATTGCAGGCGCGTGGCCTCCACCGCCAGATGGCGATGTCCCCAACGGAGAGCCCTCATGCGTCTGTCCCGCGTTCTGCTCGCTGCCAGCCTGTCCTGCGCTGCCGCCAGCGCACCCGCTGCGCCGCTGCACTACCTGACCCTGATCAATCGTGCCCATGCACCTGCCACGTCGGTGGAAGTCGCGGCGAGTGACGCCGACGCATTCCATGCCCTGGCATTGGCCGGGCCCATCGCGGGAGGTGGCGGCCAAGCGACGGTGGCACTGCGCGGAACCGGCTGCCGCGTCAACCTGCGCATCACCTTCAAGGATGGGCGCCGCATCCTGTACAGCCACACCGATGTCTGCCGCGGTGACCGGCTGCTGATCTCGGCGCTTCCCGCGCGGTAACCGGTCGTCAAACGCGTGCGCAGGCCATGTGAGTCCAGTGCCGCCAGCGTCCACCTGCCATTAGCCCGCGATGTGGAGCATGAAGCCGTCGCTGACGGCGGCACCCCATTTCACACCCGGAGACCGGCAATGGCCAACTCACGTACTGGCAGCAGCAATCGGGGTTTTGCCTCGATGGACGAGGACAAGCAGCGCGCGATCGCGTCGAAAGGTGGACGCGCCGCCCACGCATCCGGCAATGCACACCAGTTCAGCCCGGATGAGGCCCGCGTGGCGGGCCGCAAGGGTGGTGAAGCAATCAGCCAGGACCGCCAGCACATGGCCGCGATCGGGCGTGAAGGCGGCCATGCGCGGCACGCCAGCAGCCGTCAGCAACAGCAACAGCAACAGCAACAGCAACAGGAGACCATGGCCGTCAAACCTGACAGCGGTCAACAACGTTGACGTGCTGCAGTCACTGCGCTGCGTACCGACGGTGCGGCCGACGTCGATCGGCACTGCCGGCACAGTGCAAAGCGCCGCCTAGCCGGCGCGCGCCGGCTGGGTGTGGGCGAGGATGTTCAACAGGCGCCCGAACGGATCGCGCACGTAGAAGCGACGCACACCCCATGGCTCTTCGGCCGGGCCATATTCAAGCGCAATGCTCGCGTGTCGCAGGCGTTCGAGCACCTCATCCAGATCATCCACTTCGATCGAAAGATCCGGCACCGGCGTACCCGATCCGCCTTCGCTGGCGACGCTGAGCTGTGCCAGCGCAGCGCCCTGCCCACCATAGGTGACGATCCAGCCGTGGTCCATCACGATGTCCATGCCGAGGATGTCGCCGTAGAACGCGGCCGCCTGCGCAGGATCGGCGCTGGCGATGTTGGCGACGACACGTTTGACGGCCATGTTGTGGCTCCAGACGATCAGGACCGCGGACGTCGTGCCTGCGGCCAGATGAAAAGGGGCCCTGGATCGGGCCCCCCATTGCGAACGGTAGGCAGGCCTCAGACGGCGCCGCACCTGTCCATGACACAGCGATCGTATTCGAACTGGCACTCCATGGCATCACCGCCGCCGGCAACGCAGGCCTGGTAGGCCTTCCAGCACGGGAAGTCGCACGGCTGGACCGGGCCGGCCACCGCCACCGACCCGGTACACGCAAGTGCAAACACTGCAGCAGCGATCGCTTTCCTGATGGCTCGCATCAACATCACTCCCTGATAGGCCTGGCGATTCCAGGCTGCATCACCGTAGCCGTGCGCGCGGGAGAGGAGGTGAAGGCGCCGGTTCAGCCTGCCAGCAATTGCAGATCACGCAGCTGCGCGCGCAACTCGGCAATGTCGTGCCACGGCAATATCGGCGAGTTCCCGCGCTCATCGGGAGGGTTGCCGGGAAGACCCTCCGACCAGCCACCGGCACCCACCAGCGGCAGCAAAGGCCGCTTGTGCAGCCAGGCCAGACACACTTCGGAAATCGTGCCGGCGCGCCCGCCGATGACGATGCAGGCATCGCCGGCCAAGGCCATGATCAGGTTGCGGGCATCGCCCATGCCGCATGGCACCACCACCGTTGCCGGCCAGTCTGCTGCAGGCATGCTGCCTTCCGGAATCACACTCAGCACCGTGCCACCGGCTGCGACTGCATGCTCGGCTGCCACCCGCGTGGCTGGGCTGCCACAGCCGCTGACCAGGGTGATTCCATTTTCGGCGAGGAACCTGCCCGCCTGTGCAGCGAGGTCGAACGCCGGTGAGCCAGGATCGGCACTCCCCAGGATGGCGATCTGAGGCTTGCGGAAGATTGGTGTCATGGTGCGACCTGGTTGATGGGAAGGAATGACAGGAGGCAGAACAGCGCCATACAGCGCGCGCGATTGCCCGAGGCAGGACAGTATCACGCTCATCGCTCGCGTCCTGATGCGTGCTGGCTGCACTGTCGCCTCAGCATTACCAGGCCACCCAGGCTCAACGACGGCAGCAGCGATCCAAAGGCCACCAGCGGCCAGACCGTGTCGCCCGGCAGCACCAGCGTCGCCAGCGTACCAAGCGTTGCCACGATCAGGCTCTGCACGGCGTAGTACAGCGCCACTGCCGTGCCGGAGGCATCGGCAAAATCGCGCAGCGCACCGTTGGCCGCCACCGCAGCCACCATCACGATGCCGATGGCCACCAGCCACATTGGCAGCACGACACTGGCAAAGGACGGCGGCAGCATCGCCGTCATCGCCATGACCAGCGCGCCGCCAATCATCACCATCAGCCCGCGCTGGAAACTGCCGCCAATGCCCCATCGCCCGATGAACCGGGAAGCGAAGCGCGAGGTGACGATCATCACCAGCGCCACCGTCGCGAAGGCCAGGCTGAAGTCCGTCGCCGAATAGCCAGCCCTGCCCATCAGCACCCGTGGGGCGATCGAGAAGAATACGAAGAACGTGCCCATCGCCGCACTGAATCCCAATGCATGAACCCAGAAGCGGGCATTGCCGAGGATGCGCGCGAAGGCTGGGGATGCGTGGACATGCACCGGTGGTCGTGTTTCCTGCCAGCCGCGGCATGCGCGTACACCTGCCAGCAGTCCCAGCACACCCAGCGCGATGAAAACAGCCCGCCAGCCCAGCGCGTAAGCAATCAATGCACCGAGGATCGGACCGAGCGCCGGCACGAACGCCAGCATCGAGGCGAACAGGCCATATAGCGTGGCACCTTCGGTCGTATCGGCGTACACGTCGCGCACCGTGGCAAAGGTCGCCACCAGTGCGGCCGACGCCCCAACCGCCTGCACGCCGCGCCACGCAAGGAATGCCGCACCACCACTACACGCGGCCAGCGCGAACGATGCCAGCGTGAACAACAGCGCGCCCATCAGCAGCACCGGCCGTCGCCCGATCCGGTCCGACAGCGGGCCGAAGATCAGCTGGCCCAGCCCCAGTACCAGCATGTACAGGCTCAGCGTCAACTGGATGAGGGCGGGCGACGTGCCGAGTGCCTGCGGCATCGCCGATACAACCGGCAGGTAGATATCCATGGCCAGCGAGGCCAGGAGGTCGAAGGGAGCCATCAATGCGATGGCGCACGGCAGGGAATGGGCCCAGCGAAGGGCTTTTCGATCAGACATGGGGAAACATCCGCTCAGGAGGGAATCCGGCGGTGATCAACCCAGTGCGTGGAAATCGCAGGACAAGATCACCGCAACAACGTGCGTACCGTTGTTGCGGCTCAGCGGACTGTCTGCGGACCGTTCCCGTTGTTCATCTGATGATCCGGTGGAAGATCGAATGTGGCCAGTGTAGCAAGGCCATTGCGTGGCAGTCCGGCACGGCCTCAGGGCAAGGGCCGCATGTCGATGCGGCGGGAGGGGGTACGCCGCACCTGCTCGATGAGCCGGCGGACCGCTGGCGATGTTTCCTGTTCACGGTACAGCGCAGCAATGGTCGAGGCGATGACCGGCCCGGCGATCGGCAGATACACCACGCCCGGCAGCAGCAGCGTCCGCTGCAGCACCGACGGCACGATCGCCACGGCGCCATCTCCCACCGAGACCTGCGCGAGTACTGCGGCAAGATGGCCCGGACGGGCGCGGATGTCCGGCACGAATCCGCCACGGCGGGCGACTTCCAGCGTGCCGGCAGGCTGCTCCGGCATGATGAATGCCTCCTTCGCCAGCAGCGCCGGCTGCACCGGCACGCCCGCATGGGCCAGCGCATGCGATGCCGGCAACGCCACGCAGAACTGATCTTCGATCAGGATGTGCGAACCGAGCGCGTCGGGCACTTCCATCGGAAGCCGGCAGAACACCACATCGATGCGGCCGTCCAGCAGCAGGTCCGGCAGGTCGGCCATCGGCCATTCGCCGACCTTCAGTTGCACGTCGGGCGAGGCGCTGCGGAACCGCTGCAACTGCTCCTGCAGCGCGCCGGCATGGACTGCCGAACCTACGTAGCCGATCTCGATCCTGCCGATTTCCCCGCGACCGGCGCGGCGGCCCACGGCCTCGGCCTGCTCGAACTGGCGCAGCACGTTGCGTGCTTCGGCCAGGAAGATCGCACCGGCAGAGGTCAGCGTGACCTCGCGCCTGCTGCGATCGAACAAGGCGGTGCCCAGGCGACGTTCGATCTGCTGGATCTGAACGCTCAGCGTCGGTGTGGCGATGCCCAGGCGCAGCGCGGCGCGCCCGAAATGCAGCTCCTCGGCCAGTGCGACGTAGTACTGCAGATGTCGACGGTCCATGCATGCCGGCTCGTTAGTTTTGACCTAACGTACTTGAAGAACACCGGCAATGAAACAAACAGTTGAAGTTGCTTGAATGGGCCTTCTTCCTTCACCAGCCGAGTATCCGGTGTCCCTCTTCCCCCGCTGCAGACCGCCCAACTGGATCCTGATCATCGCCTCGCTCGGCTGCACGATGACGGTGCTGGAAACCAACGCCGTGGCCGTCGCGCTGCCGACCATCGCGCGGGATCTGCAGGCTGACTTCGCCGACATCGAATGGGTGATCAGCTGCTACATCCTGTCCTTCACCTCGCTGCTTCTGCCCGCCGGTGCCATCGCCGATCGTCATGGCCGCAGGCGGGTGCTGCTGATCGGCATCGCACTGTTCGCCTTCTCGTCGCTGGCCTGCGCGCTCGCCCCCACGGCCAGTGCGCTGTATGTGGCCCGAGCGTTGCAGGGCGTGGGTGCCGCTTTCCTGCTGGCCCCATCACTGTCGGTGATCGGCCACGAATTCCACGAGGGCAAGCAACGCGACGATGCCTGGGCCTTCTGGGGCACGGCAATGGGCATGATGATGGTGCTCTCGCCGCTTATCGGTGGGCTGTTGTCCTCGTTGTGGGGATGGCGCTCGGTATTCATCGCGATCCTGCCCTTCCTCGCCTTCCTGGCTTATGGTGCGATCCGCTGGGTTCCCGACACTGCCGACACGGTGGTACGCCCGCTCGATCCGCCCGGCATCATCACCTTCAGCATGGCGATCTTCGGCATCGTGTTCTTCCTCGTGGAAGGACTCGCGCAGGGATGGACCTCGGCGGTGGCCCTGGCCGGCCTGGGCCTGGGCATCGCGATGGCCGCGCTGTTCACCTGCATCGAGCTCAAGCGTCAGCATCCGATGGTCGACCTGCGGCTGCTTGCCAGCCCGCGCTTTGTGGGTGCACTGATCGCCATGATCGGCTACGCGGTCAGCGCGCAGGTGATGGCCTCGATGCTGCCGCAGTACCTGCAGAACGGCGTCGGCCTGAGTGCACTGGCCACGGGCGCCGGCATGCTGCCGTTCGCTGCGGCGATGCTGCTGTTCCCCAGCGTGGGCAGGCGCCTGGGCAGACGGCTGTCGAGTGGCATGGTACTGGCCATCGGCCTGTCCATCACGGCCGCCGGCAATGCGCTGGCCGGTGTCGGTGCATGGCACAACCAGCCGACGGTGGCGCTGCTGGCGATGGTCATCATCGGCGCAGGCGGTGGCATCCTCAACGGCGAAACCTCCAAGGCGATCATCGGCTCGGCCCCCCGCGACCGCGCAGGCATGGCCTCGGGCATCAGTGCGACGACGCGCTTCGTCGGCATCCTGCTCGGCTTCACGGTCCTCTCCAGCGCCCTGACCGTCGGCATCCGCGCCGGACTCTCGGCACGCGTTCCTGCAGAAGACATCATGCGTCTGGCCGACACCATCGCCACCGGTGCACTGACCCGAGAAACGCCGGTTGATCTCGCGCGGGCGATCTACAGCCAGGGCTTTGCCGCGTCCCTGTGGACTGCGGCTGCAGCAGCGACGCTGGCCAGCCTGGCCGTTGCCCTGCTCAGGCCACGCCCCTGATCGCGGAAGGCAGATGCAGAAACGACCAGGGCAGCGCTGGGCTGCCCTGGTCGCGGCGATATGCGGGGACGATCGCCAGACGCGATCAGGCAGCCTTCATGGCATGCTTGCGGGCGCGCATCACCGAGTGGCATTCCTGCACTTCCGGCAGCCACTGGGTCACTTCCTGGCGCACCGCCGGCGGCAGGTCGTTGTCCTTCAGCACGTCCTTGAACGCGCCGAGCAGGCGATCCTCGGACTCTTCAAGTTCGGCCACGTAACCGTAATTGGTGTCACCGAAGGCGGCGCGCACCTTGCCGTAGAACTGCTGCATGGAGCCGACCATGGTGCCATGCTCGGCCGGCTTGCCGCCGGTAGCAGCCACCGAGCTGCTCAGCGAGGACACGATGCGGCCCTTCACACCGGCAATGCGGACGAACAATGCCGACAGTTCGGCATCCTTCACCTTGGTTGCGGCTTCCTCGTAGAAGGACTTGCCATCACGTGCGATCTCGATCAGGTCGTTGAGGCGATGCTCGATGGTGGACTGGGTGCTCATGTGTCGTCTCCTCTGGGGGAAAAAGGGCAACAGTGGAATCCGTTGCCTGCGAGCCCAGACTGGCCGACCGGGTGTGCTTCGCGGGTGAGCATCGATTGATGCGGTGATCATGCTGCCCAACGGTGCCCCACCCCCTCACGCGGACGACGCGATGTCTTCACTGCAGCTGAATCCCGGCGATTGCCCGCGCGGTCGTCCGCACCACAGGTCTAGTCCACCGCTACCCGCACCACGTGGCTGATGCCGCGATGGAACATCTTCGCGTAGGGACAGACCCGCTCGGTGTTGCGTACCAGTTCGGCTGCACGTATCGGGTCCATGCCGGGCAGGTACACCACGATCTCCGCCGACAGCAGGTACAGGCCGTCCACGGGATCGCGCGCGAAGGTCACCGCTACGTCGATGCTCGGGTCGTCCAGTTCCATTCCCGCACGCGCAGCCACCAGCACCATCGCACCATGGAAGCAGCCGGCGTAGCCCGCCGCCAGCAACTGCTCCGGATTGGTGCCGCCACCGGGCCCACCCAGTTCAGCAGGCAACCGCAGGTCCACCGCCAGCGCGCCATCATCGGACCGCACAACGCCCGACGCGCGGCCGTGCTGCGCAACGCCACCACTGACCCGCACCCGCCCGGTGTACAGCGGACGAATCTCATCACCGCAGTATTTGTCGAGCACACTGTGTGGAGGCGGCTTCAGCCCGGTCATCGCAGATTCCCGCTGTCAGCGTCCACCGTCGATCAGGCCGGCTGGCCCTGTGCCAGCCCGGAGCGCTGCAACCAGCCTTCGAAGCCGATCGTGCCGAGCCATGCCTGGCCCACCGGCACCAGCGTGTCCTGCTGCAGCTGCGCACCGAAGTAGCGCGCCTGGGCATCGCCAACCACTTCACGCGCATCACCGGTTGCCTGCAGGTAGCGCTGCGCCAGCACCGCCATCGATTCGCGCTCCGGGCCGGCGATCTCCACCACGCCGTTTGCCGGCGCCTGCTGGGCGATGCGCGCAACCGCATCGGCCACATCCTCGGCGGCGATCGGCTGCACTGCGGCGGTCGGCAACTGCAGGGTCTGGCCGTCACCGGCGGCCTGGAGGATGCCCGGCAGGAACTCGAAGAACTGCGTCGAGTGGATGATCGTGTACGCCAGGCCCGAATCGCGGATCAGGCGTTCCTGGGCGATCTTGCCGCGGAAATAGCCGCTGGCCGCCAGCTTGTCGGTACCTACGACCGACAGCGCAACATGATGGCGTACGCCTGCCTGCGCCGCGGCCGCCAGGATGTTGTGGCCGGCAGTCACGAAGAACGACAGTACCGCCGCATCTTCGAACGAGGGCGCGTTGGCCAGGTCGACCACCACCTCGGTGCCCGCCATCGCAGCGGCCAGGCCCTCGCCGCTCAGCACATCGATACCGGTGGAGGGTGCAGCGACGACGACCTCATGGCCTGCCGCATGCAGGCGGTCGACCACCTTGCTGCCGATGCGGCCGGTGCCACCGATGACGACGATCTTCATGACAGGTCTCCTGGAACGTGGAAGATGCGGGTGTGGCTGCATGCTAGGAACGCATTGGCCTGCGCAGTAGATCCGCAGCGGGCCACGCACCGTTGCCGCATCGGCACCAATGCGGTCATGCCCATGCCGGGGCCGAATCGCGCTGCGCTGCCGCCTGCTGCCGCGCTTCCCAGTGCGAGAACACATCCAGATCCAGCGCGCGTATGCGCTGGGTGCTGAAATCGATGAACGCGCGGATCCGCTTGGGCAGCTGGCGTCGGCTGAGATAACACAGGTAGTGGCCACGATCGTGCGGCGCATAGCGGTCCAGGCAGGTCACTACAGCGCCTGTGCGCAGCGCATCACTTACCTGGTAGCTGGGCAGCTGGGCGATCCCCAACCCGTCGATCACTGCCTGCAGGACAAGATCGGCATCATTGAACACCACTTCCGCCGGCGGCTGCAGATCCACATCCTGGCCATCCACACGGAAGTCCCAGCGCTGCAGGCGCCCACCGGGCAGGCGTCGACCGATGCAGGCATGGGAGGACAACGCTTCGATGGTATCTGCCAGACCACGTGCCTGCACATACGCGGGCGACGCACAGACCACCAGCTGCATCGGCACCAGCTGCTTGGCGATCACCTGGCTGTCTTCCAGCACGCCATCGCGGAACGCCACATCGATGCGATCGGCGGCCAGGTCCGGTGCCTGCTCGTCCAGCAGCAGCTCCACGGAGACCTGCGGATACTCCGCGCGGAACGCAGACAGCAACGGTGCGATCACCCGGCGTCCGAAGCCGTGTGTCGCACTGATCCGCAGATGCCCGCGCGGCGGTCCCTCGCGCAGGTCGCGCATTTCATCCAGCGCCTGCAGGATGCTGGCAACGCCCGGGCTGCAGCCCTCCAGGAACAGCTCCCCTTCGCGGGTGAGTGCTGTCGAGCGCGTGGTGCGCAGGAACAGGCGCACGCCCAGTTGTCCCTCCAGCTTCTGCACGCTGCGGCTGACGGCCGAACGACCGATGCCAAGGCGATCACCGGCGCGGGCGAAGCTGCCCTCGGCGGCTACCGCGATGAATGCCAGGACCCCGGCATAGCTGGCGGAAAAGGACGCCGTGAGGGAATCGCGGCCGTCGCTGGCCAGGCAGGACTGCGTCATGACGTTCATGCTGTTCCGGGCTCCGGGAAGTCGCGTCGGGCAAGCAGGTGGGCGCGTGCATGGGCCAGTCGCTGGCGGCAGGCGGGCAGCTCCAGCCCCAGCAGCGGCGCGATGTCCTCAAAGCCCGCACCCAGCACGTCATGCAGCAACAGCACCGCCCGCATGTCCGGTGGCAGTTCGTGCAATGCGGCAAGGAAGGCCTGCCAGACCCGCTCACTGACAGGGCAGGCGGCTGCGTGGTTCGGCGCGGATGAGGTGTCCATGCCCGGCAGACGGGCGAGCATCCGCCGCTGTGACAGTCCATTGGTGTTTTTCGTGCAACACCGTGCAGCCCTGCCCTCGCCTACCGCCCCGCGTGCGGCGGGCCTAGCCTCGCTGCGTCCCTCAACCCGCACTGGAACACCGTCATGAGCCAACGCCTGGATTACGCCGCACAGTCGCCCGAACTCTTCAGGAAGCTCGGCACCTTCTCCCATGCCGTGCACAACAGCTCGATCGAAGCGGCCATCATCGACCTGGTCAACATCCGCGCCTCGCAGCTCAACGGCTGCGGGTTCTGCCTGGACATGCACGTGAAAGAAGCGACGATCCGTGGCGAGCGCGCACTGCGCCTGCACCATGTCGCGGCATGGCGCGAATCGAACCTGTTCAGTGCGCGCGAACGTGCCTGCCTGGCGTGGACCGACGTACTCACCCACCTCCCTGCGCAAGGCGTTGCGGACGACGTGTATGAGCACGTGCGCAGCCAGCTGTCCGAACAGGAAATCGTCGATCTGACGTACGCGGTGATGGCAATCAACGCCTGGAACCGCGCCAACGTCGCCTTCCGTACCAAACCCGGCTCGCTGGACCAGGCCTTTGGCCTGGACAAGGCCGGTCTGGCCTGAGCGTCGACTGCCCCTTTCCGCTTGGAGACCTGCCATGCGTTCTCTCCGTTCCCTGGCGCTGCTGGCCCTGCTGCCGTTGACCAGCATCGCCGCCACGCCGCCGCCCACCGCACCCGAGCCCATCGTGCGCCAGGTCATGACCCGTCCGTTGCCGGAACAGCCGGGCAAGGAAGCACTGATCCTGACGGTGCAGTACCCACCCGGCGGCGCCGATCCCGTGCACCGGCACGACGCCCACGGCTTCGTCTATGTGCTGCAGGGCCGCATCGTGATGGGCGTGGCCGGCGGCCGCGAGGTCAGCCTCGGCCCGGGGGAGGCCTTCCATGAAGGCCCGGACGATCTGCACACCGTCGGCCGCAATGCCAGCCAGACCGAACCGGCGACATTCGTCGTGTTCCTGATCAAGGACATCGGCAAGCCGGCGGTACTGCCACCGCGCTGACCGCCACCGGTCCGGGCCAGTACCCGCCACTCCCACTGGCCCGCCGGTGTCACAATCGGCGGACCTGTCCCGTCTCTGCTGGCATGGACGACCCCACCGCACTGTTCACCCGACTACGCCCGCGCCTGTTCGGCGTGGCCTACCGCATGCTCGGCTCCTCGCACGAGGCCGAGGACGTGGTGCAGGATGTCTGGCTGCGCTGGCATGGCGCCAACCAGCAGGACATCGAGAACGCCGAAGCCTGGCTGGTGGCCACCACCACCCGCCGCGCCATCGATGGCCTGCGCCTGGCGCGGCGCGCGCGCGAACACTATGTCGGCATGTGGCTGCCCGAGCCGCTGCTCACCGAAGACACCGGCACCCCCGAGTACATGCTGGAAACGGCCAGTGATCTGTCGGTGGCCTTCCTCAACGTGCTGGAGCGGCTGGCCCCGGACGCGCGTGCCGCGTTCCTGCTGCACGATGTGTTCGACCAGGATTACGACGTGGTGGCACGAACGCTGGACAAGACCGAAGCCGCCTGCCGGCAGATCGTGCACCGCGCACGCCTGCAGCTGCGGCAGGAGCGACCGCGCTACAACGTGCCGCAGGACGTGCACCAGAAGCTGATGCGGCGTTTCGCAGAGGCCATCGCCAATGGCGACTTCAGGACGATGAAAACCCTGATGGCCGAATCGGCCGTGCTGATCGGCGATGGCGGCGGCATCGTCACCAGCTTCCCGACACCGATGGTCGGCGGCGCACGCATCGCACAGCTGCTGTACGCCCCGCACCTGCGGCGCAGGAACCAGCTGCGCATGGTGCCGAGCATGATCAATGGACGCCTGGGGCTGCTGCGTTACTTCGACGACATGCTGGAATCGGCAATGGCCTTCGATACCAACGGCGAGCAGATCGTGCAGATCCTGGTGCAGCGCAATCCGCACAAGCTGCAGGGCCTGAACCAGCCAACCTCGATCCAGTAGATCCACGCCATGCGTGGATGCGGTTGCCTGATGCACAGCAAAGCCACGCATGGCGTGGCTCTACTGGCGGACTGTCCACCCTGCGTCAATCCAGTAGATCCACGCCATGCGTGGATGCGGTTGCCTTCATGCACAGCAAAGCCACGCATGGCGTGGCTCTGCCGGCGGCCTTTTCACCCTGCGTCAATCCAGTAGATCCACGCCATGCGTGGATGCGGTTGGCGTGATGCACAGCAAAGCCACGCATGGCGTGGCTCTGCCGGCGGCCTTTCCACCCTGCGTCAATCCAGTAGATCCACGCCATGCGTGGATGTGGTTGGCGTGATGCACAGCAAAGCCACGCATGGCGTGGCTCTACCGGCGGGCTCTCCACCCTGCATCAATCCAGTAGATCCACGCCATGCGTGGATGCGGTTGCCTGATGCACAGCAAAGCCACGCATGGCGTGGCTCTACTGATTCGGCTACTTCTGCTGCAGGAAGGCCAGCAGGTCTTGGTTGACCTTGTCCTTGTGGGTCTCGGTCAGGCCATGCGGCGCACCCGGGTAGACGATCAGCCTGGCGCCCTTGATCAGCTTGGCCGACATCCGCCCCGCCACGTCGATCGGCACGATCTGATCGTCGTCGCCGTGGATCACCAGGGTCGGCACATCGAACTTCTGCAGGTCAGCGCGGAAGTCGGTCGCCGAGAACGCTGCGATCGAGTCGTAAGTGTTCTTCTGCCCACCCAGCATGCCCTGCGCCCACCATGCATCGACCATCGCCTGGTTGACCTTCGCGCCCGGTCGGTTGAATCCATAGAACGGACCAGACGGAATGTCCTTGTATAGCTGCGAACGGTTCTCCAACTGCGCCTTGCGGATGCCGTCGAACACTTCGATCGGAACGCCACCGGGGTTGTCTGCGGTTTTCAGCATGAACGGCGGCACCGAACTGATCAGCACGGCCTTCTTCACTCGTCCCGTGCCATGGCGGCCAATGTACCGCGCCACTTCGCCGCCGCCGGTGGAGAAACCCACCAGCGTGACGTCCTTCAGGTCCAGCGTATTGATCACCGTGGCCAGATCATCGGCATAGTGATCCATGTCGTTGCCATCCCAGGGCTGGCTGGAACGACCGTGGCCACGGCGGTCGTGCGCGACCACCCGGTAACCGTGGTCCGCCAGGAACATCATCTGCGATTCCCAGCTGTCCGAATCCAGTGGCCAACCATGGCTGAAGGTCACCACCGGCCCGTTCTTCGGGCCCCAGTCCTTGTAGTACAGCTGCACACCATCGGCGGTGGTGATGGTGCTGGCGGTGCGCGTGACAGCGCTGGGTGCGGACGGATTTGCCGGCGCGGCGGCCTGCGCGGACAGGCCGGCCTGCATCGACAGGGCCAGGGCAGTTGCAGCGAGGGTGCGGGTAACGGTGTTCATGGTGGACCTCCAGCGGATGGGTGGGTTTCGACAGGGGCTACTTTGCGCCCCTGCCAGGGACCATTGGTGACGTTAAGTCCAGAAAACTTGATCAGAAATCCCAGAACACCGGCACCCAGCGGAACGCCTCGCCCTCGCGCGACACGCGACCCACCGACGGGAACGGCAGGTGCGTGGCCACCAGCATCTCGCCGGTGCCGGCCAGCGCATTGAGCAGTTCAATGCGCACCCGCGCCGCTTCCTCCGGGTCGTGCTCGAAACCGTTGTGCCAGTTCGGTTGATCAAAACCGACGGCGAACACGGCATCGCCAGCAAAGGTCAGCGCCTGGCCCCCCGAAGCAACGCGCACCACGCAGTGGCCCCGCGTGTGGCCGCCAGTGCGGCGCGCGATTACACCCGGTGCGATCTCCTGCTCATCCTCGAAGGTGTGCACGAAACTGCCGTACTCGGCCCAGAAATGCGTGGCGGTCGCCCGCAGCGCGTCCGGGAATCCTTGCGGCATGTTGGTGCGGGTGAAGTCGGGCGATTTCCAGAACGCCACTTCCGATGCCGCGACGTGGATCTTCAGGTCCGGCCGCAGCTGCGCCTTCACCCCGTCTACCAGCAGGCCACCGATGTGGTCCATGTGCATGTGGGTGATCACCACATCGGTGATCTCACGCAGGTCGATACCGGCAGCACCGAGGCGACGGATCAACTGGCCGGCGCGCGGCAGCTGCAGGTCCGGGTCGATGCCCAGGCCGGCGTCGATCAGGATGGTGCGCTCACCGCTGTGCACCACCATCACGTTCAATGCCCAGTCGAACGCATCCTGTGGCAGGTACATCTCGTCAAACCATTCGGCACGCTCGGATGCGGGCACATTGTGGCCGAGCATCTGCGTCGGCAGCGGCAGCACGCCGTCGCTGACCACCAGCACATCGATATCACCGACTTTCAGGGCGTAACGCGAGGGAACAAGCTCGTCGAGCGCGGGTGCGGCAGGGGCAATGGTGTTTTCCAGGCTGAACATGAGGCGATCTCCACGAAGGTTGGCTGGCAGGCAGTCAATCAGGGCCGGCGGACAGTCCCGGGGTACGCCTTCGCACGGCGCAGGGCATGGCGTTGCCGGGCAGCAATGCCCTGCAGCACAGCGCCGCTGGTTCGATTGAAGACGGGATCCACGAGCTGTCGTGGCCCCGGAGCACGGCAAGGGCCGTGTGGGATCAGCGTAGGCAACGCAGGCGGTGCGCAGTAGACCCGCAGGCGGGCTCGCGGCGTTGCCTTTTGGGAAGCAGTGGCTGGGATCCAGAAAGGGATCGAAACTACACAAGGCGTTTCGATCGGTGCTACCGTCCGCTCGTTGCGCGACGGGTATCAGAGCCCGGGAACATCACAAGGAGTGGTCATGGGTGACTGGGATTTTCTCTATGAAATGCGTGAAGCCGGCTACAGCGATGATGACATCATGGACGCCGCCAGCAGTGGCGCGGCCCCTTGGGAATGGGACACGGTCCACTTCGACTGGGAAGGAGCGGAAAGTGACAGGAGCGAAGTTGCCCCGCCCCAGAGTAGTTCAGGAGCGTTCCGGAGCAGGAATGGCTACCCGCGCAATTTTCTGGAACAGACTGATATCTTCGAGGATCTTGTCGAATGCGCACAGCGACATTTCGACAACACTGGGCGCTATCTGCAGGTATGGGGCGAGCTCGGAGAAATCTTCGCAGAGATCCACTTCGGCCTGTGTCGCCACGGCACGCACCAGGCGGGATCGGATGGCACCATCCATGGCAAACGGGTCGAAGTGAAGACCATTTCCCCCGAAAAATCCAACAACCGTGTTTCAGTCAAACGCCAAGGGGATTTCGAACAACTGTTGATCATCCGTATCAACGAGGAATTCCAGTTCGAAGGTAGAATTTTTGATCGCAGCGAATTGAGCGGAGAAACCGGTCGCCTCATGTGGAAGAAGTTCGACCCGGAGTGAATCGCTGGCACCCGTCGCGACGAAGGCGGGGTGCTCAGTCATCCTTGCCCATCAGCCAGCGGATGGCCTGTGGGAACGAGGTCTTCCAGTCGTCCGGATAGAAATGGCCACCCTCATGGGTGCGCGACCGGAGCTCGTTGCCATCGCTGAAAAGGGCGCGGAAATCCGCGCTCATCTTCTGGTTCGCCGGCCCTTCCTGCTCGCCGTTGATGACGAACACCCGCTTGCCGTGTGCGCTGCTCTGCGTGGGCACCGGCTGGCGCCAGCCACCCGGCGACACCAGCAATGCACCGGCATAGTCATCCGGATGCTGCGCCAGCAGCGCGCCGGCATGCTGCGAGCCCTGCGAGAAACCCATCAGGTACACCTGCTTGCGGTCGATGCACTGGCGCGCGGCCAGTTGCTCCAGCCCCGCCTGCACCACATTGTGCGTGCCCTCATACGGGCCGGTCCAGCTGAAGCTGTCGAACGACTCGCGCATCTCCGTACCGTTGATGCCCAGCAACACCACACCAGCATCGGCCAGCGGCTGCTCGCTGCTATCCAGGTGGCCGTTGATGCCGTAGCCGTGCAGCCACACCAGCACCGGCGCACAGGCCGGCATCGCAACACCCTTCGAAGGGGGCAGCACCGAGATGGCGCCCACCTTGCCGACCGATACCTTCGCGTAGCGTGCCTGTGTATTGGCCAGCACCTGCTTGAAGAACGGCGTTCCGCGCAGGTGCTCGAAGTCATCGTTGTCGGCCAGCGCGGGCGCGAACCACATGCCACGCTCATCGGCTTGGCGCAGATAGCGCTCGGCCAGCGCATCGTCACCGCGGCGTGCGAACAATGCCGCTGCGTGGTACGGCGCCTGCGCCAACGTGGGGTCTTCGCGGGTTGCGGCCAGATAGAGCGCCAGCGACTGCAGCAGCGTGGCGTCGTCTTCCTCGGCCCGCTCCATCAGGTCCTGCGCATCGTCGGCATTGATCAGGGCATTCAGCACCGGGCTGATCGACTTGAACGCGATGGTCGAGGCGCTGTCCTGTTCCTCGGCCTGTGCGGTTGGCGCGCAGACAGCGATCGCCAGGAAAACAGCAAGAGCAGACAGCTTCGGCATGGGGAATCTTCCGTGATTGCGGCAACGCGCGGGGCGCGCAGTCTAGCAACCTCCGGGCCGATCAGATCACCCTGCGCTCAACCGTAGGCAGGATGGCTGCCGGTAAGCACGCCCATCGAAAACGCGTAGCCCGCTTCTTCCAGCAACAGCCGCATGCGCAGTTCCGCCCGGCGCGGAACGCACAACCCGCTCGGTGCGTACAGCGCATAGACGAAGCCGGCGCCTTCCACGTGCTCGCGGCGCACCGAACAGTTGTTGGTTTCTGCGGCATCGGACCACACGGCCCGCAGCTTCTCCGGGCCGATGGATTGACCGTTGCGCAGGCGGAACGTCAGCCAGCGCACGCCCAGCGGCGGATGGTAGGTCAGGTTAGCCATTGCGCACCTTCAATACGGCGGCGGAGATGGTTCAGGACGTCCGGTTGCAGATCAGGATGCTCGTTGCGCGCGGACGCCGGCAGATCGATGCGGACAGCGCCGTTGACCAGCGCGGGTGGATCGGTGTGCAGGTCGATCCACCATCCATCGGGAAGGCGAAGCCCGCGTCCATCCCTGTCATAGAGGTTGATCTGAAAAGACATGACGCTCGCTCCCATTGGAGTTCGAGCATACGCCTGCGCGATGTCACTCCAGACTGCGACCCGCCGACGCGGTTTCCTCGACCCGCTTGGCGCACACGAAAACGAACGCCTCGTCCTGTTGCACCTTCAGGAACGAATCCAGCCACCGTGCCGCAGCACCGCGGTTGCCGATCACGCCCCCGAGTTCTTCGGTAAGGCAACGCGCGCACTCCATGCCACCCGGACTGGGGGCCTAGCAGGCGCGGCAGCGCACCATCGTCGTCGTTCTTGCCGGACGGCACTGGTACATGATCTTCGTCATCAGGCTTACCGCACGGGCATGGGATGGCATCAGCGCTCTTCCCGAACGTTGGACAGACGAAAGCCGCGCAACGCGCGGCCTCTTCTTCGCTTACTGCTCAGCGACGGCTGTCACGGCCCGGCTCGCTCTTCTGTTCCTGCCCGGACTTCTGCGGGCCGACCGGCTTTGCATCCTGCTGGACCTGCTGCTCCTGCTGGCGCTGCTTGCCGTCCTGCTTGCGGTCGCCGCCCATTGCGTTGTCATCAGCCTGGCCGTGCTGGGCGGCCTGCTTGATTCCGGTCGGGGCGTTGGTGCGGTCGGTCTGGCCTTGCGGCGTATTGTTGTTCATGTCTTGCTCCACCGCAGCGATCTGCTGCAGCGCCACTGTGGGCGCGGGCCGGTTACGCAGCTGCATGAAAGCCGGAGATTAATGAACGGGCACCATGAACAGCGCTGCGTGCACACAGCGTACTGACATGCACAGATATACATTGGCGTTCCAACAGGAGAAGTCTCATGGAACGCACCACCAACAAGGACTTCGTTGACGTCGAACGCGAGCTGCAGCACTGGCAGGCCGCGTTCCAGACGGGCGATCTGCCTGCCACCAACTTCCGCCATGAAGTCGCGCCGGTCGTCCGCCTGGCGTGCGACATCTACGTCCGCAATCCCCACGGCAGTCGCTCGGCGTGGCTCACCGATCTGCAGTCACGGCTCGCACTGCGCGCCAGCCTGCGTGGCCACCCGGGGTCGGCAGAAATGGCGATGGGCTGCTGGGCGCGCCTGTCCGGGCCGGCATTGGCCCCGCAGGCAGGCTGACACCGGCTGCGGTCAGATCACTCCTCGCCGGCGAGCTGGTTGCCTTCCTGCATCAGTTGATCATTCAACCGGTTCACCAGCGTGATGACCGCATCGGCCAACGCACGCGCATCGGCGATGGAGCCATGGAAGGCAATGCGGGTGCCCTCCACCTTCACTTCCGCCAATGAAAGCTGCGATGCCAGCGTCGCGCATTGCTGAAGAAAGCGGCCGGTCCACCGCTCGTCGGGTGCCTGATCAAGCAGCGCGGTGATGGCTTCATCGGCAGTCGCATCGACCTGCTGGTGAAGCCGTGGCACATCGAACCCAACGATGCGCGGCAGTCTGGACGTGCTCACGTACTTCCCCCGGAGTGTGCAGGACGTCAGTATCGCGTCACCGGTCACGTGGGCGAAGCGTCCGATGTGAACGGTTCATGCTGGCGGCGGCCAGTACGGTGTGGTGTCGATTCCAGGCCGCCCCGCACGTCGAGGATAGAAAGGCCGGCCAACGAGGCCAGCCAACGCCGATGGAGATCCTGATGACGCCGATCCTGACCGCATTCAAGCATTCCCCGGACCGTGGCCAGGGGTTGGCCCGCGACATGCGCGTGCGCTGGGCGCTGGAGGAGCTGGGCCTCGCCTACGACGTCCATCTGCTCTCCTTTGAGGAGATGAAGCAGCCGGCGCACCTGGCGCGGCATCCGTTCGGTCAGATTCCCACCTATGAGGATGGCAACATGGTGCTGTTTGAATCAGGTGCGATCCTGCTGCACCTGGCCGAACAGCACCCCGGGTTGCTGCCCACCGATGCTGATGCGCGCATGCGTGCGATCACCTGGATGTTCGCCGCGCTGAATACCGTGGAGCCACCGATCGTCGAACGCTCCATGGCGTGGGTGCTGGAGCGCGAGCAGCCCTGGTACACGCAGCGGCTGATGATGCTGGACGAGCGCGTGCGCAGGCGGCTGAGCCAGCTGTCCGCCCGGCTGGGCGATGCACCGTGGCTGGACGGAGACTTCAGTGCCGGCGATCTACTGATGGTGTCGGTACTGCTGCGGCTGCAGAGCAGCGGCATCGTCGGCGAGTATCCAAAGCTTGCTGCCTACGTTGACCGCGCGACCGCGCGGCCAGCCTATCAGCGCGCCTTCGCCGCGCAGCTGGCGGTGTTCCAGGATCCGTAGCTCCACCCCGCTCCCAGTAGCCCCACGCCATGCGTGGAGTTCGCCATCCATTGGTACTGCTACGGGTCAATCGGCAGCCATCTGCGTGCCACCCGATCTCCGCAAGCAACCGCCACTGGATCAGTGGATGTCCAGCGCGACGATGCCATCCCCTTGCAGGGTGAACGCGTGTGTCAGCGCCACCGGGCTGCCCGGGAACGTGCCGCTGACCTGTGCAGACACGATGTGGCGACCGTCCTGCACGTGCAGCTGCAGGGGCACCACGTGATGCTGGTAGGCCGCACGCGTCTGCGCCACCCAGGCGGCAATCGCCGTGTGTCCCTGGTGCTGCTGGCGCTCATCGCGCACCGTCGCGTCTGCGGCAAAGCACTGCTCTACGTCCGTTCCTGGCTCGCCATTGGCCAGCAGGAAATAGCGGGACAACGGCGCGGGAAGGTCAATCGACATCGCAGGCACTCCAGGCGGGACTGGCGCTATTCTCGAACCGCACCCTGGCCGCTACAAGAACGCACCTGAAGGTAAGTGACCCTCCGCATGAGAAAAGCCTATACCCCTGAGACCGCCGCCGCGGACGTGGCCAGTGTACTCGCACTGCTGGAAGGCCGCTGGAAGCTGTTGATCCTCTTCCACCTGTTCGACGGCAAGGTGCAGCGCTATTCCGACCTGGAGCGGCTCATCCCCGGCATCTCGCAGAAGATGCTGGCGCAGCAGCTGCGTGCACTGGAAGCCGACGGCATCGTGCTGCGCACGGTGTATCCGCAGGTGCCACCGAAAGTGGAGTATCGACTGAGTGCGTGGGGGCAGGCACTGTGCCCGGCACTGGACGCGCTGCTGCTGTGGCAGGAGCAGAAACCAGCGGCAGGCGAGCCATCGGCATGACCACCTGCAGCGCAGCCACCATGCTGCTGCGAATGGTGAACACCCCGTAAAACGGCCATCGCGCGTGCCGCCACGCGCACTGCACCATCACCTACGCTCAGGTTCCGCCCCCTGCCCGGACCCGGATCATGCCCTTGATTGCCATCGCGCTTGCCTCAGCACTGTCCGCCCTGCCTGACATCGGCTGGGAGCGCGAGCGGGCCGAAGATGCCCACCAGCTCATGCTGTGCCAGATCCATCGCGATCAGCTGGCCGATCGCGGGGAAAAGTCGCAGACCTACCAGCAAGCCAAGGCCGTCTGTGATCTGCTCGCCCGCGAGTACAAGCAGAACTGGGATTTCGACGCCCACGATGCGCTGGCGGCGGAGGCAGTGGATTTCTTCGACCTCCTGCAGCGCGGTGAGGCCACGGCAGTGCCACCACGCAAGTCCGATCACGCTCTCGAGTGATCGCCGCCCTGTTGAAGATCAAAGGATGACGGCAGCAAACAGGCCGACAACCCCGATCGTCGTCAGCAGGAACGAGACCACTACCGAACCAAGCGCACGCAGCGCCGTCCCTCCATTCAAGGCCACGAAGGCCCGCATGCGGGCCCACAGGTACCACGCGACCGCCAGCGCGCCGATGGCTGGCGCGGTGAACGGGCCGGCCTGCGCCGGGGACGCGGCCGCCGCCTGCGCCAGCGCGAGTGCCACCACGAAGGGGCATGCGATGAACGCCTGGATGGAGAAAGGCTCGCGCAGCGTCTCGCGGTTCACGGGCAGCCGCTGGCGCCGAAGCGTGCCGAGTGCCGCGCCGAGCGCGTACACGCAGAACACCGCAGAGCGGGTGAGCAGCAGCCCCTGCTCGCTGCTGAAAAGCAGCTGCCCTACCGGCGTACTGAGTCGGGGCGAGGACATGCGCAGCGCCATCTCCAGCGCATGGGCGATGGCCACCGACAGGATCAGCATCAGCACCGGGCTGATCGCATCGGAAAACCGCTGGTCCGAATCCTTGCCGAGCTCGCGGCGGGTGTAGAGGGCGACCTCGCCGGGGTGAATCAGTACCCGCCAGAACATCCGCGGATAGAACACCAGCCAGCCGACCAGCTCGTAGAGGAATTCTTCCAGCGATCGCAGCAGTCGTATGAGGTCCATGACCGCTGTGGATAACGTGCGGGGCGTGAAGCTGGGATCACGGGCGGGGAGGCCGGTTTTTCAGCCAGGGCCGAGCAGGTGCGGGATGTCTCTATCGGCCTCAGCTTCGCGCAGGAAGACGACGATCTGTTCTTCGGATAAGCACTTATTCGCTTCCAATCTCCTCGTCGTTGAGGATTGGACTCCAGACGGCTGCGCTACTCAATCTTGGGGGGACGTCGTGTCGTCAAAGATCCGGTACAGCGCGCCCAAATCCCAGAACCCGAGATCCGGGCGAGTCCAATGGCGTTGGATTAGAATCGTTTGCCTGCCATACCTCGCGCACCCGGCGCGGACGCAACATTCACTGAAGAAAAGGATTTCAGATGGTGGCACACGATCACCCTGGCTCACGTTCCTCCGTTACCACGTTCGATTCTCCGGAGGCTGCCTCTGAACGATGGATTGCCGAAGGGCGTGACTATAAGAAGGCGCTCAACGACTGGCTCGACAGCATCTACATCGATGGCCAGAATCCGACCACGCCGGAGCCAAACGAAACTCGTGAGGATATGGCGGGCTATGTCCTGGAGCAGATCAAGGCGTTCAACCACCACGGTGAGCATGCGCGGCTGCGCACTCTGTTTCCGCCGGACAACAATCCGATGGACTGGCAGGACAAGACCCGTGCCGTATCGCAGGCCGTCTTCCTGCCCGACGGGCGCATCGCCTGCACGGTCGGCAGGCCGGACTGCGTGTATGTCCTGGACGGTGATGAGGCATCGGCGGTGGACGGCGCGGTCCTCTTCGGCAGGTCGCACGACAAGCGCTTTCATGCTCTTGCCCTTGCCGACCGCGTCGAGGTCCGGCAAGGCTGGGACGGCGAGATAGTCGCCACGCTGCGCTATCCGGACAACTACGGCGATGCCTTCGCGCAGACCTATCCGGATGTGCGTGACGGGCTTGGCGAGCTGGACGGCGCCGCTTGGTGCATCTATCAACTGGTCGTATTTCCGGACGGAAAGCGCGTAGCGATGGCCAGCGCGGCGGGCATCTTCATCCTGTCCCTGGACGGCGCGCAGTTGCTATTGCCCCGTGTTGAGGCCTGTTCCAGGCATTTCGGCGAAACCCCGGAGGAGAACGATGGCTTCGTCATGTCCATCTCCTATCCGCACATCGATGTCTCGGCAGATGGACGCCACATCGCCGCGGGCGAGCAGGACACGGCGCACTTGATCTTCCACGAAGTCGATGGGGCGTGGACGCCGATGGCAACGGTCGAACCGCGCGCGTCCTACCCCTGCCTGGCCCGCTTCAACCACCTTCTGGTCGGTGCAGACGGCGCGTCGGTGCCGGAACTCGCGCTGGCGTCCTGCCATTTCGGCGGCAGCGCGACGCTCTCGCTGCCGCTGGCCAACCTTAGACCCGGATTCGAGGCGTCCGGCTACGACGGCGACGAAACTCTGAACTACGTCGACGACCGCCACTGGGCTACGTCGTTGCTGCCATCCAAGGTCGGCTACTTCATCGGCGCGAACAACGGCTATGTATGGATGAAGAGCGCGAAGGGCCATCAGTTCGGCTATCTGCAGGTCGGTGGCAGTGTGCTCGACCTGGACCTGTCAGAGGACAGGAAGACCCTGCTGGTGGCCAGCTACAGCGGCCAGGTTGTGTTGTTCCGCGGACCGGACGAAGAAGTGCCCTTGTTCATCACCAAAAAGAATGTCGATCGGCCCGATCCCTTCCTGGCCTCCAATTCACGATTGAGGGACGTCAGGCGGCATCTGTTCCTGATCGACGAGGCGCCAATGATCTGGTGAAGCAGCAAACGGCGGGAGAGGTCATTGTTCTCGTCGTCCACTGGGCGGCCGAACAGACCTCATGAGCGACCGCCATTCGGGCCAGTCCAACAAGCCAAGACCGCTCCCGAAGGCGATGGAGCCAGGCAAGGACACTGTCGATGCCCAGGCGTGCGCAGCTTGGGCAGCGCCTTGTACAGAATCGGGTTGTTCGTCATCCCAGCGAACACCGGCTTGACCTGCTCCTCAGTCTTCCGAGGACTCGCAACCGATTACCGCGGCAGGTGCGGCTATTTGTGGATCCGGCGATTTACTGCTCAAGTTGGTGATGGAGCGAGCATTCGATCAATGGCTGGCGACCATGAAGCATCAAGAGAAGCGCTGAAATTTTTTCGGCTATTTTTCCACCGACAAAAAAAGGCAGTTGGGCCGACGCCTAAGTGTCTGATTCGTTGGCCCATCATCAACCGCACTCCCGCCGTATCGCCATGTACGCCAATGCCCCATTGAGATATCCCGAGAAACGTTACCGCCATAGTTACCGTCAACACTCATCAGCTTGGTCGCTCGCTCCCTATCGGCGCCGAGTAGGCCAGGCCCCCGGTTGCCCTGCGCGGTTCCCGTGACACCAGATCACGGCAACTAGCCGTAAACCACCCTCATTCCTCGCGCAGAGAACGCGGCCAGCTCACCTTCGTCTATTGCCGACAGATCTGGTGCTGCCTCCCCCTCCACATGCATAAATGGAATCGTGAAGTCGTTGATTGCCTGGAGGTCCTCAAGGAGGACACGCCCCTTACTGAGCGGCTCACCATCCTGGGAGGCCCGAATCAGTCTGAGAATTTCACCCAGATTCTTGGTTCTCGGAATATCAAGAGGAAAGCGCCTTTTCATGTAGCCCTCGACTAATGGGCGAAGTGACTTTGCCACCAACTGCTTATCGAGCCCTGCGACACCACGAGCGTACCCACCAACATCCGATAGATTTCTCTGATAGTCGCTCTGGCACTCCAAGCCGATGTCAAGATCTGAGAACGATGAAAGGTCGTTTGCCGCTCTTGAGATCTTTGCGTATGCACGCGCGGGACGTGCCGCCGTGGGCAGCTTTTCTAGCCCGTCGTCAAGGTCACGCAAGAACCATATGTCATGGGCTAGGACAATCAACTGCCTACACATGCCCGCGAGCCGCTTGAGTGCCCTCAAAGTTGTAGCCTTCCTCGTCCGATCCAAACTACACATAGGATCATCGATGACGACAATCCTGTTCTGAAGACCCGCGTCGTTTAACACCCTTGCCATGAAGAACGCGAAGGCTAGTGCACGCTTATCACCTTCGCTTAGTGAGTTTCCAAAGTTTGGGCCCTGGCCACCAGCAAGCAAGACAGCCGCGCCACGCACTTCCAACGCATACTCAGTGCGCGGCCTGTTCTGACCTCCGCGATAGCTGATGGCCAAGTCGCGCACACGAATTTGCGACCCGAATTCCTCTAGCAGCGCATTGATACTGGCGCCGTAACGATCAAATGTCTGCGTCATGAGGTCATCCAACCTGACGCGAGCCGCATCCTTCGCTGCCGTCAGCCTAACCTTCTCAGCTGTTGCAGCGTCAAGCGTCTCTATCTGCTGCACGCCCTGCTGACTGTGCCTGTATTTGGCTGCCCCCAGCTTCGCTATCATGACGCGAAGCTGAGCCACATTAGAGTTCTCTAGTCCTGCCTTGTATGCAGAGATCGCCTCCCTATTCGCCTTGATCTGAGCATTGGCCTCGCCGATTGCAGCAGTCACCTCACTCCACAAAGTTCGCGCAGCGACTTCATCATCAGCAGAACCGATAGAGTCCAGTGGAGCATGTGACTTCGCAGTAGCCAACGGCACAAGTAGCTCCCGAAGGCGACCAAATCGTTCCTTTAAACCCGCTCCATCTAGCGCAATCACCTGTATAGCCAGGTTCTCACCCCACTGGTTTTGCTGCGCCTGACACAGCTGCAACTCCCGCTCCAAACGATCAACATGAGCTATTTGAAGTCGATGTTCGACGCCCCGAACAAGCTCTGCGGCCTGCTTCTTCAGGGTTTGATATTCTTCATTGAAGTGAGCGCGATAAGCGGCGATTAGAGTTGAATGCGCAATATCACCCTCACAGAACGGGCACACCTCAGCCGTCACAAATTCCAGGCCAGAACTAACCCATGCTTCGAACCCATGACCTGCGTTCTTAGCGATATGCTCTTTAACTCTTGTCTCCGCCTGCGCCTCAATCATTGGGAGGCTTTTACGGAGAATGAGAAACAAACTGTCCAGATCGAAGGTTGGCGCAACGATGTCTGCACCCATAGGGCGCGCTCGAACTGCATCAATCGCCAGTGCCGCCTGAAGCCTGCGTTCGAGCACTTCCAGCTGAGTATCGGCGTCCGCGTCGCTGGGCAGATCTCGATAGTCGTCAAAGCGGATCGCGCCGCGCTTCGCATCGATCGCGGCAGTTGCGTTCCGCAACTCGACGTTCACCAAACGCAAGGGCTCAGCATAGCTGTCATGTTCAGTTCGAGCGGTGACAGCTTCCTCGCCCAGTGAGAAATCCAGGAGACTAGCGCGGTGATCTGATGAGATTTCTTGTCCGGCGTAGACATTCCTGGCGACGAACTCCGCATCGAAAACAATCATTTCTGGAATTGGCCTGTCCCATGTCCCTGCGTCAAGAACCGCCTGGGATGCCCCGGCAGCTGACAGGAACGAAAGAGTGGCACGCTGCTCACACACCTGCCCAAGTGTCGCGCGTGCTCTGAGAGAGGCCCCGTCATTCTCTGCGCAAGAGCGGAGTAGCGCAGCCAATGTCGATTTTCCCCTGCCGTTCTCTCCGAAGACCATCGTGACTCGTTCAAAGCCCACGCTCGGCCCAGCGTCCACGAATAGTCCAGTCCCCTCTATTCGGTCAATCCTTGTCAGCATACCCCCCCCTATCCGGTGGTTGTAGATCACGCCTGCACCACGATTCAATCAGGAAAGTGCGCATCTGACGGTAGGTAAATTCCCACCCCCAAGCTTAGCCCCGCGCGCGCACTTGTCTCCCCGCCACGCCTGCGCACTTCATAGGGTGCTTTTTCTGCGCTACCTGCGCACGGGCCAGCAGCAGGCCTGGCAAGGCTGTCGGGGGCACTGAGGGGTCATGCCGCCACCTGCGAATCCCTGCACCCAATGGGGGTGATTGGTGAGGAGTTGAGCGGACGTATGGATGCCAGACGTGCAGTCTCCAAAGAATGGAGGCAAGAGGGCATCCAATATCGGTCAATGACATGGTGGCGGTAACTGGTTTGGCGGTAACAGGTGTAGAGCGGGTGGAGGTTACCGCCAAAGATACCGCCAGAGAAGTCTGGATTCTGCTGAACCACATAGGACGCAATCAGACGCAAAAAAAGGCCGAAACCCCTGTTTTTTCGGGATATTTCAGCCTTCATAGGACGACATAGGATCATCAATTGGTGGGCCCACCAGGATTCGAACCTGGAACCAAGGGATTATGAGTCCCCTGCTCTAACCGTTGAGCTATAGGCCCTGCGCAGCGTCACAGTGTAGTGGAGCACGGCCGTAGTCGGCTACTCAGTCGGCAGTAGCGAGTGCCTCAGCAACATGCTGCAACCGCTTCTCGGCTATCCCAGCGAACAGCTCCATCTCCTGCAGATGCGCTTGGAACAGCGCCACTGCCCTCATGGCTCCCTCCAGTCCCTTCTGATTGCCGCTACCGAAGCCCTCGATCAATCCCGCACCAGACTGCGTCAGCAGGGCGAACGTCGCGCGCCTAGCAAACCCCAGCCGATCCTCCCGCTCGTCCTGCAGCACTTCAATCCAATCCAGCAGGGGCGGGAAGTCACACGTATCTGCACTAGCCCGGTCGCCAGCGCTCTTGCCGGCTATCGCCTTCAGTCTCATCTTGGATCTCCTACGATTCGTCGAACCTTCTACGCCTCCTGTTGAGAGAGGCGGCCGGGTGCTTCAACACGGTCGTAGGGCCGCCCGCAGCTTTTCCCCTTGCGGGGTCTTGCATGGCTGCGCGCCACCCGGCCAGAAACCATGGACCCACCACGATGGCGAGATGTGTGGCTTGGCCTTGGACTGTCTGCCGATGCGATAGACAGTCCGCCTACGTCGGTGTGTTGAGCACCTGCCGGAGACTGTGTGCAAGCGAAGGTAGTAGGTTCAATTGGTGATTGCGACAACACCCCCGAGAGCCGCATCTGGTCGGCGCGCTCTACGCATTGAGGCGGTTGGGGCCTGGACTTTGATCGCACCTAACAGCCGCGATGGGCTCTTCAACAATGCTCAAGCCGGTTGCGTCATAAGGCGCGGGATTTGGTGAGCGAAGAGAGCGGAATTTGGCCAGATGTGCCATCGCCAAATGCAGCCGAGCATGGCTCGGCTCTACAGAAGAGCGGCCCGAGCAGTGAGTGCCCCGGCGCAGCCCCAAAAGAAAAGCCCCGCCGAAGCGGGGCTTTTCCAGACAGAAGCAGTTGCCGAGCATGGCTCGGCACTACCTGAATATCAATCAATATCCAGGAAGCTGCGCAGCTGCTCCGAACGGCTCGGGTGACGCAGCTTGCGCAAGGCCTTCGCTTCGATCTGGCGGATGCGCTCGCGGGTCACGTCGAACTGCTTGCCGACTTCCTCAAGGGTGTGGTCGGTGTTCATGTCGATGCCGAAGCGCATGCGCAGCACCTTGGCTTCCCT
>Ga0308165_1001075_pt1 | contig 41151 bp, 32 predicted proteins | sample PhyWR2_FD_201032 | JGI IMG/M metagenome (GOLD analysis project Ga0308165, IMG submission 201032) | Phyllosphere microbial communities from UC Gill Tract Community Farm, Albany, California, United States - DLSLW.R2 | ecosystem: Host-associated > Plants > Phyllosphere > Unclassified | place: USA...
CGCGGGAACCTTGGCGAGCGTGCCGCCAAATTTGCCCACGGGGGTACGAACAGCAGAAACGATGACGATGTCTTCCATGATGGTCCTTTGATGACTCTGGTTTCGGCGGTCGGCCCTGTCAACGCTGGGCCGGTGATCGCCACATGCTACGGATATTGCACCGCAACATTGTCAACTATTTGTAGCGGCTTTTTGCCGTACATAGCGACCTGGTGCGGGTTCGATCGGTTGAAAATTCTTGCCGCGGCCATAGCGCTTGGGCGCCGCGACCTGCTTGCCGCCCTGCTGCGCGAGCCATTGCGACCAGTCAGTCCACCAGCTGCCGGGACGCTCGCTCGCCCCGGCCAGCCATTCGGCGTGGCTTGCGGGCAGTTGATCGTCGTCGCGAATCCAGTGGCTGCGCTTGTTCTTTGCCGGCGGGTTGATCACGCCTGCGATATGGCCCGAGGCACCCATCACGAAGCGCTTGCTGCCCGGCAGATGCTGGGTCGAGGCATAGGCGGCGTTGATGGGCACGATATGGTCTTCACGCGAGCCGTAGATGTAGACCGGGATGTCGAGCTGCGACAGATCCAGCGGCTGGCTGCACACTGTGAGCGCGCGCGGCTGCACCAGCCTGTTCTCGAGGTAGAGGTTGCGCAGATACCAGGCGTAGTAGGGTCCGGGCAGATTGGTCGAGTCGCTGTTCCAGTAGAGCAGATCGAACGGCGGCGGCGTTTCGCCCTGCAGATAGTTGCCGACCACATAGTTCCAGACCAGGTCGTTGGGTCGCAGGAAGCTGAAGGTCGAGGCCAGCTCCTGGCCCTTGAGCAGGCCGCCCTGCCCCATCTGCCACTCGCGATAGCGGACCATGGGCTCGTCGATGAAGATGTCGAGAATGCCGGTGTCGCTGAAGTCGAGCAGCGTGGTCAGCAGCGTGGCGCTGGCCACCGATTTCTCGCCGCGCGCAGCAAGCACGCCCAGCGCCGCCGTGAGCATGGTGCCGCCAACGCAAAATCCCAGCGTGTTGATCTGCTCGGCGCCCGAAATCTCGCGCACGCGCTCTATGGCCGTGAGCACCGCGCCTTCTATGTAATCGTCCCAGCTGGCCTTGGCCAGCGAGGCGTCGGGATTGCACCAGCTGACGACAAAGGTGTGCTGGCCTTGGGCCACCGCATAGCGGATCAGCGAGCTTTCGGGCTGCAGGTCGAGAATGTAGTACTTGTTGATGCACGGCGGCACCATCAGCAGCGGGCGCTCGCTGACCTTGTCGGTCAGCGGCTTGTACTCGATCAGCTGGAAAAGCTCGTTCTCGAACACCACCGCGCCTTCGGTGGTCGCCATGTTCTTGCCGACTTCGAAACGGCTTTCGTCGGTCATCGACAAATGGCCTTGCTGCATGTCGTGCAGCAGGTTGCTGATGCCCTTGGCCAGGCTCGCGCCCTGCGAGGCGATGAGCTTTTGCTGCGCCTCGGGGTTGAAGGCCAGGCAGTTGCTGGGCGACAGCGCCGCAGCCCATTGTTCGACCGCGAAACGGATGCGGCGCGTGGTCTTCTCATCGGCCTTGACGGCATCGGCCAGGCCCAGAAGAGTCTGTGAATTGAGCAGATAGACCTGCGCCATCAGCGCCGCACCGGGCTGCTTGCGCCAGCTTTCGGCGGCAAAGCGCTTGTCCTTGAGCGCGTCCGCCGGTGGCTCGCTGACATGGCTCCAGATGCGCGTGAGTTCGCGCTGGTAGTGCTGCTGCAGCTGCTGGAGCTTTTGCGGATCGAACTGCAGCGCCGGCGCCGCGGGCGCCGTTGCAGCCGCCGGGCTCGCTGCAGCGGCGGGCTGCAGCATGGCCAGTATCTGGCCCCATTGCTGGCTGAAAATCTGCGGGATTTGCGGGGCGAAGCCACGGAGTGGGTCAGAATTCATGCTGCGTCCAAGATAGGCGGGATAACGATGCGACCGGATGTCACCATTGTTGACCAGCATCCGCCCCCTGGCAATGCACTTCGGCCCTCTTTGCGAGCGCTTCCCACTTTTCCGGACACCGGCCCCTTCGGGCCACTTCCTGCTGAATGGCCCTCCATGTACCTTGTCGTTATCGCCTGGCTCTATGTCACCTTGATGATGGCCGTCGCCGAAGCCACCAGCCCCGTGGGCAGCGTGCTCGGCGCCATCGTGACGTTCGTGCTCTACGGCCTGCTGCCGCTGGGCATCCTGGTCTATATCCTGGGAACGCCGGCGCGCAAGCGCAAGCTGCACCAACGCGCCCAGGCCGAGCAGCAGGCCTGGGATGAAGCCCAGGCCGCCCGCGCGCGCTCAGACGGTGCCGTCGCGCCAGATGCAGGCGGCGAAGCGTCCGCTGCTGCCCAGCCGGGCGGCGTCGCGGCGGTGCGAGAAGAACGCTGAAGGGTTGCCCACGGTGCACCAGCGCGCGCTGGCGTCGTTGCCGTAGACCGCGCTGATGCCCAGCGATTGCAGGCGCTGGCGCGCCAGACCCGCAAGATCGGCCAGCCACTTGCCTGGCGCCTGGCCCGCGCGGAAATGCGCTGCGGCCTCGGGCCGGCCCTGGCACAGCGCGGCGCGCACTTCGTCGCCGACCTCGAATGCGTCCGGGCCTATGCAGGGGCCCAGCCAGGCCAGCGTCTGGCCCGCGACCTGGGAGGCATCGACACCGCTGATGGCACCCGCCTGCTGGGCAAATTGTGCAAAAACGTTTTCCAGCACGCCTTGCGGGCGGGCGCCGGCGCGCGCGCTGCCCGCAAGACTGCGCCAGCCCGCGTGCGCCGCGGCGACCACGCTGCCCTGGGTAGTCGTGAACAGTACCGGCAGGCAGTCGGCGACCATGATGGTGCAGGCCACGCCCGGCGTCGATGTCAGGCTCGCATCGGCGGCCAGTCCCTGGCCGGTGGCGGCGTCCAGCGCCAGCACGTCGCTGCCATGCACCTGGCGCAGGAACACCGCATGCGCGCCCGGCGTGCGCGTGCGCAGCGCGCTCTGCAGCCGGTTGCGGTTCTCGTAGACCGCATGTGCCGAATCGCCCACATGGTCGCCCAGGTTCAGCGAATCCCAGGGAGAGGCACTGACGCCGCCCGAGCGCGTGGTGCACAGCGCATGCACGCCGGGTGACGCGGGCCAGTCGGGCCGCAGCCAGTCATCGAATGCGGGGGCAGCGCTCATTGGTGATCCGGGCAGGCGTCAGGATGGGACAGCTGGAACGCGGGCAAGGCATTGCAGCGTTGGACAATCGCCGCGATGCGCGGCAGTTCGTCGAGCGTCAGGCCGAAACGCTGGGCGTTGAAGACCTGGGGAATGAGGCAGCAATCGGCCAGGCCGGGCGTGTCGCCCCAGCAGAAACTGGACTCGGCCAGACCCGCGGCGCGGCGCTCCTCGGCCAGCAGGCCCAACTGGCGCTCTATGGCGGCCAGGCCCGCGCCGGCCCAGTGCTGGTACCAGGTGGTCTTTTGTTCTTCCGAGACTTCCAGCGTGCGCACCAGGTACTTGAGCACGCGCAGATTGTTGAGCGGGTGGATCTCGCAGGCGATCATCTGCGCCAGCGCGCGCACATGGGCGCGGCCCAGTGCATCGGCGGGCAGCAAAGGCACGGCGGGCTGGGTCTCGTCGAGGTACTCGATGATGGCCATCGACTGCGTGAGCAACGGACCTGCGTCGAGTTCGAGCGCCGGCACCAATGCATCGCCGACGCGATCGGCGTACTCGGCGGCGCGGTGGTCGCCGCGCAGCAGGTGCACGGGCACATAATCAAACGACAGGCCCTTGAGGTGCAGCGCGATGCGCACGCGGTAGGCGGCAGAGGAGCGGAAATAGGAATGCAGCTTCATGCCGCCCAGCATACCGCCAGCGGCGGGCCTTGCCCATGGCACAAGCGCTGAATCCTGTGCGGAAAAATCCACTCTTATATAAGATTGCTGCGCTGCGCATGGCACACTGCGCAGCTCAGGCTTGCGCAGGGCGCGGCTTGGCATTTACCTTCTTTCGTGAAAGATTCCCATGCGCTATGTATTCACACCCGCAGACGTCGCCAGCCTGCCCGTGGTGGGCAGCCCCGAACGTTTCCCCGTGCACCGCATCTATTGCGTAGGCCGCAACTACGAAGAACACGCCAAGGAAATGGGCTTCACCGGCCGCGAGCCGCCGTTCTTCTTCCTCAAGCCCGCCGACGCGCTGCTGCCGGTAGAAGCCGGCACCACGGGCGAGATGCCCTACCCCACGCTGACCAGCAATCTGCACCATGAAATCGAGCTGGTCGTGGCCATAGGCAAGGCCGGCAAGAACATCCGCGCCGCCGACGCCGCCGAATACATCTACGGCTACGCGCTGGGCCTGGACATGACGCGCCGCGACCTGCAAAACGAAATGAAGAAGCAGGGCCGCCCCTGGTGCATCGGCAAGGCGTTCGAGCACTCGGCCCCCATAGGCCCGATCACGCCCGTGGCCCAGGCCGGCGACGTGGAGAACGCTGCAATCGCACTGCAGGTCAACGGTGTCGACCGCCAGCGCAGCACGGTCGCCCAGCTGATCTGGAACATCGCTGAGACCATAGAGCATCTGTCGGCCGCATGGGAACTGCAGCCCGGCGACCTGATCATGACCGGCACGCCCGAAGGCGTGAGCGCCGTGGTGCGCGGCGACCTGCTCGAAGGCACGGTCGAAGGCCTGACACCACTGTCGGTGCGCATCGTCTGATGTCACAGGGCCCCGCGCGGGGCTCGCCGGCGCCGCATTTCCTGCGCATTGCGCGCTGCGGACCGCGGCGCCCGGCTGATTTATTGCTTATATTCAGCCAATGATTTTTCGCAGCCCCATCCAGTTCTGCCGCAACTGTGGCACCGCCGTTGTCTACCGCATCCCCGACGACGGCGACACCCGGGAGCGCGCGGTCTGCCCCCACTGCCACACCATTCACTACGAGAACCCGCTCAATGTCGTGGGCACCATTCCGGTGATGGACGACGGCCGCGTGCTGCTGTGCAAGCGCAACATCGAGCCGCGCCGCGGCCTGTGGACCCTGCCCGCGGGTTTCATGGAGCTGGGCGAGACCACGGCCCAGGGTGCCGAGCGCGAGACCGACGAGGAAGCCGGCGCCGACATTGAAATGGGACCGCTCTACAGCCTGATCAGCGTACCGCGCGTGGGCCAGGTCCATCTGTTCTACCGCGCCCGCCTGCGTGCCGAGCAATGCTATCCCGGGCCCGAGACCATGGAAGTGCAGCTGTTCGCCGAGCAGGACATCCCCTGGGAAGACCTGGCGTTTCGCACCGTCAAGGAAACGCTGCAGCACTACTATGCCGACCGTGCGCGCGGCAGCTTCGGCATGCACTGCATTGATCTGAACTGAGGTTTCGCGACGGCAATAGAGCCGCTGTTCGTCTGCCGTTCGACACGGCTCTGGGCGAACGGGGTTGAGGGCGTGGCGCACCGCTCGGTTCGCGCCGAGCACCCAAGCCGTTGAAGGATCGAAGCCCTGTTGTTCAACAACCCAGCGCCATTCAAGCGCTGCTGGTGGTTAGCGTTATCAACCCATCGAGAACCTGGCTGTCGACGGCAGCTTCCTGGCGCCAGACTGGCCCATCTCTTGCTTGCATCTTGTCACAAATAGCCCATGCAACGACGCATGCGGACCAGAAGTACGACAACCAGGGAGCGCCATGACAAGCACCGACGAAGTGGTTCACGAGATCGATACGGACAGTTTCATTCCCTTCATGCGCAAGGTATCGCGCTGCGAGGACTCGCTGCGTGAGCTGCGGCTGATGTGGCGGTTGATCGAATCATCGGCAAAGATGAACTGCCCCGAGGAGGCGCACAGCATCCTGCCGATGATGGCCGCGACGCGCGAGGGCTTCCAGCGGCTCGAAGCCGATCTGGTGCAGTCGCTGGTCGCCGAGTCGCTGGGCGAAGTGATGCGCGAAATCGGCACGCAGGCGCGGCATGTGATCGACATACTGGTGCGCAACCTGTACGAACGCACGGCCGACGTGGGTTTCCTGGCCACCGACCCGGTGCTGTGCCGGCTGGCCGCGGGTCTGGACGACGATGCCGAGACGGTGCGTGCGCGCCTGCGCCAGTACCGCAGCAAATACACCGTCTATGACGACATCCTGATTCTCGACACGCAAGGCCGCGTGCTGGCGCGCATAGACGATTCCATGCCGCTGGGCGAGAGCCAGGACGCGCTGATCGAGCAGACGCTGCGCAGCCCGCGCCATGTCGAGACTTTTCGCGCCAGCGACCTGCGCCCCGGCCAGCGCCATGCACTGATCTATTCGCAGCGCCTGCTGCACCCGGTCACCGGCGAAGCCGTGGGCGTGCTGTGCCTGAGCTTTGCGTTCGATGACGAGCTCCAGGGCATTTTCCAGGCACGCGGGGCGCAGCAAGGCCGCAGCCTCGCGCTGCTGGTCGATGCGAGCCAGCAGGTGCTGGCCAGCAGCGACCCGCTGTGGATCGGAGTCGGAATCAAGGTCCCAGGGAACCTTTCTGGTGCTGCGCAACTGTGGACACACTCTGGACGCACCTATCTGGTGCAGACCATCGCCGCCGCAGGCTACCAGGGCTATCCCGGCCCACCGGGCTGGAAAGGCCAGGTCATGGTGCCCGTCGAGCTCGCCTTCCAGTCGCGCGCCCGCAGCAGCGTCGACAGCCTGCCGCCCGCGATCATCCAGGGCCTGCTGGGCCATGCGCGCCAGTTCTGCCCGCCGCTGCACGACATCGTCACGGCCGCCGACACCATTCGCCGCGTGGTCTGGAACGGCCAGGTCATGACGGGCGGTCAGCGCGAGGACGCGCAGCGCCTGGCCGCCGTGCTCGAGCAGATAGGCGAGACCGGAGCGCGCACCAACGAGGTGTTCAGCCACTCCATACGCGACCTCTACCACACGGTGCTCAGCGCGGCGCTGCGCGACAGCGAGTTTCTGAGCCAGCTGCTGGTCGACCTGCTGGACCGCAACCTTTATGAGCGTGCCAACGACTGCCGCTGGTGGGCGCTGACGCCCGAGCTGCGCAACCTGCTGGCCGATGTGAAGCTGGGCATCGCCGGCGATGCCGACGTGCTGCGCGCCAACGCCATCCTGGCGCAGATCAACGGGCTGTATACCGTCTATTCCCGTCTGGTGGTCTACGACACCAGCGGGCGCATCGTCGCCGCCAGCCACGAACGGCTGGCCAATGGCACGAGCGCCATAGGCCAGAGCATAGACGCGCAGGCGCTGGCCGCGGTGCTCGCGCTGCGCGGCCCCCAGGCCTACCACGTGAGCCCCTGGCAGGCGAGCGCGCTCAGCGACGATGCGCCGACCTATGTGTTCCATGCCGCGATACGCGCGCCCGAAGGAGCGCAAAGCGCCAACGCGGCACCCGTGGGCGGCATAGGCATTGTCTTCAACTCGGCCGAGGAGCTCACGGCCATGCTCGCCGGAGCGCAGCCAGGCGCCGAGCGCAACTGCACGGTGTTTGTCGATCGCACCGGTTTGGTGCTCGCCAGCAGCAGCGCCCGGGCCGAGCGCGCCGGACTGCAGATTGCAGCCGGCAGCCGCCTGGCGCTGCCGGCGCGCATGCTGCAGCTAGCTCCCGGCCAGAGCGAGTCGCGCGCCATGGTGCATGCAGGCCACTACTGCATCGTCGGCTGTTCGGTCACTCAGGGTTACCGCGAGTTTCGCGCCAACCACGATGCGCCCGATGCCGTGCTCGCGCTGTCGTTCACCTCGTTTGGCGCGGTGCTTGCCGATGCCGAAGCCGCGGTGCTGCGCCGCACCACCCAGCTGCTCGGTGACAGCGTGGGCAATGTCCAGGAGCCGGCAATGGGCGCGGGACGCGAGATGGCAACGTTCTTCATCGATGCCAGGCCTTTCGCAGTCCATGCAGCCTGCGTGCTTGAAGCGCTGCCGGCCAGTGCGATCACTGCGGTTTCCGCGGGACGCCTGCCCTATTGCCTTGGAACGCTGGCGCGCCGGTCCCAAGGCCAGGTCACGGGCTATGCCTGGGTGTTCGATCTGGGCCATGTGCTGCGCGGCACGCCCTCGACCATCACCGCGCAAAGCCAGGTGATCGTGATCGAGCAAGGCGGGCGGCGCATAGGCCTGCTGGTCAGCGACCTGCTGGGCGTGCAGCATTTCGCGGCCAGGCGCTTTGCGGCCGCGCCGCGCATGCATGGCGGCGCACCCGCGATCGTCGGTGAGATCATCCAGGCGCAGCAGGCCGACGGCACGGGCCTGCTGGTGCAATGCCTGGACATCGCGGCACTGATGCAGCTGCTGCAGACCTGCGCCGCGAACCAGCGCCAGGCGGCCGAAGCGCTGCAGTCGCAGCAATACGGCACGCCCGAGAACGAGGAGACGTTCGCCTGAAGCGGCGCGCGCTTACTGGGCGACGCGCCAATCCTTGGGAATCTTGTCCTTCTTGTTTTCCACGGGATTGGCCGTGAGCCAGTTGGCCGCGTACTGGCGCATGAACTCGCGCGCCTTGTCCTGGCGCACGCTGAGCCAGGCGTCGTAGGCACCTTCGTTCAGGATGGCCGGCATGCGCCGCTCGTTGCCTGGGGGCTGGTAGCGGTGCAGCAGGCCGTGGGTGTTGGCGTTGATGTTGAGCGCCGCGAAGCTCAGGATCTCCTCGCCTTCGGGGCCTTTCCAATGCGCCCACAGACCCGCCAGACCCATGGGCTGGCCGTCGATGCGCGAGATGCGCGTGGACACCGGCTTGCCGCTGCGGTGGTCGTCCTCGAAGAACGCCATGATGGGAATGATGCAGCGCTGGTTGTTGAGCCAGGCGTCGCGAAACGCCTGGGCCGTGGACGCGGTCTCGTTGCGCGCGTGCAGCAGCTTGATGGCGCGCAGGCGCGCGTCCGACGCGGTCTTGACCCAATGCGGCACCAGGCCCCACTGCGCCGCGACCAGCTCGCGCACGACCGGCACGGCCTGCTTGCGCGCCGGCGGCGCCGCGACCGCGGTCTCGGCCTCGGGCGTGGCATCGGGGGCCGGCGCAGCGGCAGCCGGCGCTTCGCTCGGGGCCTCGGCCTGGGGTACGGCGCGGATCATGAAGCCCGGACGGCGGGCGCGCAGCATGCGCTCGCCCAGGTCCTCGGGAGGGGCTACTTTGAAAAATTCGCGGTAGGCGTCTGCCTTTTGCAGCGTTTCGTAATGGGAACTCATGCGCGAATGGTAAAGCAGCGCAGGCGCCCGCGCGCCGAAACGGGCATGGCGGCGGCGGCCTATGCCTGGCTCAGGCCTTGAAGGTGGCCAGCATGGTCATTTCATGCGGCTGCGACGATGGGGCGGCAGGCGGGCCCACCTCCTCTGGCATGAGGTCACCGTCGTCGGCTGCCGGCTGCAGCTGGCTCATGCTGCCGTAGGCGGTGGACTCCAGGCGCCAGACCTGGGCCAGATCCGTACGGCCCAGCGTCATGGGACCGAGCACATTGTCCTTCAGCCCCTGGAAATACCGGTGTACGCACGCCTCATCGGGAAACCCAAGTCGCTCGCCCGCATCCGCGTCATCTTCCAGACAGGACAAGGCGCCCGCCAGTCCAAAGCGCGCGGTGGTGGTCAGATAGGGAAGCTCGGAATCCTCGGCCGTGCCAAACCGCTGGGAAATCAGCTCCGCCAGGGTGGCGTAGGCGCCGGTTGCAAGCTTTTCCTGCAGATTGGCTCCACGCAACTCGGCATTCGTGACCAGGCGATTGGAAAAGACCAGTGTCTGCTCCTGGCCGCCCGCCGAAGCGTCACGGAACGTCGCCACGAACTTCGATTCGTCCCCCTCCAGCACGCGGGCACCGACGAAGTTCGCGCGGCAAAAGAAGGGGTCGTGGATGCGCCCTTCCATCACGCTGCGTTCGTCCCTGTCATCGACCATGTCCTGCACCGTGGCCAGCACGGCTTGATCGATGTCGCGCGCCTGCAGCATGTAGTCGACGGCGCCGGCGCAGACCTGGGCCATGGTGGTCAGGGTGTCGGTCAGGACGGACTGGCTGGAAATCATGTATTCGCCCAGCACATGATTGCCTATCGACAGCTCCGCCGTGCCCAGGTCGTGCGACAGCTGGACTGCGGGGAAACAGCCCTTGGCGGGCGCGCCCAAGGGCTGCAGATTGGCGCACACGAGGCGGAATTTTTCCAGTGTCGCATGGGTGGCACAATCGCCCATAAGGTCCGCACGCCCGGCGTTGATGGCGGCGAATTTTTCCTGCAGCATCTGGCGCTGGTCCGGCGAATCCGCGCCAAATTTGTCCTGCAGGTAATTGCCCAGATTCGCCAGCAGGGCCTGGTCCTCGAATGCCGCCAGCGTATGGCCCGACTGCATGGGCAAGCCGGTCGCACTCACCAGAGACTTGCCGTCGAGTTCCATGCGATAGGACCAGGTCTGCGTGTCCTCGTCCCTTTGCACGGTCAGTTGGCACTTGTCAGCGTGCTCGGCGCGCAAGGCGTTGTGCAGCACATTGAAGTGCTGCAGCAGGCCTTGATGCTGCGACGCCGGCGCACTGCTGCAGCCGGGCGCACGCAGCAGATCGAACGCCTGCCTGATGGCCTCGCTTTTCACGCCACCGCGAAACCAGTCGACGACCCGATCGAACAGGCCCATGCGCTGGGCTTCGTTGAGGGTCTGCGCGCCCTCGATCTGCTCCAGGCGATTCTGGCTCAGTGCCACATTGTTGATGCGTACTTCCGACATGCGAATTTCCTTCGAGGAACGTGGGCGGGCCCGCGGCCCGCACCTGCGAGGTGACTTTCACCCCCGCCTGTTCGCAACAGTTGCCGCGGATTAGTTCCATCCGGCCCGCGTCGGCTATCCGCCTGCGAGCAGCGCCAGCAGGCCGGCTTCGTCGAGCACCGGAACGCCCAGCTCCTCGGCCTTGGCGAGCTTGCTGCCCGCATCCGCGCCCGCGACCACATAGCTGGTCTTCTTGCTGACCGAACCCGCGACCTTGGCGCCCGCGGCTTCGAGCAGGTCCTTGGCCTGGTCGCGTCCCATGGTGGGCAGCGTTCCGGTCAACACCACGGTCTTGCCCGCGAGCAGCTGCGGCGGCTTTTCGGCCGGCGGGCCCTCGGGCCAGTGGATGCCGCACTCGCCGCGCAGCTGGGCCAGCACTTCGAGGTTGTGCGGCTGGTCGAGAAACGTGCGGATGCTGTGCGCGACGATGGGGCCCACGTCGTTGACTTCAAGCAGCTGCTCTTCGGTCGCGGCAATGATGGCGTCCAGCGTGCCGAAATGCTTGGCCAGGTCCTTGGCCGTGGCTTCGCCGATCTGGCGAATGCCCAGCGCGAACAGGAAGCGCGCGAGCGTTGTGGACTTGGATTTTTCCAGCGCCGCGAGCAGGTTGAGCGCCGACTTCTCGGCCATGCGCTCCAGGCCTGCGAGCTGCTCCAGCGTGAGCCGGTACAGGTCGGGCAGCGTGCGCACCAGTTGCGCTTCCACCAGCTGGTCGACCAGCTTGTCGCCCAGGCCTTCGATGTCCATCGCGCGGCGGTGGGCGAAATGCAGCAGCGCCTCCTTGCGCTGGGCGGCGCAGAACAGGCCGCCGCTGCAGCGGTGGTTGACCTGGCCTTTTTCGCGCAGCACATCGCTGCCGCAGACCGGGCATTGGCGCGGCATCTGGAAGTTGGGCACGTAGGGCGAGCGCGGCTGCACGGTGGCCAGCTGGGCCGCGGCGTCGAGCAGCGCGTCGCTGGCCGCGGCGCCGACCTCGGCACCGGCGGCGGACACCACGCGCTGGGGCACCACGCCCACCACTTCGGGGATGACGTCGCCGGCGCGCCGCACGATGACTTCATCGCCCACGCGCACGCGCTTGCGGCGCAGCTCGAACAGGTTGTGCAGCGTGGCATTGGTCACGGTGACACCGCCGACAAAGACCGGCGCCAGCCGCGCCACGGGCGTGATCTTGCCCGTGCGCCCCACCTGTACGTCGATGGCCTCGACGCGCGTGACCATCTCCTGCGCCGGGTACTTGTGCGCCACGGCCCAGCGCGGCTCGCGCGTGACGAAGCCGAGTTCGCGCTGCAATGCCAGCGCGTTGACCTTGTAGACCACGCCGTCGATGTCATAGGGCAGGCTGTCGCGCGCCGCGCCTATGCGCGCATGGAAGGCCACGAGTTCTTCGGCACCCTTTGCCAGGCTCACCTGCTCGGCGACCGGAAAACCCCAGGCCTTGAGCTGCTGCAACATGGCGTAATGCGTGCCGAACGCCGGCCCGCCCTGCTCCTGCGGCGTGATGTCGCCCAGGCCATAGGCGAAGAACGACAGCGGGCGCTGGGCGGTGATCGAGGAGTCAAGCTGGCGCACCGCGCCGGCCGCGGCATTGCGCGGGTTGACGAAGGTCTTGCCGCCTTCTGCGCGCTGGCGCTCGTTGAGGGCTTCGAAATCAGCGCGGCCCATGTAGACCTCGCCGCGCACTTCGAGCACCGGCGGCACGCCCGCGGGCAGCACCTGCGGAATCCTGCGTATGGTGCGGATGTTGTGCGTCACCTCCTCGCCCACGCTGCCGTCGCCGCGCGTCGCGGCCTGGACCAGCTTGCCGGCTTCGTAGCGCAGGCTCATCGCCAGGCCGTCGAACTTGGGCTCGACCACATACTCGACCGGCGGATCGCCGGCCTCCAGGCCCAGTTCACGGCGAATGCGCGCGTCAAACGCCTGCGCGCCCGTGGCTTCGGTATCGGTTTCGGTGCGTATGCTGAGCATGGGCACCACATGCTGCACGGGCGCCAGCCCGGCCATCACGGCACCGATCACGCGCTGCGTGGGCGAATCGGGCGTGACCAGCTCGGGGTGGGAAGCTTCTAGCGCCTCCAGTTGCTGATAGACCTTGTCGTACTCGGCGTCGGGAACGCTGGGCTCGTCGAGCACATAGTACTGATGTGCCCAGACGCGCAGCTGCGCGCGCAGGGCTTCGATTTCGGCGGCCGGACTGGCCGCGGGCTTGGGTTCAGGCGCGCCCTCGGGCTGCCCGAACATATCATCCTGCAGATGTTGCATGCACTCTCTAACTACTAACTGAAAAGCCGGCGGGCAAGCATGGAGCCGGCCGACAGCTCGCGGCTGTCGAGCTGGTCATACAGATGCTCGAGGTCGGCGGCAATCGGCTCGACCACGGACACGGGCAGCGGGTGGCCGTTCTGGTCGCACAGCACGCCTTCCATGGCCTGGCACAGGCCGTCGGCGACTTCGCGCAGGCGCGCGAACGGCTGCTCGCTGCGGTGCACCTGGGGCACGTCGAGGCTCAGCAGCAGTTCGAGGATGGCGGACTGGTCGAGGTCTTCGGCCATCGCGGCCTGGGCGTCATAGGTCAGCACCAGCAGCGGCTGGCCGCCCGCGGCCGATGGCAAGGCCATGCGGCCCGGCATGGACAGCGGCACGAAGCCCAGGCGCGCGGCATTCTGCATCACGTAGCCCGAACTCCAGGCAGCCTGGCGCGCGCGCAGCATGAAGGTCAGCTGGGCATCGTGTTCGCTCGCGAACTGGTCGAGCTCGCGCGCCCGCGCCACTTCCTGCAGCATGTCGGGCAGGTCGACCGAGGCGCTGACGGCGTCGGCAAATGCCTGCACCTTGGAGACGAATTCGGAGAACTCGATTTCATTGAGCGCGCCCATGCGGTTGGCCAGCTGCACGCCAGCCTGGAAGGCGGTGTAGCGCGAACCAGCCTGCAGCGGCTCCCATTGGCGCGTCTTCTGGTTCAGGCCTTCGATGCGAAACGGCTTGCTGCCCGCGCGCCGCGTCGTGGGCTGCACCTGCAGCGCGCCTTCGCCGGGAATCACATGTTCAGGTTGTATCGGCGCGATGGCATCGATCAGCGAGTCGAGGTTGGGGCGGCGCTCCACGGGAATCGCGCTGGGCTCGGGCGCGGCAAACGCGGGCTCGGTGAACGCCGCGGGCGCGCCTGCGGGCTGCGCTTCGTCCATGCCAGGCTCGCGCCGCTGGGTATCGGGCGGTGGCGGCGCGGTGTGGACATGGTCCTGGGCCTGGGCCATGGGCACGACCTGCGGACCCACGGGCTCGGGCTGATGGCCGCCATGCGACAGATCGAGCGCGGGTTCTTGGCGCTCGGTCAGGTTGTAGGGCTGGTGGTGGCCCGGCAGGCCGGTCTCGTCCTCTTCGGGCTGGGCGCGTTTGGGCGCATTGCGCCGCGCCGCCCAGGTGTTGTACGCGACGATCAGTGCCAACACCACGACACCCAGAATGGCCAAACTGATTTGCAAGGTACTCATGTGTATCCGTCAGGAAAAAATCTAAACTGCCTCGGCCATGTGCAGCGCCGACTGCATGTCGACCGCAACGATGCGCGAAACGCCCTGCTCCTGCATTGTCACGCCAATCAGCTGCTGGGCCATCTCCATGGCGATCTTGTTGTGACTGATGAACAGGAACTGGGTTCCGCGGCTCATGCTCGACACCAGCTTGGCGTAGCGCTCGGTGTTGGCGTCGTCCAGCGGCGCATCCACTTCGTCGAGCAGACAGAACGGCGCGGGATTGAGCTGGAAGATCGCAAACACCAGCGCAATGGCTGTGAGCGCCTTCTCTCCGCCCGACAGCAGGTGAATCGTCTGGTTCTTCTTGCCCGGGGGCTGCGCGATGACCTGCACGCCGGAGTCGAGAATTTCGTCGCCCGTGATCACCAGCTTGGCCTGGCCGCCGCCGAACAGCTCGGGGAACATGGTGCCGAAATGCCGGTTGACGGTGTCGAACGTGCCCGACAGCAGGTCGCGCGTCTCGGCGTCGATCTTGCGGATCGCATCTTCGAGCGTGTTCATCGCCGAGGTCAGATCTTCCATCTGCGCATCGAGGAACAGCTTGCGCTCGCTGGCCGCATTGAGTTCGTCGAGCGCCGCCAGGTTGACCGCGCCCAGCGCCGCGATGTCGCGGTGCAGCCGGTCGATCTCGCCCTGCATGCCGGGAATGCGCACATTGCCTTCGGCGATCGACTGCGCGATCGCCGCCAGATCGGCCTGGGCATCGGTCAGCAGGCTGTTGTATTGCTCCAGGCCCAGGCGCGCGGCCTGTTCCTTGAGCTGGAATTCGGTGATGCGCTGGCGCAGCGGCTCCATCGCCTTCTCGAGCTGCTGGCGGCGTTCGTCGCTGCCGCGCAGGCGGTTGGTGAGCTCGTCGTACTCGCTGCGGCGCTCGCCCACGGCTTTCTCGCGCTCCATCTTCAGCGCCAGCGCGTCCTGCAGCCCGCCCTGGGCCGCGGCGTCGTTCAGCCGCGTCTGCTCTTCCTGGGCACGCTGCTGTTCGTCGCCCAGCGAGCGCACCTGCTGCGCCGCCGTGTCGATGCTGCGGCTGAGTTCGGCGCGCCGCGCCTGCAGGCTGCGCTGCGAAAACGTCGCTTCCTGCGCCTGGCGCTCGAGCGTGCGCAGCTGCTCGCGTGATTCGTTCAGCCGCCGCTCGGCTTCGAGCACCTTGTCGCCCAGTTGGGCGTGGCGCTCCTGGCTGTCGGCAAGCTGCATGTCCAGCTCCTCGAAGCGCGCTTCGGCCGACATGCGGCGCTCTTCGATATCGCCCAACTGGGCCTGGACTTCGTCCAGGTCCGCGGTGATCTGCGCATTGCGCGCGCGCGCCTGCTCGGCCAGCTGGCCCAGGCGCAGCACCTCGACCTGCAGGCCATGGGCGGCGTTCTTGGCTTCGCCCGCGTCGCGGCGCGCGGCGATCAGGCGCTGCGAGGCATCGGCGTACGCCGTCTCGGCACGCACCAGCGCGGTGCGCGACTCGTCGCTGATCAGCGCCTGGGCACGCGTTTCCTTTTCGAGGTGTTCAATTTCCTGGGCGCGCGCCAGCAGGCCCGACTGCTCGGAGTCCTGGGCGTAGAAGCCCACGCTGTGCGCCGTGACCGCGTGGCCGCTGGGCGCGTAGACCACGTCGCCAGGCTGCAAGGCCGAGCGCCGGTCGAGCGCGGCGTCGAGCGTGGGCGCGGTATAGCAGCCCTGCAGCCAGTCGGCCAGCACCGCCATCAGGCCGGCGTCGCTCACGCGCAGCAGCGAAGCCAGCGGCGCCAGGCCCGTGCTGCACGCTTGCGCGGCCAGGGGCTTGGCATCGGCCGTGCTGTAGAACGCCAGCCTTGCGGGTGGCGCGTCCTGCGCGCCCGCGCCGAGAAAGCCGCGCACCATGTCGAGCCGGCCCACGGACAGCGCGCCCATGCGTTCGCGCAGCGCGGCTTCGAGCGCGTTTTCCCAGCCCGGCTCTATCGCCAGGCGGGTCCACAGTCCCTGCATGCCGTCCAGGCCGTGCTTGGCCAGCCAGGGCTGGAGCTTGCCGTCGGTCTTGACCTTTTCCTGCAGGGCCTTCAGCGCCTCCATGCGCGCCGCGAGCTCGGCCTGGCGCGCACCTTCGGTGTTCACCGACTGCTGGCGCGCGCGCCGCTCCTCGTCAAGCTGGGGCACGCTGTCCTGCAGCTCCAGCAGCTGGGCTTCGGCAATCTCGGCGGTTTCCTGCGCCACCTCGAGCTGGCCGCGCAGATCGGCCAGCCGCGCCTCGTCGGGCACGGTCAGCGCATTGCGGTCGGCGCGCAGGCGTTCGTCGCGCGCCTGGAACTGGCGCTCCTGCTCGCTCAAGCTGCGCTGCTCGGCGGCCAGCACCTGGATCTGCTGCTGCACCTGCACCACCTGGGCGCGCTGCTCGCTGTCATTTTTCTGCGCCTGGCGCAGCGCGTCTTCGAGATCGGGCAGGCGCTGCGACTGCTCCTCGAGCTGGGCGGCCAGCATCTCGGCCTGCTCTTCGGCATTCATGCCCGCGCCTTCGAGGTTCTCGATCTCGATTTCGGCGTCCTCGCGTCGGCGCGCCCAATCGGCGATCTGCTCGGCGAGCTGCGCCAGGCGCTGCTGCACGCGCTGGCGGCCTTCGACCACATAGCGTATCTCGGCCTCGAGCTTGCCGACCTCGGCCGTGGCTTCGTAGAGCTGGCCCTGGGCCTGGTTGACGGCATCGCCCGCGGTGTAATGCGCCTGGCGAATGGTTTCGAGTTCGGCCTCGATATGGCGCAGCTCGGCCATGCGCGCTTCGAGGTCGTTGACCGCCTGCAGGCCTTCGACGCGCACCCTGTCCTGCTCGGCCTCGGATTCGGCGCGCTTGAGGAACCACATCTGCTGCTGCTTGAGCGTGACGCTGGCCTGCAGCTTGTTGTACTGGGCCGCGACTTCGGCCTGCTTCTCGAGCTTCTCGAGGTTGGCGTTGAGCTCGCGCAGGATGTCCTCGACGCGCGTGAGGTTCTCGCGCGTGTCCGACAAGCGGTTTTCGGTCTCGCGCCGGCGCTCCTTGTACTTGGACACGCCCGCGGCCTCTTCGAGGAACAGCCGCAGCTCTTCGGGGCGCGACTCGATGATGCGGCTGATCGTGCCCTGGCCGATGATGGCGTAGGCGCGCGGGCCCAGGCCGGTGCCGAGGAACACGTCCTGCACGTCGCGCCGGCGCACCGGCTGGTTGTTGATGAAATAGCTGCTGTTGCCGTCGCGCGTGAGCACGCGCTTGACGGCGATTTCGCCGTACTGGCCCCACTGGCCGCCCGCGCGGTGGTCGCTGTTGTCGAACACCAGCTCGACGCTGGCGCGGCTCGCGGGCTTGCGGTGCGTGGTGCCGTTGAAGATCACGTCCTGCATGGACTCGCCGCGCAGCTCGCTGGCCTTGCTTTCGCCCAGCACCCAGCGCACCGCATCCATGATGTTCGATTTGCCGCAGCCGTTCGGGCCGACCACGCCGACCAGTTGCCCGGGCAGCAGGAAATTGGTGGGTTCGGCAAATGACTTGAAGCCGGAAAGCTTGATCGAATTAAGGCGCACGGGCGTCTAGCAACATCTTCGTGGAACAGGCCCGCATGATACCGCGCGCGCCCGGCGATTCAGCCCGCGCGCGGCGCGAAGGCGATGATCGCCATGCCGGCCAGCGCCACGGCCGCGCCCGCCAGGTCCCAGCGCGTGGGCTGAATGCCGTCGACCAGCCACAGCCAGACCAGCGCCGCGGCCACATAGACGCCGCCATAGGCCGCATAGACGCGGCCCGAAGCCTCGGGGTGCAGGGTCAGCAGCCAGACGAAAACCGCCAGGCTCGCGGCCGCGGGCAGCAGCAGCCAGGCGCTGTGGCCCTGGCGCAGCCACAGCCACGGCAGATAGCAGCCGACGATCTCGGCGACGGCGGTGGCGGCGAAAAGGAAGAAGGTCTTGATTTCAGGCACGCCGCAGTATGCCAGCGTTGCCCGGCTTCTCAGCCGGACTGCACAGGGATCAAGGCAGGTACGGCCTGCTGCGCGGGCCAGGTGCGCACCAGCGCCTCGAACTTGGCCATGGGAACGGGCGGGCTCAACAGATAGCCCTGCCAGGCGTGGCAGCCATGGTCGTGCAGGAACAGCCGCTGGGCCTCGGTCTCCACGCCTTCGGCAATGACGCGCAGGCCCAGGCTGGTGCCCAGCGCGACAATCGTCTTGGCGATGGCCGCGTCGTTCGGGTCGGTGAGTACGTCGCGCACGAAACTCTGGTCGATCTTGAGCTGGTCCAGCGGCAGGCGCTTGAGATAGGCCAGCGACGAGTAGCCGGTGCCGAAGTCATCGAGCGAGAAGCCCACGCCATGCTGCTTGAGCTGCACCATCTTGTCGATGGTGTCGTCGATGTCGGTCAGCAGCAGGCCTTCGGTGAGCTCAAGCTTGAGGCGCGAGGGCGGCGCGCCGTTGATCGCCAGCGCCGCGAGCACCTGGTCGACGAACTGCGCCTGGTAGAACTGGCGCGGGCTGACATTGACCGCCACCACCAGAGACTCCATCGCCGGATCGCGCGACCATTGCGCGAGCTGGGCGCAGGCGGTGTTGAGCACCCATTCGCCCAGCGGCACGATCAGGCCGCTTTCCTCGGCGAGCGGAATGAAGTTCGCGGGAGAAATGAAACCTTGTCCCGGATGGCGCCAGCGCAGCAGGCCTTCGGCACCTATGATGCGTCCGTCCTCGACCTGGGGCTGGTAGAACAGCTCGAATTGCTGCTGCGCCAGGCCGGTGCGCAGGTCCTGCTCCAGCGTCGCGCGCTCGCGCACCGCCTGCTGCATGCGCGGGTCGAAAAACTGCAGCGTGTCGCGGCCGGCCTTCTTCGCCTGGTACATGGCCAGATCGGCGCGGCGCAGCAGCTCGTCGACGGTGTCGCTCAGGCCCTGGAAGATCGTCGCGCCCATGCTCACAGTGGCATGGCATTCCTCGCCGTCGTCGAGCACATAGGGCTGGCGCAAGGCCTGCAAGATGGCGTGGCCGACTTCCTGGGCCATGGCCGCGGCCTGCACCGGGTCCTCGCCCAGGTCTTCGAGCACCACGACGAATTCATCGCCGCCCTGGCGCCCCACGGTATGCGTGACATCGACGGTCTCGCGCAGCCGTGTCGCGACCTGGCGCAGCAGCGCATCGCCCTGGTCGTGGCCGCGGGTTTCGTTCAATGTCTTGAAGTTGTCGACGTCGAGCATCAGCAGCGCGCCCGAGCGCTGGCGGCGCGCGCCCGCGCCCAGCGCCTGCTGCAGCCGGTCGAGCAGCAGCCGCCGATTGGGCAGCTGGGTCAGCAAATCATAGAAAGCGAGGTAGCGTATCTCTTCCTCGGCGGCCTTGCGCTGGCTCAGATCCTCGAGCGTGATCAGGTACTGGCCGTCCATCGCCACGCCGCCGATTTCCACGGTGCGCATCGTGCCGTCGCGGCACACGATGTGGTACTCGGAGTGCACGATGTTGCCGTCGAGCGCGCGCGCGCGCGCCTTGGCCGTGCGCAGCTGCTCGCAGGCCTTGGCGCGCTGCACAGGATCGGGATAGGCCAGGCCCCACCACTCGTCGACCGTCACCGCGTCCTGCTCGGTATAGCCACAGGTGAACACGAAGCGGTCGTTGCGGTAGACGATCTCATCGGCATCGTTGACGATGGCCAGGCCCACGGGCAGGCGCTGCAGCACCGCGCGCAGGCGCTCCTCGTTCTCGCGGTGGTGCTGCTCCAAGCGGCGGCGCTCGGTCACGTCCTGCACCACGCCCAGGTTGAGCAGCCGGCCGCGCACGCCCCGGCCTATGGCCGACGCGGTTTCCTCGACCCAGATGATGGAGGCGTTGCTGCGCAGCAGCCGCAGTTCCACCTGGTATTCCTGTATCTCGCCGCGCCCCAGTCGCTGCATCAGCGACAAATGCTGGGCACGGTCGCCGGGATGGATGAACTCTCCGAACTTGCGGTCCTGCAAGGCTTCGATGGGCAGCCCCAGAATGCTGGCGTAACGCTCGTTGACCTGCTCGAACGCGCCGGTCTCGGCATCGAGCTGGACCACACCGACCGCGGCCTGGTTGAACAGCGCCTGGATGCGCTGGTCGCTGTGGCGCGCGGTCGCCAGCGCTCGTTCCTGCGCCCAGATCCGGCGGCGCCGGCGCATGCGCCAGACGGTCGCGACGCCGAGCAGCAACGACATCAGCCCGCCGCCCAAAATCACCACCCAGGGCAACAGATGACGCACCGGCGTAGCCGCAGTCCGCAGCACCACGGGATCCTTGGGGGCGGACGCGGCCGCAGGAGGCGCGGCTCGCAGATCCGGCGCCCTGGTCGACAGCCCCACGCCCTGCGTGATCACGCTCAGCGCCCCTGCATCATGCGGCGCACGCATCAAGGCAATTCCCAGCCAGGCACTCAGTGACGCTCCCAAGACGAACACCGCCAATCCCGGCACAAAAATGCGGTGCTTTTTCGACAGGCCTGGAAGGTGAAGGGTCATGGGGACATAAGCGCGCCGCGGAAATTCCGAGGGCTCACAACGTCAAACGATTAGAAAAGCTATGAATCCGATAGCTTGTTGAGCATAGCTGTTTTTTGCCCGGCTCCAAGTCAGACACAGCGGTTTTGCATGTCGATGTTACATACTTCGCAACGGCCCCACGCATTGCCATGCCTACCCTGCCCCGCGCCAGCCCGAATTACGCCAGCAGCCGCCCGGCCTCGACGGTCAGGCATCGGTCGCAGCGCGCGGCGATGGCACGGTCATGTGTGACCAGCACCAGCGTGGTGCCGCGTTCACGGTTCAGATCGAACATCAGCTGCATGATGGTTTCGCCGGTCGCAAAGTCGAGGCTGCCCGTGGGCTCATCAGCGAGCAGCACCGCCGGCTGCACGACAAAGGCGCGCGCCAGCGCCACGCGCTGCTGCTCGCCGCCCGACAGCAGCCGCGGGTAATGACCCTGGCGCTGGCCCAGACCCACGCGCTCGAGCATCTCCCTGGCGAGCTGGCGCGCCTGGCCATGGCCCGCAAGTTCCAGCGGCAGCATCACGTTTTCGAGCGCCGTCAGGTTGCCCAGCAGCTGGAAGCTCTGGAACACGAAGCCGAGCTTTTGCGCACGCAGCGCCGCGCGGTCATCCTCGTTCAACGCGAACAGATCCTGGCCTTCGAGGCGGACCGTACCCGAGGTCGGGGTATCGAGGCCTGCCAGAATCGACAGCAGCGTGCTTTTCCCGGAGCCCGACGCGCCCACGATGGCCACACTCTCGGCGCGCGCGAAGCTCGCATGAATATCCCGCAGAATGTCGAGTGACCCCGTGGAATCCGTGACCGACTTGGAAAGATGTTCGATTTCGAGCAGAGGGGGTACAAGAGGTGCGGGCATATCAAACTGAAATGGATACCATGAAATTGAAACCATCCGACCGCACGCGACGCCGGCTTCTGGCGGCAGTGGCCGCCATGGCATGCGGCATGTCCAGCGCGGCGCCGTCAGCGTCCGCCCCACAGGCCCCGGTGGTGCTGGTGGTGGGCGATTCGCTGAGCGCCGAATATGGCCTGGCCCGCGGCCAGGGCTGGGTGGCACTGCTGCAGGAAAGACTAGCGAAAAGCATGCCGCAAGCGCGTGTGATCAATGCAAGTGTCAGCGGCGACACCACCGCAGGCGGCCGTGCCCGGCTGGCCAGCCTGCTCAAGCAGCATGCGCCGACGGTGGTGGTGATCGAGCTGGGCGGCAACGATGCGCTGCGCGGGCTGCCGCTTCAAGGAACGCGCGACAACCTGCAGGCCATGACGCGCGCCAGCCAGGCGGCCGGCGCCAAGGTGCTGCTGCTGGGAATGCAGGTGCCGCCCAACTATGGCAGCGCCTACGGCCGCGATTTCGCCGCGGTCTTCCCCGAGGTTGCCAAACAGAACAAGGCGGCCTGGTTGCCGTTCCTGCTCGCCGGCATTGCCGACGCACCCGACGCGAGCAGCTGGTTCCAGGCCGACCGCATCCATCCCACAGCCAAGGCGCATCCGCGCATGCTGGAGAATGTCTGGCCGCTGCTGCAGCCCTTGCTGCGCTGAGCGCGGGCTGCGCGTGTCAGTTGCCAGCGCTGGGCGCCGGCACATCGGCGGCAGGCGCAGGATCATTGCCGGGAGCGACATAGGTCGCGCCCGAATGCTCGGGCACATCGCTCTTGCGTTGTTCCTTGGCGCGCTCTTTATCCTGCTTCTTTTGCTTTTTGGCGAGCTCGCGTTGCCGTTTTTCGTATCCGTAGTTGGGTGTTGCCAATGTTCTCTTTCGTTGATTTGAAGCTGCGCCTACTGTACCAGCCATCGGGCTCGGGTTCAGCCTTGGGCCGGCGCCGAGAGGACCGGAGCCACCGCATGTCGGTAGGCATGCCAGCTCGCGCAGCCCAGCAATGGCCCTACCAGCACCAGGCCCGCACCCCAGGTCCACCAGAGACTTGAGCCCACCAGCAGCGTGATCAGCAGGCCCCACAGCAGCAGCACGCCCGGATGGCCCGCGGCCACGCGCACGCTGGTAATGCAGGCCGTGAGCGCATCGGTGTCGCGGTCGAGAATCATGGGCAGCGCCACCACCATGCTGGCAAAGGCGATCGCCGCGAATGCCCCTCCCACCAGCAGGTACACGGCCAGAAACTCCCAGTTTTCGAAATTGAACACGGCCTGAACCACGCCTGCGCTGGTGGGCATGCCGGTGTTGAAGAACACTGCGAACACCACCATGGACGCACGGCCCCACAGCAACTCGAGCACGACCAGCACCAACACCAGCATCGCCATGCTGGGAATGTGCGTATCCCAGGCGGTGATCGAAGACCCGAGCGCAGGCCGCTGCCCGGCCTCCAGGCGCCGGCTCGCGTCATACAGCCCCATCGCCAGAAACGGGCCCAGCAGCAGACAACCGCTGGCCAGCGACATCACATATTCAGGACGCGAGCGGAACAGCCAGCCTATGAGCAGCGCCATGGCCCAGAAGCAGCTGCCATAGAACAAGGCAATGCCGGGCACGGCGCGCAGGTCGCGCCAGCCCAGCGCAAGCCAGCGAAAAGGGTCGCCCCAGCGCAAGGGCCTGAGCTCGACCTCCGAAGCCGCTGCAGGAACCGGTACCGGTGAAATGTCCATGGCGATGCCTCCTCCAGCATGCGCGCCCGGCCCGGCGGGCAAAGGCGCTTGCTGGCACCACCTTAGCGCGGCCGCCTGCGCCTGCCATCCAGACAATCACCAAGAAGGCCATCGCCACTCAGCCGAAGGCCTTGGCCAGCGCCTGCGCCAGATCGGCGCGCAAGTCCTCGACCGCCTCGAGACCGATATTGAAACGCACCACGGTGCCCGGCTGCAGCTGCGTCACGGACCGCTGGCGCATGGTTTCGATCTCGTAGGGCACGACCAGACTGGTCGGGCCGCCCCAGCTGTAGCCCAGCTTGAAAAGCCGCAGGCTGTCGCACAAGACATCGACCTGGTCCTGGGTGTAGCGCGGATCAATGACCACGCTGAACAAGCCCGCGGCCGCGCCCTGGCCGGCGTTGGCCGCGCCGCAGAGCCTGGCCCAATGCGCATGGCCAGGCGAGCCGGGCAGCGCCGGATGCAGAACCTGGACGACCGCGGGCTGCTGCTGCAGCCAGCGCGCGAGTTCGCGCGCGCTCAGGTCGTGGGCGCGGTAACGCAGCGCAATGCTGGGCAGCGAGCGCAACACCGTTTCGCTGTCATTGCCCGACACGCCCAAGCCCAGCCGCATGTGCGTGAGCTTGAGGCGCAGGTGCAAGGCCTGGTTGACGGTCATCACGCTGCCCATCAGCACGTCGCCGCCGCCGCTGGGGTACTTGGTCAGCGCCTGCACCGATACATCGACGCCCAACCGGTGGCTGCCGTCGCCGTCAAGATCGAAAGGCTTGAACGCCAGGCCCGCGCCCCAGGTGTTGTCGAGCGCCGAAATCACGCCGCGCTCGCGGCACAGCGCGACCATCGCGGCAAGGTCGGCAAACTCCATGCTCACCGAACCCGGCACCTCGATCCACACCAGGCGCGTGCGCTCGGAGATGCGCGCGGCCAGATCCGCAAGATCCATGGGGTCGTAGTATTGGTGCGTGATGCCCCATTGCACCAGCTCCGCCTCTGCCAGCGACTTGTTCGGCCCATAGGCGTTGTCGGGAATCAGCACTTCGTCACCCGCCTTGAGCAGCGACAGCGACACGCAGCCTATCGCCGCCAATCCGCTGGGCACCAGCAGGCACTGCCTGCCGCCTTCGAGCGTGCACAGGCGCTCCTCGAGCAGGTAGGTCGTCGGCGTGCCGTGCAGGCCATAGGTGTAGCTGCTCTTGTCCAGCCAGCGACGCTCGCGCATCGCCGCGACGTTGGGAAACACCACCGTCGAGGCCTTGTGCACGGCGGGCAGCAAGGACACGAAATCGGCCGGTGGCTGATAGGCATGGTGGACCAGTTCGGTCGTCAGATCGTAGGCGGCTTGTTTCATGGGCCAATGGTAGCGCCCCGCAGCCCCCGGCAGGACGCAAGAACGCCACCGGCTCAGCGGTGGCGTCCAGGGGCAGGGCCCGAATGCACGAGAACCGGGACAGGGCCTGGCCGTGTCCACGTCCCCGGAGTTACTTGGGCTGGATGGTCAGCATGTTGTTCACCGCCACCACGCCCTTGACGCCCTTGGCAATCTCTTCGGCACGCGCCTTCGCGGAATCGCTGGGCGCCGTGCCGTTGAGCGTGACCGCGCCGCCCTTGGTGTCGACGTTGATCTGCAGCGCGCTCAGTTCGGAGTCCTTGACCAGCGCGGCCTTGATTTCAGCCGTGGTCGCGGCATCGCCTACTGCGTCCATGGCATTGCCGGCAGCGTTGGTCGTGGCGTCGCCCATCTTGGCAGCACCTTCCTCGATGCGCGCACCTGCGTTCTTGGCCGCCTCTTCGGCACGCTTTTGCGCGTCGCCAGCGGCTTGTTCGGTGCGGGAGACCGCGGAGTCCAGCTGCTGGCCTGCGGTCTTGTCCTCGTTCTTGCCGCAGGCGGCCAGACCCAGTGCCAGAGCGCTGACCGCGAGAATCGAAAGAATGCGTTGACGTGGCTGAATCATGTTGATTTCCCCTTGTGGCAGGACATCTCCTGCGTGTTGTTCGTGAGGAAAATGTAACGCCGCCGCGCAGCGGCCACCGTGGGAGGAAGCCGACGCCCGCGTAGGACAGCCGCCCTACCCTGCACCAGCCATCGCGCTGCAGCACAATGCTGCCCATGCCTCATCTTGCTCGCTGGTTTCCGTTTCTCGCCTGGCCCCGTCCCACCTCTTCCCTGCTGCTTGGAGAATTCTGGGCCGGCATGACTGTCGGTCTGATGCTGCTGCCCCAGGGCGTGGCCTATGCCGCGCTCGCGGGAATGCCGCTGGTGACCGGAATCTATGCGTCGCTGATTCCCGCGCTGATTGCCGTGCTCTGGAGTGCGTCGCCGCGCCTGGGCGTGGGGCCGACCGCGCTGACCAGTTTGCTCATCGGCGCATCGCTGCTGGGAATGGCCGAGCCGGGCAGCGCCCACTGGGTCAATCTCGCCGTCTGGATCGCGCTGCTGTCGGGACTGCTGCAATGCGCACTCGGCGCGCTGCGCGCGGGCTGGCTGCTCAATCTCGTGACCTCGCCGGTGCTCAACGGCTTCACCCAGGCCGCGGGCATTCTGATCCTGGCGTCCCAGTTGCCTGCGCTGCTGGGCTTGCGCACCACCTGGAATGCATTTTTCTACAGCCCTTCGCTGCACCATTTCGATCTGCGCGCCGCAGCCATAGGCCTGATCAGCGTGGCGCTGCTGCTGGTGCTCAAGCGCTGGCGCGCGGGCTTCCCCGCAGCCATGGTCGTTGCCGGCCTGGCCGGCGTGCTCAGCTGGGCCATGGGCTTCGCCGACAGCGGCGGCGATGTCGTCGGCACGCTGCCTGCAGGGCTGCCGTCGCTGCACTGGCCCCAATGGCTGGAAGCCAGCGAGTTTGCGGCGCTGATCATGCCGGTATTGGTGATTTCGCTGGTGAGCTTTCTCGAAACCGCGTCCAGCGCCCAGGCCGAGCACCAGAACGCGGGCACGCGCTGGAACGAGAACCAGGATCTGCTGGCCCAGGGCATGGCCAAGATCAGCGCCGGTCTGTGCGGCAGTTTCGCGACCAGCGCCTCGTTTTCGCGCTCGGCCGTGAATCTCATGGCCGGCGCGCGCACCGGCTGGGCCACGGTGTTTGCCATCGCCTTCGTGTTCATCGTGCTGCTGTGGCTCACGCCGGCGCTCTACCATGTGCCGCAGTCGGCGCTGGCGGCCATCGTCGTCACGGCCGTTCTGAACCTCATCAAGCCGCAGACCATGTTCCGCCTGTGGCGCATTTCGCGCACCGAAGCCTGCATAGGCCTGGCCACCTGCGCGCTCACGCTGGCCACGGCGCCGCGGCTGTACTGGGGCGTGCTTGCCGGCATCGTCATGGGCCTGTGCCACTTCCTCTACCAGCGCCTGCACCCACGCATCATCGAGGCCGGCCTGCACGGCGACGGCAGCCTGCGCGACCGCCACCTCTGGCAACTGCCCTCGCTGGCCCAGGGCGTGCTGGTGCTGCGCATGGATGCCGAGCTCGATTTCGCGTCGGCGCGCGCGCTCGAGCAGCGCATCGTCGATCACCTGGGCGCGCACCCGGAACTGCTGCATCTGTGCCTGCTGGCCCAGCCCATCAACCGCATCGACATTACGGGAATCGAGACTTTCAAGCGAATCCGTGGTCTGCTGTGCCTGCGTGGTGGCACACTGCACGTCAGTGGACTCAAACTTCCGGTGGAAAATAGCCTGCGACGCGCTGGTGCGCTCGAGCCCGGCACCGACCTGGCCCTGTACCGCACCGACGCCGATGCGTTGGCGGCGTTGCAAAACCTTCGTGCCACGCAGACAACGGGCTGATACACTCTCGTAACACTGATTTGCAATTTGTGACCGGTTCCGCGACCTATCAATCTGTCTTCTTGCGCGATCTGCGCTTGTCTACGGCCCACAGCCTGGTAACCCAGTCTGGTGCGCCGGGTCTGGTGCTGCCCAACGAGACTCCCACCCGCTACCTTCAGGCAGTGATCGACGGTCTGTGCGACCTCTCACTGCGCGATCCACTGACGGGCCTGGCCAACCGCCGCCATTTCCGCTCCGTACTCGAGCGCGAAATCGACCGCATGGCGCGCTCGGGTGAAGCGGCACTCCTGCTGATGCTCGACATCGACCATTTCAAGAAAATCAACGACACCCACGGTCATATCGTGGGCGACATGGTGCTGCAATCCGTGGCCCGCACTTTGCTCGGCTGCGTACGCCCCATGGACACCCTGGCGCGCTATGGCGGCGAGGAATTCGCCATCGTGCTGCCCTCGTGCCAGTCGGCTTTCGGCAGCTCGATTGCCGAGCGCATCCGCGAAGCGGTCGAGTCCACCATCATTCGCGTCTCGCCGGCCCTGGACCTGAGCGTCTCCGTGAGCATAGGCGGCGCGTATGCGCTGCAATGGATCCGCAGCACCACACAACTGTGGATAGAACGCGCGGACAATCAGCTCTATCAGGCAAAATCCGCTGGCCGAAACCGTATCTGCATCGAAGAGCAACCCGACAGCACCGTGAGTGCAGAAGAAAAAAGCATGTTGTTTGGCTCCCTGCCCATGAATCTTCATCCGAATGAAGCAGATCAATCGAACGTGATCCGTGCCAACCCCACGGACGCGCCGGATGCAGGCCGTTGAAAGCAGAGCGATGAGCGACGCCGTGCTGCCCTCCCACCCCGCCATTCCCACGACCACTCCGATGGGCGAAGCGGTGCGCACGCGCCCGCAGCATCGGGCCAAGATCATTGCCGTCACCAGCGGCAAGGGCGGGGTCGGCAAGACTTTCGTCTCCGCCAACCTGGCCGCCGCGCTCACGCGCCACGGTCTCAAGGTGCTGGTGCTCGACGCCGACCTGGGACTGGCCAATCTCGACGTGGTGCTGAACCTCTATCCCAAGATCACGCTGCACGACGTGTTCACCGGCAAGGCCGCGCTCGAAGACGCACTGCTCGCAGGCCCGGGCGGTTTCTCGGTGCTGCTCGCGGGTTCGGGCATGGTCGAGTACTCGCACCTCACGCCCGACATCCGCGCCAAGTTCCTCGAAGTCGTCGAGACCATGGCGCCGCGCTTCGACGTGGTGCTGCTCGATACCGGCGCAGGCATCTCTGACGTTGTGCTGTTCTCCGTCTCCATGGCCGACGAAGTGATGATTGTCGCCACGCCCGAGCCGACTTCGCTGACCGATGCCTATGCGGCGATCAAGGTGCTTGCGACCCAGCAAAAGCGCCAGCATATGCGCCTGATCATCAACCAGGCGGTACGCGCCGGCGATGGCCGCGCGATCACGGGCCAGCTGCAGCAGGTGCTCAACCGTTTCGTCACCACGGCCGAAGGCCAGCCGCTGCGGCTGATCCACATGGGCGACATTCCTGCCGACCCGGCGGTGCGCGACTCGGTGATGCGCCGGCAATTGCTGCTGCAAGCCACTCCGGGCTGCGCGGCCGCGCTGTCGGTCGCACAATTGGCCAACAAGATAAAATCGATGCTGGTGGCCTGACACAGGCCGCGCCATTGCACCGGCCTGTATCGGGCCCATGACCGTGAACGACATTCTCAATATTTCCTGCTACAAGTTCGTGGCACTCCCCGACGCGCCCGCGCTGCGCGAGACCTTGCTGGAACGCGCGCTCGCCGCCGAACTCAAGGGCACCATCCTGCTGGCCGAAGAAGGCATCAATTTCTTTCTCGCCGGCCCGGCTGCGCAAGTGCATGGCTTCGTCGATGCGCTGCGCGCCGATGAACGTTTCGCTGATCTGGCGCCCAAGGAAAGCTGGTCCAGCGACGTGCCGTTTCGCAAGATGCTGGTCAAGGTCAAGCGCGAGATCATCCGCATGGACCACCCGGCCATCAAGCCCGCCCATGGGCGCGCGCCATCCGTGAGCCCGGCGCGGCTGCGCCAGTGGCTGGAGCAAGGCCATGACGACGCCGGCCGGCCCGTGGTCACGCTCGACACGCGCAACGACTTCGAAGTCGATGCGGGCGCGTTTGAATCGGCGATCGACTGGCGCATCGCCAAGTTCACCGAATTCCCCGCCGCGCTGCAGTCGCACCAGGCCGAGCTCGAAGGCAAGACCGTGGTCAGCTATTGCACCGGCGGAATACGCTGCGAGAAGGCCGCGATCCTGATGCGCGAGCAGGGCCTGGAGCATGTCTATCAGCTCGAAGGCGGCATCCTGAAATACTTCGAGGAAACCGACGGCGCGCATTACCGCGGCGGCTGCTTCGTGTTCGATGAACGCCGCGTGCTCGACCCGGCGCTCGACACCGTGCCGGCCAGCGAGCTGCCGCCTTCGGCGGGCTGAGCGTCGGCGGCCAGGGCCGCCTCAGCGCACGACCGGCGCCAGCGGTCGGCGCGCGTCAACGCTCAGCGCGCCCGCGCCAAATGCCGCGAACGCGAACAGTCCGCCCGCCACCGCGATGTTCTTGTAGAACAGCAACTGCTGCATTCCCGCCTGCTCCGCCGGCAAGGCCCAGAACTTGTGAAAGAAGAAGCTCGCGACCAGCGTGAACAGCGCCAGCGCGAGCGCCGCCCAGCGCGTCTGCCAGCCCAGCAGCAAAGCCAGGCCGCCGACGATTTCCACCAGCAGCGCCAGCGCCACCGCGACCTGCGGCACGGGAACTCCCGCGGACGCGGTATAGGCCACGGTGCCGGCAAAGCCCGTGAGCTTGCCCACACCCGCGGGAATGAACAGCAGGGCCAGCAGGATACGGCCCAAGAGGGCCAGCGGATTTTGCAGCGAAGTCCACATAGAGATACCTCCGAGAACACTGCGTCGAAGCGGAGGATTCCGCCGCGTGGCGCGGGATCGGACACCAGCGGTCGCCCGTGTCGGATGGACCTCATTGTCACCAGACGTTGCGGCCGCGCTTGTCAGCTTTGTTCCACTGATCCACCGCCTGCCGCACGCGGCAATCTGCGGCATAGCCGCGCCGAACACTGCGCTGGTGCAGCCAAATTGATGGCATCATTCAAATCCTTTGAACAGCCACGCCTTTCCATGTCCAGTCCCCGCGACGCACTGACTCCCGACAGCCTGGCGATGCTGCAGGTGATTGCCGATACCGGCAGCTTTGCCGCCGCCGCGCGTTCGCTGGGCCTGGTGCCCAGCGCGCTCACCTATCGCGTGCGCCACATCGAGGATGCGCTCGATGTGCTGCTGTTCGATCGGCGCTCGCGCCAGGCCCAGCCCACCGAAGCCGGCCTGGCGCTGCTGCGCGAAGGCGCGCGCCTGCTGCAGGACATCGACAGCGTTGCCCACCGCGTGCGCCGCGTGGCCACGGGCTGGGAACCCCAGCTGACGATAGTCACCGACGGCGCGCTGGCGCGCGGCCCGCTGTTCGATCTCGTCGAAGCGTTCTATGCGCTCGCGCCGCCCACGCGGCTCAAGCTGCGCGAAGGCATCCTGAGCGGAACGCTCGAAGTGCTGAGTTCGGGGCGCGCCGACCTGGCCATAGGCGTGGCCGTCAACGCGAGCAATGTCGCGGGCATACAGCTGCAGGAACTCGGCGAGCTGGTCTTCTGTCTGGCCGTCGCCCCCCACCATGCGCTCGCCCAGCTGCCCGAGCCGATCAGCGACGACACGCTGCTGCAGCACCGCGTGGTGGCCGTGGCCGACTCCGCGCTGCGCGACACCACCAGCGTAGGCGTGCTCGATGGCCAGCAGGTGCTGACCGTGGACAGCATGGGCGCCAAAGTGGACGCCATGCTGCGCGGCCTGGGCTACGGCTTCCTGCCCCAGGGCATGCTGCACGAACACGCGGCCAGCGGACGGCTGGTGGTGCGCTCCGTGGTGCGTCCGGCACGCACGCTGCGTGCCCATTACGCCTGGACCACTTCGGGCCATGCGAGCCCCGGTCGCGCGCTCCAGTGGTGGCTCGAAAAGCTGTCGCATCCGACCACGCGCGCCGCATTGCTGGAAAACCATCACGTGCTTTGAGCCCTGCGCACCCCCGCGAAGGGTGTAGAGTCAGTCCACGGTGGAGGCTCAGCGAGACCGCAGAATTCGCCTCCCTGTTTTCCGAAAGGCTTGACATGACTGCTCCGCGCACGCTTCGCACCCCTGCCCCCGCACCCACTGCCGCGCAGCACCCGCGCCGCGCCCGCCACCGACCCCAAGTCATCGCCGTGATCGGCGCGGGCATCGCGGGCCTGGCCTGCGCGCGCACGCTGGTGCAGGCCGGCCACCAGGTCAAGGTCTTCGAACAGGGCGCCGATGTCGGCGGCCGCATGGCGGTGCATTCCACATCGCACGGCAGCTTCGACTCCGGTGCGCAATATTTCACCGTGCGCGATGCGCGCTTCGAACAGGTGCTGGCGCTGGACCCCAAGCTGTGCCGCCCCTGGAGCGCAACCACCATCCGCGTGCTCGACAGCGCCGGGCGCGTGGCCACGGCCGTGCCGCCGCCGCGCGAATCGCACTGGGTCGCCACACCCCACATGCAAAGCCTGCCCGCGGCCTGGGCCAAACCGCTGGTCGATGCCGGGCGCGTGCTCACGCAATGCCGCGTCACCGCGCTCGAGCGCGACCGGCTCGACCCCACGCGCTGGCAGCTGCAGACCGAAAATTCGCTTGATTCGACCGAGCAGACCGTGCACGCGGGCTTCGACACCGTGCTGCTGGCCCTGCCTGCGCCGCTGGCGCGCGCGCTGCTCGAACCCACGGGCCTGGCCGACCTGCATTGCCAGACGCTCAGCGAAATCGACATCGCACCCTGCTGGACGCTGCACCTGACTTTCGCCCAGGCGCAACAGCCCGGCCTCACCACGCTGGGCCCCCATTGGAACGCCGCGCGCAGCACCCACCACCGCATTGCCTGGCTCGCGCGCGAATCGTCCAAGCCCGGGCGCGCGACGACCGAGCGCTGGACCGTGCAGGCCAGCCCCGCCTGGTCGCAGGAACACCGCAACGACGACGGCCCGCGCATCCAGGCCAAGTTGCAGAAGGCCTTTGCCGAAATCACCGGCATACACGCCACGCCCAGCCATGTCAGCAGCCGCTTCTGGCCGCATGCCCAGACCGTGAGCACGCTGGGCCATCCTTTCCTCTGGAACGACAAGACCCACCTGGGCGTCTGCGGAGACTGGTGCCTGGGTGCACGCGTCGAGGATGCCTTCGTGTCCGGCCTGGAGCTTGCGTTGAAAGTGGCATGACCGGGACTTCTTCGTCTTATGTCGGGCGCTTTGCGCCCTCTCCCACGGGCCCGCTGCATGCGGGCTCGCTGGTTGCGGCACTGGGCAGCTGGCTGGACGCACGCGCCCACAACGGGCGCTGGCTGGTGCGCATCGAGGACATAGACCCGCCGCGCTGCATGCCCGGTGCCGACGAATTGATACTGCAGCAACTCGCCGCCTGCGGCCTGCTGCCAGACGCCCCGCCGGTCTGGCAATCCCGGCGCAGCGACCATTACGCCCAGGCCTTGCAGCAATTGCTCGACCGGCAGCTCGCCTATGTCTGCGCCTGCACGCGCCGCGACATCGCGCTCGCCTGGGAGCAGTCGGGCCTGGAGCGCGAGCGGCATGTGGAGCGTCCCTACCCCGGCACCTGCCGCGCAGGGCTCAACGGCCGGCCCGCGCGCGCCTGGCGCTTTGCGACCGACAAACAGGCGCGCCTGGCGCTGGCGTTCCACGGCCAGTGCGCGCCCACCTGGAACGCCGCAGACGGCCGCCTGCTGTGGCAGGACCGCCGACTCGGCGCGCAGTCTCAGGACCTCATTCAAAGTGTCGGCGATTTCGTGCTGCGCCGCGCCGATGGCCTGTGGGCCTACCAGCTGGCCGTGGTCGTCGATGACGGCCTGCAGCAGGTAAGCCATGTCGTGCGCGGCGAAGACCTGACCGACAACACACCGCGCCAGATGCTGCTGCAGCAGGCGCTGGGCCTGCCCACGCCCGCTTATCTGCACATGCCACTGGTGCGCCGCGCCGATGGCGAAAAGCTCTCCAAGCAGCATGGGGCGCGCTCCATCGACGTGTCCACACGCGAAGCCTGCAGCGCCGCTCTGGCCGCCGCCGCTGCCGCGCTGGGCCTGCCCGTGGCCGATTGCACCCACAAATCCCTGGCCGATGCACTGGCCCTGTGGGTGCAGGCCTGGCGAGCTAACTACAATCACGCCCTGTGACTGAACACCAAACCAATGCGGCCGCTCCCGGCCCCGACGCCCCCCAAGACGCTACGCCCGGCATCGCTCCCGCCGGCGTGGCTTATCCCAAAACCATCAAAAGCTATGTGCTGCGCGCAGGACGTACTACGACCGGCCAGGCCAAGGCCTTCGCCGAAGTCGGCCCGCAGTTCCTGCTGAACTACCAGGCCGCGCCGCTGGACGCCGCCGCTGCCTACGGCCGCTCGGCGCCGCTGATCCTGGAGATCGGCTTCGGCATGGGCGAGGCCACGGCGCATATCGCGCGCGTGCGCCCCGACGACAACTTCCTGTGCTGCGAAGTGCACGAACCCGGCGTAGGCGCGCTGCTCAAGCGCATCAGCGAGCAGGACATCAAGAACATCCGCATCCTGCGGCATGACGCCGTCGAAGTCATAGACAACATGCTGCCCGAAGCCAGCATCGACGGCGTGCACATCTTCTTTCCCGATCCCTGGCACAAGAAGAAGCACAACAAGCGCCGCCTGGTGCAGTCGCCGCTGATCGCCAAGCTGGCGTCGCGCCTCAAGCCCGGCGGCTACCTGCACTGCGCGACCGACTGGGAGCCCTATGCCGTGCAGATGCTCGAAGTGCTGTCGGCCGAGCCCACGCTGGCCAACACCGCCGAAGGCTACGCGCCCCAGCCCGACTACCGCCCGCTGACCAAGTTCGAGAACCGCGGCATCAAGCTGGGCCACGGCGTCTGGGACCTGGTGTTCCGCAAGGTCTGAGACAGCCCGCAAGCGGCATGCGCCGCCCGGGCCGCAGCCGTCACTGAACGGCTTTTTTTCCCGCGCCGCGGTAGCGCTCGAGCCAATGCGCGTATTGCGCGGGCAGCGTCCAGTCGGGGCGCGGCTGCTGCAGCGCCTGGGCCAGCACATACGGATAGTGGGGGTTGGCCAGCATCGCGCGGCCAATCATCACCAGCGACATCTGCTGCTCGGCGACCGCGCGCTCGGCGACCTGCGGGTCGTCTATGCCCCAGCTCGAAGCGACCGGCAGGCCGGCTTCGCGGCTCACGCGCTGGGCGATGGGCGCGAGAAATGCGGGCGTGCCCCAGGGAATCTGCACGTCGGGGATCACGAAGTTGACGCTGACGTTGAGCAGGTCCAGTCCGCCGGCACGCATTTTCTTGACCAGCTCGATCGATTCAGACAGCGTCTGCTCGTCCCGGCCGTCGTACTCGATCACACCGAAACGCGCCGTCAGCGGCAGGTTCTGCGGCCAGACCTCGCGCACCGCGGCCAGCGTCTCGAGCAGGAAGCGTGCGCGGTTGTCGAAGCTGCCGCCGTAGGCATCGGTGCGCTGGTTCGAATGCGCGGAAAAGAAGCTTTGCGCAAGATAGCCATGGGCGAAATGCAGCTCGAGCCACTGGAAGCCCGCGTCGCGCGCGCGGCGTGCGGCCGCCACGAAATCGGCCTTGACGCGCACGATGTCGGCCAGCGTCATTTCCGTGGGCACGCGCGGCAGGCCGCCACCGAAGGCAATCGCCGATGGCGCGATCGGCTGCCAGGCACGCGCGTCATCCGCGGGAATATGGTCGTCGCCTTCCCAGGGCCGGTTGGCGCTGGCCTTGCGGCCCGCATGGCCGATCTGTATGCCGGGCACGGCACCCGCGGCCTTGACCGAGGCGGCGATGCGCGCCAGGCCTTCTGCCTGGGCATCATTCCACAGCCCGGTACAGCCCGGCGTGATGCGGCCTTCGGGCGAAACGGCCGTGGCTTCCACAATCACCAGACCCGCGCCGCCGCGCGCGATCGACGTGTAATGGGTCGGGTGCCAATCGGTGGTGAAGCCGTCGACGGCGCTGTACTGGCACATCGGCGGCACGGCGATGCGGTTGCGCAGCGTGACATCCTTGAGGGTGAACGGAGAGAACAATGCGGACATGCTGATTTTCTTCTGGACTGAAAGGGAAATGGGGCGGCGCGAACGGCCGCAAGCCCAGGCATTCGACACGGCGAATGCTGTGGACCCATAGGCACAAATTGCGCCGCAGCTGAAATAAATCAAATGCTATAAATTTATGATTCGCATCAGCGCAATCGATATCAGCCCGGCTGCGTTTCGGCGCAGGACCTGACCAGCAGTTCGCGCAGCCAGCGGTGTGCGGGGTCGCTGTGGGTGCGCGCATGCCAGACCGCGGTGTTGGTGAATCCGGGAACGTCGAGCGGCGGCTCGGACACCATCAGTCCGTCCTGGCCCGCGACCAGCCGGCTCGGCAGGATGGCGACCATGTCGCTGGCGCGCAGGATGTCGGGCAGGATCAGGAAGGACTTGACTGACACGGTCACATTGCGCCGCTTGCCCAGCTTCTCCAGCGCCTCGTCGGTCACGCCGTAAAAACCGCCGCCCTCGTAGGAGCCCAGCGCATGGTCGAGCGCGCAGAACTGCTCCAGCGTGAGCCTGCGCCCGGTCGCCGCGGGGTGGCCTTGGCGCAGCACGCAGACATAGCGCTCGTGGTACAGCACACGCGCATGCAGATCGGGCGGCGTGTTCTCGGGGCTCAGCAAGGCCAGGCTGATCTGGCCGCGCTCGAGCTGGGTCTGCACCTGCCCGTTCCTCAGCGGCACCAGGGCCACGCGCATGTGCGGCGCCAACGGCTTGAGCACGGCCAGAAAAGGCACGGCAATCGCGCGCAGCGCGTAGTCGGTCGCGGCAATGGTGAAGGTCAGGCGCGCGGTCGAGGGATCGAACACCGGCGGCTGCAGCAGCGCGTCTATGCCCGCAAGCACCTGCTTGATGGACGGCGCAAGGTCCAGCGCGCGCTGGGTAGGCACCATGCCGCGCTGGGCGCGCGCGAACAGCGGGTCGCCAAAACTTTCGCGCAGCCGCGTGAGCATGCCGCTCATCGCCGGCTGGGTCAGCCCCAGGCGCGCCGCGGCGCGGGTCACATTGCACTCGTCCAGCAAGGCGTCCAGCGCCTTGAGCAGGTTGAGGTCCATGCTCCTGATATCTTTCATTCTTATTGCCGACCCGATACAAACCAGCCTGGTTTATATCTCAACCGCACAAGCAACGAAGACGGCCAGGGGAGAATGCAGGTCTTCAGCCAAACACGCTGGCCAGCAGCACCAACGCCAGCGAAGCGAGCGAGGCCATCGACGTCACCATGGTCAGCGTCTTGAGCGCACCCTTGGTCGACAGGCCCATGAGCCCCTTGAACATCCAGAAGAAGTTGCTGTTGACCTGCACGGCAAACAGCGAACCCGAGGCAATCGCGAAGCCTATGATCACCGGCGAGACCGCGATCTGCGATGCCACCGGGCCGATGATGCTGGCCGCGGTCAGCGCCGCGACCGACACCGAGCCAATGGCCACATGCAACACGGTGGCAATGAACCAGGCCAGCACGATGCTCAGCAGCACCGGACCTCCTGCATCGGCCGAAAACAGCTTGCCCAGCTCGGCGCCCATGCCCGAGGCCGTGATGATCGCGCCCAGCGAGCCGCCTACCCCGGTGATCAGCAGGATTTCTCCGCTGGTCTTGAAGCCGTCGGTCAAGGCCTCGCTGGTGCGCTCCACGCCTATCCAGCGGCGCGCCATCAGGTAAGCCCCGAGCAGGCCGACGAACAAGGCCAGGTTGGCATTGCCTATGAAGCTGATCACTTCGTTGGAGACGCCCGCGAGCTTGGCGAAGGCGCCAAAGGCAATCATCAACAGCGGCACGACGATGGGCGCCGAAGCCAGCAGCAGGCCCGGACCTTCACCGGATGCCGGCGCCTGCGCATCGCTGGCCTCGGTTTCGAGCATGGCTTCGCTCGCGTCCTCGTCGGTCTCGGGCTTCCAGTAGTTGGTGCGCAGCAGCAGGCTGAACAGCAAGGTGGTCAGCAGCGCCGTGGCCAGGCCTATGCACAGTCCGCCGATCAGCCACGCGCCCAGGCTCACGTTCATCTGCCCGGCGATCAGGATCACGGCCAGGCCGGGAACGACAAACACATAGCCCGAAAAGATGCCCGTGCCTATGGCCCCGGCCAGCAGCGGCAGGCCGTTGCGCCCGAGCAGCGGCGCCGCGGAGCGCGCCACGGGCGCGCCCAACACCACCTGCACATCGACATAGATGGAGGGGAAGATGGTCGACATCGCGCCTGCCATGGCATACGGCAGGCGCCTGGCGCCCACGGCCGAGACCAGCGCCTGCACCATGCGCCCGAAGGCGCCGGTCGCATGCAGCAGCGAGCCTATGACCACGCCGAAGCCGATCAGCAGACCCACCTTGCCCATGATTTCGCCAAAGCCGCCCGTGATTTCCGTGAGCGTGCCGGCAAAGCCCACGCCGCTGGCCAGGCCCAGATAGAGCGAGCCCAGCACGAGGGAGATGACCGGTTCCACGCGCAGCCAGATGATCAGGCCAATGACCAGCGCAATGGCCACGACGGTGTGCAGAACGACCATGCCGTCTCCTTCGGAAATCAGGTTGCTGTTCTCAGACCGGGTGCGCCGCGCAAGGCGCACCCTTGGAGATTACGCTCAAAGGCGTTCAGTCACCCAGGCCTGGACCGAAGCCAGCGCCGCAGGCAGTGCCGCGGCATCGGTGCCGCCGGCCATCGCCATGTCGGGCTTGCCGCCGCCCTTGCCGCCGACCTGCAGCGCCACATGGTTGACCAGCTCGCCGGCCTTGAGCTTGCCTATGCAATCCTTGGTCACGCCCGCGGCCAGCTGCACCTTGTCGCCGTCGACCGCGGCCAGCACGATCACCGCGCTGCCCAGCTTGTCCTTGAGCTTGTCCATGGTGTCGCGCAGGGTCTTCGCATCGGCGCCTTCGAGGCGTGCGGCCAGCAGCTTCACGCCCTTGATCTCGACGGCCTGGGTCAGCAGTTCGTCGCCCTGGTTGGACGCCAGCTTGCCCTTGAGCGCGGCGATTTCCTTCTCCAGCGCCTTGATCTGCTCGAGCGCCTGGCCGATGCGGCCGTTGAGTTCGCTGGCCGGTGCCTTGAACGCGGCCGCGGCCTGGCCCACGGTCTCTTCGAGCGACTGCAGGTACGCCAGCGCGTTGGCGCCGGTCACGGCTTCGATGCGGCGCACGCCCGCGGCCACGCCGCTTTCGCCCACGACCTTGAACAGGCCGATGTCGCCCGTGCGCTGCACATGCGTGCCGCCGCACAGTTCACGGCTGGAGCCTATGTCCAGCACGCGCACGGTCTCGCCGTACTTCTCGCCAAACAGCATGGTGGCGCCGGTCATCTGCGCGCTCTCGATGTCCATCACGCGCGCCTGGGTGTCGCTGTTGGCCAGGATCTCGGCGTTGACGCGGCGCTCGATCTCGCGGATCTGCGCGTCGGTGACGGGCGCGTTGTGCGTGAAGTCGAAACGCGTGCGCTCGGCGTTGACCAGGCTGCCCTTTTGCTGCACATGGTCGCCCAGCACTTCGCGCAGCGCCTTGTGCATGATGTGCGTGACCGAGTGGTTGCGCATGGTGGCAGCGCGCACTTCGGTGTTGACTTCGGCCGAAACCGCATCGCCCACCTTGAGGCTGCCGGACTCCAGCGTGCCGTGGTGGCCGAACACGTCGGCCTTGATCTTGAGAGTGTCCTGCACGGCAAAGCGCAGGCCGTCGGCCGTGATCAGGCCTTCGTCGCCCACCTGGCCGCCCGATTCGGCGTAGAAAGGCGTGTTGTCCAGCACCACGACGCCATTTTGGCCCGCGGCCAGCGACTGCACGCTGGTGCCGTCGGCGTAGAGCGCGAGCACCTTGGCCGGGGTCGCGAGCTGGGTATAGCCCGTGAAGGCGTTCGCCGCGCCCGTGTATTCGAGCGCACGGTCCATCTTGAACTTGCCGGCCGAGCGCGCCTTGTTCTTCTGCTCTTCCATGGCCGCGCGGAAACCCGCTTCGTCGACGCTCAGGCCGCGCTCGCGCGCCACGTCGTTCGACAGGTCGAGCGGGAAGCCATAGGTGTCGTGCAGCTTGAACGCCACGTCGCCGGGCAGCACCTTGACGTCGCCCGCGAGCGCGCTGTCGAGGATTTCCATGCCGTTGGCCAGGGTCTCGAAGAAGCGTTCTTCCTCGGCCTTGAGCACTTCGGTGATGCGTGCTTCCTGTTCGCGCAGCTGGGGATAGGCGTCGCCCATCACGGCCACCAGGTCCTTGACCAGCTTGTGGAAGAACGGCGTCTTCTGGCCCAGCTTGTAGCCGTGGCGGATCGCGCGGCGCACGATGCGCCGCTGCACGTAGCCGCGGCCTTCGTTCGACGGAATCACGCCGTCGCTGACCAGGAACGAGGTCGCGCGGATATGGTCGGCGATCACCTTGAGCGAAGGATTGCTCAGGTCGGCCACATGGGTCTCGCGGCCAGCGGCCTTGATCAGCGCCGCGAACAGGTCGATCTCGTAGTTGCTGTGCACATGCTGCAGGATCGCGGCCAGGCGCTCCAGGCCCATGCCGGTGTCGACGCAGGGCGCGGGCAGCTTGGTCAGCCGGCCCTGCTCGTCCATGTCGAACTGCATGAACACGTTGTTCCAGATTTCAATGAAGCGGTCGCCGTCTTCATCGGGGCTGCCCGGAGGGCCGCCGGGAATGTGGGCGCCATGGTCGTAGAAGATTTCCGAGCAGGGGCCGCAGGGGCCGGTGTCGGCCATCATCCAGAAATTGTCGGACTTGTAGCGGCCGCCCTTGTTGTCGCCGATGCGGATCACGCGCTCGGGCGGCAGGCCGATTTCCTTGGTCCAGATGTCGTAGGCCTCGTCGTCTTCGGCGTACACGGTCGCGAGCAGTCGCTCCTTGGGCAGCTTGTAGACTTCGGTCAGCAGTTCCCAGGCCCACTTGAGCGATTCACGCTTGAAGTAGTCGCCGAACGACCAGTTGCCCAGCATTTCGAAGAACGTATGGTGGCGGGCCGTATAGCCCACGTTCTCCAGGTCGTTGTGCTTGCCGCCGGCGCGCAGGCAGGCCTGGACCGAGGTGGCGCGGGTGTAGGGGCGCTTGTCCGTGCCAAGGAACACGTCCTTGAACTGCACCATGCCCGAATTGGTGAACATCAACGTCGGGTCGTTGCCCGGCACCAGCGAGCTCGACGGCACGATGGTGTGGCCCTTGGAGGCGAAGAAGTCCAGGAACGACTTCCTGATTTCGGCAACGGAAAAAGTGGGTTGGCTCATGGCGTATGGTTTGGAAGTGCGCAGCGCCTGCACGCTCGCATGAAAAGGCGCGCCGCTGTGCAGCGGGACAATCTTCCATTATAGATTTGTGCGGCCCGATTTTGACGGCAGTTGAATTTGCCTCCATGGCCTACGCGCAACCCTCAGGAAACTGGCGTGCCCCAGCATGGGGGCAGCGCGCAAGGGCAGCCCCGCAGCGAGGCTGCCGCCCCCTCCAACGAAGGTTGAGAGGGGCAAGCGCGGGCGGCCCATGCCGCGCAGGCGCTCAGGGGGTGATCACTCGCTATCGCGCGCTTCGATCGCGCGGTTGATCGCCAGCGCCGCGAGCGTGCAGATACCGCCCGACAGCAGGTAGATGCCCAGCCCGAACAGGCCAAAGCGGGCCGACACCGCGAGCGCGACCAGTGGTGCAAAAGCCGCACCAACCAGCCAGGCCATGTCGGCCGACAGCGCCGCACCGGTGTAGCGGTAGCGCGGCGTGAAGTTCGCCGTGACCGTGCCCGAGGCCTGGCCGTAGGACAGGCCCAGCAGGATGAAGCCGATGATCAGAAAGGTGTTGTTGCCGCCCTGGCCGTTGCCCAGCAGGCCGGGACCGACAAAGCTGAACACGCAGATCAGCGCGGCCATCGTGCCCAGCGTGTTGCGCCGCCCGAAGCGGTCGGC
>Ga0308165_1001076_pt1 | contig 41148 bp, 35 predicted proteins | sample PhyWR2_FD_201032 | JGI IMG/M metagenome (GOLD analysis project Ga0308165, IMG submission 201032) | Phyllosphere microbial communities from UC Gill Tract Community Farm, Albany, California, United States - DLSLW.R2 | ecosystem: Host-associated > Plants > Phyllosphere > Unclassified | place: USA...
TGGCGGTCTTCGGTCATCTGCTGCAGGTCGAGCCCCGCGCTCAGCTGCAGCGGCACGATGGTGTCGAACTCACCCACCCAGACCAGGCGGGCACCGGCATAGTCACGCGCCATGTCGATCAGGCCGCCGGCGTGGCCCGGCGCCAGCTGCGGCGCTTTGGGGATGGACTGGTACTGCAGCATGCTGCGGTGGCCGTAGTAGGCAGACAGGCTCAGGCTTTGCCGGGCGCTAATGCGCAGGTCATAGGTGGCGCCCAGCTGCTGCTGCTCCAGCGACTTGCGCGTGTTGTACTGGTCGGCCACGCTGCTGGCCTGGCGCGGATCGGCCTGCCACTGCGCCATGGTCAGGCCTTGCGGGTCCTGCGCATCGCCCCGGGTGTGGTTGGCCACCAGGGTCAGCTTGTCGTCATGCGCCAGCGGAATCACCAGCTTGGCGTTGAGCAGGTTGCGGTCGGCAGCGCTGTGCTCGCGGTAGCCATCGGTCATGAAGCGGCTGGTGCTCAGCACATAGCCCATGCCGCCATCGGTCTGGCCGCTGGCCTTCAGGCTGTAGCGCTGCTGACCATCGCTGCCCACGCTCACGCCGGTCTCCAGCTTCAGCGGGCCTTGCGGGTCTTCGGTGTAAAAGCTCAGCACACCGCCCGAGGCATTGCCGTACAGCGCCGAATACGGGCCGCGCAGCACCTCCACCCGCTCCAGGCTGGAGATATCGACATTCGAGGTCTGGCCCTGGCCATCGGGCATCGTCGCCGGTATGCCATCGACATACAGGCGCACGCCGCGCACACCAAAGGTAGAGCGCGCGCCATAGCCGCGCACGCTCAGCTGCAGGTCCTGGGCATAGTTGTTGCGGTTGTTCAGGGTCAGGCCGGGTACGCTGCCCAGCGCTTCGGACAGGTTGACCTGCATCTGCCGATCCTGCAGCTCGCGGCCTTCCACCACATTGGCCGAGGCCGGCAGCTGCAGCAGGTCCGCGGTGCCAACAGCCGAGCGCACCGACACGGTCGGCAACGTGGCTTCGGCAGCGCGGGTTTCAGAGGTGGAAGGTGTTGCGGGTGCGGTCTGTGCAGCGGCGGACAAGGCGCACAGCAGCGCAGCGGCCCCGGCCACAGGGCGCAGGGGCGAGAAGGAAAAGGCGTGGATCGGCATAGAGGCCCGTATTTTCTTACAGCGCCCCAAGGGATGGGAAATTTGGTACATAAACCCCTCCTCTACTCGCAGAAAACCCTGCGCTACAGCTTTTGCGGCGCCCACCAGCTTGGCAGCAGCGCGCGTACCTGGGCGCGGTGAAAGCGGTCGTCGATCAGCACCACCACGCCCCGGTCATCCTCACTGCGAATCACCCGCCCGGCCGCCTGCACCACCTTGCGCAGCCCCGGGTAGAGGTAGGTGTAGTCATAGGCCTTGGCAGCGCCAAAGCGCTGGGCCATGGCCCGCTGCATATGCGTGTTGATGGGGTTGACCTGAGGAAGGCCCAGGGTGGCGATAAAGGCGCCAATCAGCCGGTTGCCCGGCAAGTCCACCCCTTCCGAAAACGCCCCGCCCAGCACCGCCAGGCCAATGCCCTGCCCGGCCTCGTCAAAGCGCGCCAAAAAGGCGGCGCGCCCGGCATCGTCCATCGCCGAGGTCTGGCAGAACAGCGGCAGCTGCGGGTGCAGGCGCTGCATGCATTCGGCGGCGCGCTGCAAATAGTCAAAGCTGCTGAAAAAGCACAGGTAGTTGCCTGGCTGGCGGGCAAACTGCGCCGCGACCAGCTCGGCAATTGGCGCCAGCGACTGCGCCCGGTCCTGGTAGCGGGTGGAGATATGCCCGGCAATCTGCACCTGCAGCTGCGCGGCCTGGAAGGGCGAGGGCACATCCACCCACTGCGTGGCGGGCGGCAGGCCCAGCAGATCCTGGTAGAAGGCCTGCGGCCCCAGGGTGCCGGAGAACAGCACCGTGGCGCAGGCGGCGGTATGGCGCGCGGCCAGGTGCGGTGCGGGCACGACATTGCGGATACAGAGCGTGGACATGGGCCCCCGGCGGCCGGACATTGCGCTGCTCCACAAGCTGGTATCAAACAGCGCATGCGGCCCCAGCTGCTCGGCCAGATTCAGCCACGACAGCGCTTCCAGGTAAAAGTCCAGCACCGCATCGCCGGGCAGCATGGGGCTGTCGCCCTGGGCCTGGGCAATGGCGGCCACGGCGCGCTGCACGGCGCCCAGCAGGCCGGGCGGCAGTTCGGGGTAGACCTGGTAGTCCTGGCCGCCTTCTTGCTGGGCCTTGTTCAGTGCGTTCCATTGGCGGTTCAAGGCATCCAGCGATTTCTTGACCGGGCCGGCCGCCGCCTTGCGCGCCGCAGCCAAGGTGTGCTGCGGCAGCTCGGCCGTGTACATGCGGCGGGCGCGTTCAAGCAGGTTGTGGGCCTCGTCCACCAGCACGCCCACCTTCCACTGGTGGGCCTGGGTCAGCGCATACAGCATGGCGGCGCTGTCATAAAAGTAGTGGTAGTCGCCGACGACCACATCGCTCCAGCGCGCCAGCTCCTGCGTCAGGTAATAGGGGCAGACCTGGTGCTGCAGCGCCAGGCTGCGCACCTTGTCGGGCGTCAGCATCGGCTCTTGCGCCAGCGCCTGGGCGCGGGCGGCAGGCAAGCGGTCGTAAAAGCCCCGGGCCAGCGGGCAGGATTCGCCATGGCAGGCCTTGTCCGGGTGCTCGCAGCTTTTGTCGCGCGCCTGCAGATCGACCACGCGCAGCGGCACCGCGCCCGTCTGGCCCTGCAGTGCCGTCTGCAACAGGCCCAGCGCATGCAAGGCCAGCCGGTGGCCGGTGGTCTTGGCGGTCAGAAAAAACAGCTTGTCCAGCCCCTGCGCCGCACTGGCCTTGAGCATCGGAAAAATCGTGGCCACGGTCTTGCCAATGCCGGTGGGTGCCTGCGCCATCAGGCAGCTGCCGCCGCCCGCCTGCAAGCCTGCCTGCGCCGTGCGGTACACCGCCACCGACAGCGCCCGCTGCCCGCTGCGGAACTGCGCAAACGGAAAGCGCAGCGCCGTGAGCGCCGCATCCCGCGCGCTGCGGTGCGCGGCCTCGCTGCGCGCCCAATCCAAAAACAAGCGGCACTGCTGCTCAAAAAACGCCTGCAGCTCGGCGGCGCTGTACGGCTCGGCCAGCACGGTCTCCTGCTGCGTGCCGACGTTGAAGTAGACCAGCGCCACCTTCAAGCTGGGCAGGCCCCGCTCCAGGCACAGCAGATGGCCGTAGACCTTGGCCTGCGCCCAGTGCAACGCGCGGTGGTTGTCGCGCACGCTGTCGATCTGGCCCCGGTAGGTTTTGATTTCTTCGAGCTGACCCAGCGCCGGGTCAAAGCCATCGGCGCGGCCGCGCACCTGCAGGTCTTCAAAGCTGCCAGCCAGGCGCAGTTCCGCCTCATAGCCAGCGCCCCGGCGGGCACGCACCAGGCCATGGCCTTCTATGCCTTCCAGTGCCGATGGCGCAGGTGTAAAGCGCAGATCCAGATCGCCCGCGCGGGCGGTGAACTCGCACAAGGCGCGCACCGCCACGGTGTAGCTCATGCGCCCGCCTCGCGCCACTGCACATGGCAAACGCCCACGGGTATGCCATGGGCGGCGCAGTACTCCAGCCAGCGGATCTGGTTGTCCTGCAGCTTGTCGCCCGGGCCTTTGACTTCCACCAGCTGGTAGCGCCGCTCCGCCGGCCAGAACCGCACCAGGTCGGGAAAGCCCGTGCGGTTGGCCTGCAGATTGCCGAGCAGGCGCTGGAACAGCAGCTTGAGGTGGGCCGCCGGTATGCAGGCCAGCGCATGCGCCAGCAGTGCATCGGTCAACGTGCCCCAAAACACAAAGGGCGACTGCAGTCCGGCCTTGTCGGCAAAGCGCTGGCGGATCACATCCGCGTAGCTGCCGTCATCGAGCATGGCCAGGCAAGCGCCAAACAGCGCCGCACGCCGCGCGACAAAATCGGGCGCATACACATCGGCCGGCCCCGCCTGAAACGGATGAAAAAACGCCCCCGGCAAAGGCGCAAAAATCGCCGGCCAGCACAGCAGGCCAAACAGCGAGTTGACCAGCGCGTTCTCAACATAAAACACCGGCGCATCGTCGCGGTGCCAGTGGTCGCGCAACGCGTATTCCACCGGCATCAGGCGCAGGCCTTCGGGGGCCTCGGCGGTGTTCATCGCCTCGCCAGCGCGCAAGGCGGCCTCCAGAGCAGCCGCATCGCTCAGCGCATCCATCGCCGGCAGACCCTGCGCCATGCGGGGCATGCGCAGCACCCGGTCCAGCGCCACATCCTCGCGCAGCTGCGCCACCTCGGGTTTGAGCGCGCGGCGGCTGGCGCTGCGCTGGCCCAGGTGGCGGCGCAGGCGCGGCAGCATGCGGGCCAGGCGCTGGCTTTCTTCATCGCTCTCGGGTTGCTGCGCAGCGGCGCTGGCCAGGGCCAGGGCCTCGTCAAAGCGCTCCATGCGTTCCAGCACGCGCATGCGGCGGTGGCGTGCGCCCGGGTAGGGGCTGGCGGCGTAGGCCTGCTCGGCCAGTGCCCAGCTTTGGCTGCGCTCGCAGGCCTGGCCCAGGCGCAGCAGCACCTTGGCATGGCGCTGCTGCAGCCAGGGGTTGGCACTGCGCCAGGCAGCCAGCGCATCCATCAAGGCCTGGCGGTCTTCGTCCTCATCCACCGCCTGGCGCCACTGCTGCAACTGGCGGTAGCCCTGCACATCGGCACGGGTCTGAAACGCGCGCGACTGCGCATCAAACGCCACCGTCTCGTACTTGAAGATGCCCAGGTCGGCCAGCACAAACTCTGACCAGTCCTGGTGCAGATTGCCAAAGAACATCAGGCGCAGGCCCTCGGCCAGCTCAGCGATGGTGACGCGCCAGGCGGCATGCTCGGCCTGGGGGTGCCAGCGGTGGTAAGGCTGCAGCAGCTCTTCGGCTGCTTGCTCGGCACCTGGATCAGACTGCTGCGCCCATTGCGCAAGCTGAGCCAGCATGTCCGCCTTGCGCAGCGAGCGCGCCAAGCCGGCGTGGGCAAAGATCTGCAGCAGCTCGGGCTTGGTGTGCAGCGCAAACAGCTCGGCCAGGGCCATGTCGGCATCGGCATCGATCCAGCCCAGCGCCAGCAAGGGCTGCGCGGCGGCATGCACATCGGGGATCTCGTCGTAGACCAGCTTGTCCGCGCGGAACCAGGGCCCGCGCCGCATCAGCATGCGCACCATCAGCGCCTGCGACTGCATCGGGGCTTGCGCAAAGTCCGCCAGAAACTGCTGCTCCTGCGCATCCAGCACATCGCCATAGCGCTGCCCCAACCACTGCAGCGCGCGCTCGAAGTTGTGCAGGTAGTAGTAGCGATGGGGGGCCAGCATGGGGATGGACACGACGGTTGTTAGTTATAGCTTATCTGTATTTTTATACAGTCATTCTATCTAAGAACGTGTTTACGATCTCCTCGCGCCGCGACAGCGGTTTTGCGGGATGGGATGCTAGGCGCAGTCCGCAGCCAATAGCCCGCTATTGGCAAGGGCTGCAACGCCGCAGACCGCCCGCAAAACCCCTGTCCCTATGGGTTGGAGTGAAATCGGGCGATTTCTTCGCGCTGGCTCTTGCTTGCACCCCGGCGCAAGCTGCGAACCAGCCCTTCGAACTCATCCCGATTGCACTCCAACGCGGCTGCGTAGAGATCGTAAACACGTTCTATGCACATCGCCCCTTCCGGCCCTATGGCTCGCTCAACCGATAGCGCTATTCCACTGCTAACTGGCAGGCTATACACAAATGAGTTTGCGAATAGAAACGATTCTCATTTATTATGGTTTCATTTGATGCTGCCTTGATGCCGAGCAAAGTGTTTTCCGTTGATTCCGTGGAGGCGAGCCCACCGTGCCAAACCCAGACAGTGACATCCATCCGTTGGTGCAGGAGCACGGTGTGATGCTGCGCCACTATGCTGCACTGCAAGCGCGCTGCACGGCCCAGGTCGAAGCCCTGCGTGCTGAAGTGAAGGCGCTGCGCGCCCAGGTGACCCGGCTAAGGGCCCAGGTCATCATGCGCGACAGCGCCCTCATCTGGGAGCGCGAAGACCGGCTGCGCCACCTGTCGGCCATCGCCAACCGCGCGGCCGTGACGGCCGTGCGCCGCTGTGTCGACCCGGCCGCGACGATGGAAGTGGCCACCGTGCCCCAGCCGCCACCCGATGCCTATCTGCAGGAGCTGGGCCAGCATGCCGCCAACCTGGTGATCTGCCAGACCGGCTGCATCAGCCACGGCGGCTACTGGCGCGACCACGACCAGTGCAAGCGCCTGGGCACCAGCTGCCTGCTGGAAGACCCCCAGGCCTTTGTCCCCACAGAAACCGCCAAGGCATCGCACGCCTGGGTGATGACGGCGGCCAGCGTGCCCGCCAAGGAGCAGCGATGAGTTCACGTTTTCCGTCCTCCGTATCGGGCCCGCTGCTGCTGCGCGAATGGGAACGCCTGACCCAGACCGGCGTGGAAGCCAGCCGCGACAACCGCCCCGAGCAAGCTTTGGCCTGGCATGAGCATGCGCTGCGCGTGGCGCACCAGCTGTTCCACGATGCGCCGGCCGGCGTCTGCGCCGATGACCGCCTCGCCGCCTTTGTGGTCGCGCACCTGAACCTGGCCGACTGCTTCAACACCTTGAGCCAGCCGGTATCGGCCGGCGAGTGCGTCCACTGCGCCCACTACCAGCTGCTGGCCTTGACGCGCGACGACCATGCCAGCGCCGATCTGCGATCGGCCGCCTGCAAGCACCTGCACCACACCTTTGCCGCCTTGAACGAGCACCACAACCGCTGCGCCGCCCGCGAGCGCGAGGATGCGATGGAGCGGCAGGCCCACAGCGTTTCCATGCCTTCGGGCAACCCGCCGCCGGGCACGCTGCTGCACTGACAACCGCCGCACCGGCATTGACCCACTGCTCTCCACCCAACGACTGACACACGATATGTCCTATACCCTCCCCAAGCTGGCCTATGCCTACGATGCCCTGGAGCCCAACATTGACGCCCAGACGATGGAGATCCATTACAGCAAGCACCACCAGACCTATGTGAACAACCTCAATGCGGCGGTTGAAGGCACGGAGTTCGCCAACCTGTCGATCGAAGCGCTGGTGGCCCAAGTGGAATCGCTGCCCGAGAAGCTGCGCCTGCCCGTGCGCAACAACGGCGGCGGCCATGCCAACCACAGCCTGTTCTGGGAAGTGATGTCGCCCAGCGGCGGCGGCCTGCCCCAAGGCGATGTGGCCAAGGCCATCGATGCCGACCTGGGTGGTTTTGACGCCTTCAAGGATGCCTTCACCAAGGCCGCACTGAGCCGTTTTGGCAGCGGCTGGGCCTGGCTGACCGTGACCCCTGAAGGCAAGCTGGCGGTGGAAAGCAGCGCCAACCAGGATTCGCCATTGATGAAGGGCATTGGCTCGGGCAACACCCCAATCCTGGGCCTGGATGTGTGGGAGCACGCTTACTACCTGAAGTACCAAAACCGCCGCCCTGAATACATTGCCGCTTTCTACAATGTGGTGGACTGGGGCGTCGTTGCCCGCAAGTACGCCGCAGCGCTGGGCCAATAAGCCATTCCCCCACTGAGCACGCGAGCACGCACATGACCCCAGGCCACCAACCGATGGAAATGGACAACCAGCCCGATCCGCGCGATGACGCATCGCGCAGCACCGCCAGCGCTGCACCGAAACCGGCGCTCAAGCTGCGAACGCGTATCGGTCTGCTGATCTGTGGTTTGGGGGTATTTGCACTCGGCGCGCTCATTTGGGATGGCCTCAAAAACGAGCCATCGGTGCGCAACGCACTGCTGGGCGGCTGCATGGCCGCGCTGGCCACTGCGCTGGGCACCCTGCCCGTGCTGCTGGCCCAGCGCCCGTCTGAACGCACACGGGACACCCTGTTTGGATTTGGCGCCGGCGTGATGCTGGCCGCCTGCGCGTTCTCGCTGGTCATCCCCGCGCTGGATGCCGCACGCGCCTCCAATATCTTTGGCGGCAGCGCCTGGGCTGCTGGCGGTGTCGTCGGCACCTCCATCCTGCTGGGCGGCATGGCCCTCTTGGTGATGGACCGCCTGCTGCCCCACGAACATTTCATCAAAGGCCGCGAAGGCGCCAGCGCCCAGCAGCTGCGCCGCACCTGGCTCTTTGTGTTTGCGATCATCCTGCACAATCTCCCCGAAGGCCTGGCCATTGGCGTCGGCTACGCCGGCAATGAAGGCATGCGCGCCAATGCGCTCGCTATCGGCATCTCCATCCAGGATGTCCCCGAAGGCTTTGTCGTAGCCGCCGCGCTGCTGGCCGTCGGTTACAGCCGAGGCTTCTCCGTCCTGCTGGGCATTGCCTCCGGCCTGGTCGAACCCCTGGGCGCCGTCGCCGGCGCAGCCATCATCGGCAGCTCCGCCCTGCTCCTCCCCTGGGGCCTGGGCTTCGCCGCCGGCGCCATGCTCTTTGTCATCAGCCACGAAATCATCCCGGAATCGCACCGCAAGGGGCATGAGTTTTTTGCGACTACGGGGTTGATGGTGGGGTTTGTTTTGATGATGGTGTTGGATACGGCTTTGGGGTGACGGGGTGGGGTAATACCCATAGCCATGTCATAGATGCACGTGGACTCTGCATAGGACACGCAGCGAGTTGACGACTACTTGGCAGCTATAGCTATTGGGCATGGCTACGCCGAGTAGTTATGCAGCCGACGATGGCTCTAAGCATCGATAGCATCCAAGAATTCCGCTGTTCATGCCGCTGAATGCTCGCTACCTCCCCAGTGCAGTCGTTGGCGAGATCATTAGATAGCGCCTGCCTGCTTTGCAGCGCAAGCTTAAGTTCCTTGCCCACCATCGGATGGCGTTTCACCAGCACTTTACCGACGTTCGCGTGCATACTCGCCGTCCCGAGGACGAACCTACTCGTATATCGTTGCAAGCCGTTAAGCTCAATCCATCAACCTCGTGCAGTGCAGGCGCACCACAGCTAAGTCTTGGGCTGTGTTCGGTTTCGGCAAAGACGTCGGCAGCGAACATTAGATGATGGGCAGGTTATTATTTCGGCGACACAGAGGGCTGCAGTACAGGTGGGGAGCAGATGCTACTAACTAACTTGAAAATTGAACACTACCGTGGAATTAAGTCGCTGGATCTGGCATTGGCGCCGACGACCGTCCTAGTCGGTGAAAACAACTGTGGCAAGACCACAGTGCTGCATGCACTGCGCGCATGTCTGCAAACGCTGCGCTCTTCAGGTCGTGCGTCACCCTTTGATGAGTTCGACTTGCACTTTGACAGCCGGGCGGCAGACCCGACGACAGCACCACCCATTGCGATTACCCTGACTTTCGAGGAGTCAACGCCGGGTGAATGGTCTGATGAGGTGGAGCAAAAGCTTGGCGGTGATGGTGGCGTGATTGCCTTGATGCCACCGGATGACCGCAGCCGGGTTCAATTGAGGGTGAGTGCTGAGTATTCCAAGGTCACCCAGGATATCGACACCACTTTTGAGTTTCTGGATGCTGCGGGCAATCCGCTGCCCGCGAAGAACCGCAGCCGTTTGGGCAGCCTGCAACAGCTGCGCCCGCTGTTCTATCTGTCTGCGCTGCGCGATGCAGGCAAGGAATTTTCCCGCACCTCACAATTTTGGTCGCCCTTCGTCAAGAACTCACAAATTGACGAGCTGACCAAGGCCAATATTGAGAAGCAGCTTGAGACTATCAATGCCCAGATCATCGAGGCCCACGGTACCTTCAAGGGCGTGCGCGAGCATTTAGGCAAGGTTCAGGAGCTGGTGGCGCTGGGTGGGCAAGATGTGGTCAGCGTCGATGCGGTGCCTGCGCGGGTGTTCGACATGCTTAATCGGACCCAGGTCAGCATCTCGTCGGCAACAGGTGCGCGCCTGCCAATCGGCAGGCATGGCGAGGGCACCCAAAGCCTGACGGTGTTGATGCTTTTCGATGCTTTCCTGAAGTCTGAGCTAGCCCGCAAGCAAGGGGGGAAAGAGTCCAAGCCCATTGTTGCACTGGAGGAGCCCGAGGCGCATTTGCATCCAAATGCGGTACGGGCGCTGTGGAAAACTATCCATGACATTGATGGTCAGAAGCTGATTGCCACGCATTCAGGTGATCTTTTGTCGGAAGTTAATTTGACGGCAATCCGTCGGATTTATAAATCTCGCGGTGAGGTAAAGGTGGGTGCCGTTGCTCCTGGCGTGTTAGATCCGCGTGACCAACGGAAATTTGACTTCTTGGTGCGTCGGACGCGCGGTGAGCTCTTTTTCGCACGCTGTTGGTTGCTAGGGGAGGGTGAAACCGAAGCTATCTTGTTTGACGGTGTGGCGAAGATCCTTGGCCTAGATTTGGAGCAGGCAGGTGTGCGCTGTGTTGAATATCGGCTGGGCGACATCGACTATTTTTTGGATGCTGCCAATGCGCTGGGCATTGCTTGGCACTGTCTGACGGATGCTGATGAGCAGGGAGCAGCCGATGCAAAGAAGGCATCAGACCGCATTCCAGATATACCCCTCCGTAAAGATCGGTACATTTCAGTGCTTGCCGGAGCTTCATCCATAGAGCCTTATTTGGCAGCGAATGGTTTTTTGAACGTCTATGAAGCGATCTCCGTTCCACGCAAGAAAGCTGCAAAGTTGAAGGTAGCGCCGGGCGACCCTGAATATGCAGGTCAGATCATTCAGTGCATCCCAGACAAACCGACTGCTGCCCATGCAGTGGTCGAGGCGATGCGCGAGCGTGGCGCAGCGTCAGTTCCCAAGGCATTGGCTGGAGCGATCATGAAAGCAGTTGCGCTGGCAAGGAGACAGTGATGGATTATTTGAAGAAATTAAACCCTAATCAAACTGCTGCTGCGCAGTGGAACGAGGGGCCGCTGCTTGTCCTCGCCGGACCAGGGTCGGGGAAAACAGCCACTTTGACCGCGCGCGTCGCTCGATTGATTGAACAGGGGCAGGATAAATCCTTTCGGATTCTCTGTCTGACCTTCACGCGCAAGGCCGCTGCGGAAATGCGAGAGCGTTTGTTGAGTCTGGTGCCCAATGCAAAAGATCGGGTGTTGCTTACGACTTTCCATTCTTTTGCCACCGACATCCTGCGGCAGCATGGAAGCCACTTCGGACTTAGTCCGGACTTTGAAATCCTAGAGGAGGCTGAGCGTGTCGGTATTGTCAAGTCAGTGCTGGAGGAAAAGACGGGGGATTTCACAAAGTTCGTATCGGCAGAGAAGGCGCTGACGGCGATAGATTTTCTGCTCAGAAGTGTGACGCCTGACGATAAGGTGCCCAAACTATTGAAAGATACCGAGGCAGCCCAGCAACTACAGTTGCTTTTCGCCCGTTACAAGGAGCTATTAAAGCAGCAGAATTGCCTGGATTACGGGGCCATTCTTTATTTTTGCGAGGAGCTGCTGCGCGAGCGACCGCGCGTCAGCAAACAGCTTCGCACGGTGTACCGGTATATCTGCGTGGATGAGTTCCAGGACACCAATGTGGCGCAGTTCAGAATGCTTCGTGCTATTGCACCAGACAAGGATGCCAATGTCTTCATTGTTGGAGATGATGACCAGGTCATTTATCAGTGGAATGGTGCCAGCCCGAATCGGGTACAGGAACTGGAGCAGCACTACGACCTGACAACCATTCAACTGCCAGAAAATTACCGATGCCCCCCTGAAGTGGTGGCTCTGGCTAATGCACTCATTGTGCATAACGGAGAACGCTCGTCGGAAAAGAAGCCTTTGCTGTCCATGAAGTCTGGCACGGATTCCAATCCTATCGAGCTGCTTTCATTTGAGGATGAACAACAGGAAGCCAATGGAATCGCAGAACGGGTGGCTGCACGGTTGCAAAGTGGTGCACGTCCATCGGACATTGTGGTGCTAGCGCGTGCGACCAAACTCCTAGAACGAGTGCAGCAATCATTGCACGCACTATCAGTTCCGAGTCATGTGCAGCGGCGCAAATCACAGTTTGAGAGTGCGCCATTGCGGTTTGTGGTGGCGGCGCTGAAATTGGCGTTGGTGCGGTCTGATGAAGACTTGGCAGCGACGGTCACAAAGGCTCTGTCCGATTGCGTCGAGCAAGACGCCAGTGGCGAAGACCTCGCGGGATTTTCTGCGGCGCTCAATGGCGATCAACTGGAGGCGCTAGGCGCCCTGGTTGCTACTAGCGACGCAGTGCCTCAAGAGCTGAGTCAAGCTGTCGCATCACTGGTTCAGGGGCAATATGCTCAATTCATCCAGTTGGCTCTGGCTTATTTTGACGCTGTGGAAAAGGCTGGACAGAGCGACGGCAACGAGCAATATGCCGAGTACGTGACAGAGAGGACTGTATGGCAGAGTATTCTTCGCGAAGTCGGTGGTGAGAATGATGCTTACTCGTTGTCTTTAGGACAATTTCTTCAAGAGCTTGCTTTAGCAAACAAGACTCCAGACGCACCATCCAATGTAGTGCGATGCTTGACAGTCCACAGTTCCAAAGGTTTGGAGTTCCAGCATGTGTACTTGATAGGCATGGCTGAGGATCAATTGCCCTCGTTTCAGAGCAAGAAGGCAGGCGATGACAGTAGGGAAATGCAGGAAGAGCGCCGAAACTGCTTCGTCGCGATCACGAGAACTATTGAAACCCTGACGATGAGCTATGGTCAGAGGTACAACGGGTGGCGTAAGCAACCGTCGCGGTTCCTCTTTGAGATGGGTCTGCCTGATATCGGGGACTGATCGCACTGGCTGCTTCTGTCAAAGAGCAGCCATTTACATTCCTGATCTGAAGCTCCGCAACCCGCCTGAAACGGCTATCGAAGCATGATCGCTGCCAACCCGGCTCCTCGATCCGTGTTTCAGTGCACGATCAACATGCCTATAGATCTCCCAGCCGCTTCGAACTCGATCTCGAAGAATTGCCGTTTACGATTCATCCGCTCATTGCACCCCCTCCCCAATCCCCCACAACCCCAAAGCCTATTTGCGAATGATTCTCAATTGAGCGTATACTGCACCCATGGCGTAGCAATTGCGGCTACTCCAAGGTTCATCGTGGGGCGACTTACCGGAACTGTCCGGAAGTCGTTTTTGCCAGCCAATGGTTCACACTAGCCACGCATTTTTTGCGATGAACACCGGCTTCGATAGCGCCTTTCTGGGTAGCGGCCTTTGCGCAGACTGGACCGTTGCCCACCGACCACTGACAAGCAATCACGCCACCTGGCCTTCTGTCTTCCCTCCTCCTGATCTTCCCGGTCAACACACGTGCCAACGGCATGTTTTTTTACGTCCGTGCAGGGCACCGCATTGTCGCCATCTACCCGCGTCAGCTTACCCCTGGGGCCCCTCTACAAACCTCCTTGCCGGGGTCTGAAAGCGGGCTCAGGCAATATCCGTGTCCATCCTGCTGGGTGAGGGTTTTGCAGAGGGTCCTTGTCCCAGTAAAAATGCCCGGATCATCCTTGCCAACGTCAGCAGCACTCCGGGCTGACTCGCTACACGCATCGCATCGCAACGGCACGTACTGCAGTGGGCGGGCCAGCACAGAAGAAACGCCCCAACGCCGACAGCACAAAAGCACGCGGCGCGCGGCGCGCCCAGCGCCAGCGCCCCGAGTTAGCCCAGGCGGTGGCTTGACCAGCGGGCGCGAGCGCGCGCACATCACCTATTCACGCCGCGAACTGGGCTTCACTCCGCACTTGCACTTTCCGCCTCCAATGTCTGTGCGTATGTGTGGCGGCGAGGTCTATGGCAGCGCTTCATCGCAATAAATTGCCATACATCTTTTACAGCTACTGCCACTGCACCTCGGCTGACAATGGCAGACGATTCCTGCACAAGCTTCTGCGCGGGCCTGGACGTGGCCTTGGGTGACCTGTCTCTGGGCCACCGCATGGTTTACGCAAACGATGGCCAGCACCCGGAGAGACCATGGACCCCGAGAAAAAAGCAGCCCCGCGCGGGCGACCGCGCCTGATTACGCAAGAGCGCATTGCCGATGCAGGCATTGAGATCGGCTTGCCCCATATCACCTTTGTGGGCGTGGCCAGCGCGCTGGGCGTTACGCACATGGCGCTGTACAAGCATGTGCCGAGCCTGGCCGAGCTCAAGCACATGGTGGCCGAGGAGATCTTCAGGCGCTGGGAGTTTTCTCTGCCCAAGGTGGGCGTGCAGGAGAGTCTGCAGGACTACCTGGTCCGCTTCAGCGACTCGGTGCGCGAGTTCGCCAAAACCTACCCGGGCGTGACGCCCTATGTGATCCGCAGGCTGGTCGCCACCCCGGCCATGCTGGAGAAGATCGATGCGCACCAGCAAGAAGTCGCGCAGGCCTACCGCATCGACAAGGACCAGTCGCGCCAGCTGCTGGCCACCATCGCCTTCCATGGCCTGGCCGCTGCCGATTCGGTCTACTCCGCCGCGCGCCAGGAGACCGTGGTGCAGACCAGCTACGAGGCCGAGACCGCCGAGATGGAAGGTGACCTGGCGCAAGGCATGCATGCGCTGATCGCCGGCGCGCTGCTCCAGCTACAGCTGGACCCTGCGCTGAAGCCCTGATAGACACAGACTCCTGAAGCGGCGCTGAGCCCTCTGCGCCACGCTGCCCCTGCACCAGGGGCACACCGCTCCCAGCGCTTGCGGCGCCTCTGCCGCCCAAGTTGTTCCAGGGCTCCAAAAAAATATTTTCAGAAAGATGTCAGGAAGGGATGGGGTCGAACGACTCCCTCCACGTGGCAGCGCTGTGCTGTGCACGTTCAACCTTTCATCAACAGGAAATACCCATGAAGCTCAAGACCCTCACCACTTTGGCCGCCGCTGTACTCGCCACCTCCGCCTGGGCTGCTGGCAGCCAGGACAGCAAATGCGGCGCAGGCACCTGCGGCAAGAAGGAAAGCAGCACCAAGGACGCCGCCTGCTCCAAGAAAGACGGCGGATGCTCCAAGAAGGACGCAGGTTGCTCCAAAAAGGATGGCGGCTGCTCCAAGAAGGATGGCGAAAAAGCCCACTGACCCCGTCCCACGACATCCACTACCGAGGCACCGGGTGAGCTCCACTCCCTCACCCGCCTCCCCTACAAGAAAGCACCCCTACCATGTTCAATCTCATCAGCACCCGCACCATTGTCGCAGCCAGCCTGGCCTTGGCCGGTGGCGCCCATGCCATGAGCACCGCCCCCGTCGGCAATGGCTCGGACTACCCCCCCTACCTGGAAGAGCCCAGCCAGCTGACGCGTGCCCAGGTCCGGGCCGAGTTCACCGAGGCCCGCAACAGCGGCATGCTGCTGCTCAAGGGCGACGAGTTCCAGACCACCATGACGCCACAAGGCATGCCGCTGAGCCGCGCAGAGGTGATCCGTGCAGCCACCCAGGCCCGCATGGATGGCACCTTGCCGCACGGCGATGGTTTTGGCGAGTAACAACGGCTGCTGCTGCACCCACCCGAGGGAGACATGATGATTGGCCTTGGTTTTCGACGTGAGATGCTGGACTGGGACATGTCCGCCGTCCAGGCCGACTTCTTTGAAGTCGCACCCGAGAATTGGATATACCGGGATCTGGCGCCGCTGCACGCGCTGATCGAGTCAGGCCGCCCGGTGCATCTGCATGGCGTGGCACTGAACCTGGGTGGCACTGCCGCACTGGACCAGTCGTTCCTGCGCGATCTGCGCAAGCTGATCAATGCACTGGGCCGCCCGCTGTACTCCGACCATCTGGCCGCCAGCGGGGACAGCCACCAGCTGTACGACCTGTTCGCCGTGCCCTTTACCGCGCCACAGGCACGCCGCGTTGCCGATCGCATCTGCGCCGTGCAGGATGCCCTGGGCATGCGCATCGCGATCGAGAACACCACCTGGTACACCAATATCGGCACGATGCCGGAGGCGGATTTCCTGGGCATGGTGCTCGAGCGTGCCGACTGCCAACTGCTGCTGGATCTCAACAACCTGTCGGTCAACCACAAGAACCATGGCGGGCTCAGCCCCAGCGAATTCGTGCAGCGCCTGGGCATGGGGCGGGTGAGCTACATGCATGTGGCGGGCCATGAGTTCGATCCACGCTTTGACCTGTTCATGGACACCCACAGCCAGCCGGTCGAAGCACACACCCAACAGCTGGCCACCCGCCTGGCGGAGCGCCACGGCACGCCGGTCCTGCTGGAGTGGGACAACGATGTTCCCGGCATCGATGTGATCAACGAGGAATTGTCATGTCTGCGAACTTCTATGACTACGTGAGAGGCATTTCGGACCAGGTTCCGCTGGGCTACAGCCCCAACGGCATGCGCGCCTACCGGCACCTGGTCTATGTCGGGGCCAGCCAGATGGTGGAGGCCCATTTTCCCGAACTGCGCGAGCAACTGGGCGAGGACGCATGGCGCGAACTGATCGCAGCCTTTGTACGTGATTCGCGCTGGAGCTCGGCCTACTATGGAGATATGAAAGATGCATTCCTCGAATTCATTGCCATCGAGAGCACGCGAGAAGATTGACGGCCTGGGCCTGCTGCTGCTGCGCCTGTGGGTGGGGCAGGAGTTCGCGCTGGCAGGGTTCCGCAAGCTCTCGTCAGGCTGGACGGCACCCAGCTGGTTTGCGGGCCTCGACTTCCCCATTTTTGTGGGCTGGCTGCCCGCGAGCCTCAACTGGGGCATAGCCGGTGTTGCCGAACTGCTACTGGGCATTGCACTGGTGCTGGGTATTGCGTCGCGCACCGCGTCACTGGGCCTGTTGTTCATCACCTATGTGGCTGTGTACAGTGTTCACTTCGACCTCGGCTGGGCCGGGTGGAACCAGATCGACAGCGATGATGGCCTGGGGTTCAAGGTGCCGCTGATGCTGGCCCTCATGCTGGTGGCCATCGTTACCCAGGGACCGGGCCGCTGGTCGTTCGACAGCTGGCGCAGGCCATAACCAAGGGCAGGAATGCACACTATCGCAGCAGATATCACCGTCCAATGGCGCCAAGCCATGCTGCGCTTTGCGATGCTGCACCTGCCTTCGCGTGAAGAGGCCGAGGACGCCGTTCAGGACACCTTGACCGCCTTGCTGCTGCTGGACCGCGCCAGCTTTGACGCCACCCAGGCCAAGAGTTACCTGTTCGGCATCCTGCGCAACAAGATCAATGACCGGCTGCGCCAGAAATACCGCGCACCGCTGAACTACGCCGAGGCCTTCAACGATGACCTCGACCAGGTCCTCTTCGACAAACGCGGCCACTGGGTCGATGGCGTGGCACCGGCCACCTGGGTCAATCCCCAGCAGCAGTTGCAGAACGACCAGTTCTTCCTCGTTGTGGATCTGTGTGTGCACAAGCTGCCCGCCAAGCCGGCACGGGTGTTTTCAATGAAGGAGTTCCTCGACTGTGAAGCCGACGAGATCTGCAGCACCTTGGGCATCACCAAGGCCGATTACTGGCAGTGCATGAGCCGCGCGCGCAAGCAGCTGCAGCTCTGCCTGCACCACAACTGGTTTGAGCAAGAAAGGGCGCCATGAAGTGCCGCGACTACATTTTTCAACTGACCTCCGGTCAACTGGAGGACGCGGGCACGGCCACCCAGATCGCTGCCTGGCAGCATCGCATGATTTGCTGGCGCTGCCGCGCGTTCACCCGCAATGATGCGGCGCTGCAAGACATGCTCAAGGGCTATGGTGACCACCTCCAGACCCCGCAGACCCCACCTGCCGAGCCCTCCGACAACTAGGCAACAGTGAGATACTGTACATAAATACAGCCTCGTGCCAGAATGCCATTTTTGCCTGGACATGCCCATGGACCACATCGCCACCGGACGCTTTGACATCACGCTGCAGCCAGAAGCCCTCAGCCCCGTCGCCGAGGCCACCGGCCTGGGCCGGCTCTCGCTGAACAAGCAGTTCAGCGGCGATCTGCAGGCAACGAGCCAGGGCGAGATGCTGTCCTTCCGCAGCAGCACCGCCGGCTCAGCCGGCTATGTGGCCATGGAGCGGGTGCAAGGCCATCTGCATGGCCGCCATGGCAGTTTTGTGCTGCAGCACAGCGCCAGCATGGCCCAGGGCGAGGCTAGCCAACACATCACCGTCGTGCCCGACTCGGCCACCGATGCACTGCAAGGCCTGCGCGGTACGATGCAGATCACCATCGACAACGGCCAGCACTCCTACCGCTTTGCGTACCAGCTGCCGCAGACCTGAGCCACGCTGCGCATCGCCGGTGGCGAACCTGTCCCGACGCTGCGATAGCATGCAAGACCCGGACTTTTTGCAGGGCGCGGCGTTTTCACGGTGGGCAGGGTGCGCCGCTGCTCCGTAGAATGCAGAGCGAACCCTGCACCCTTCCCTGGCCCACATGCCCAGGGCGTTCCCACCTCTGCGCGACCACCGCACACCGCGCAAAAAGGCATGACATGACCCATGGCTTCCGCGATGCACCGGACGGCCTGCGCTACGCGGAGAACATCAGCGGGCCGATGCGGCTGTTTGTCGCGACCATTGGCCTGGCGATGTTCCTGATTCCGGTCCCCTTTGTGCACCATGCCCACGCGGGCCTGCGCTGGTGGCAGTGGCTGATGCTGGCAGCCTGCGTGGCGGTGCCAGCACTGATGGGACTGTTTTTTCTGAGCCTGGCCGGTGGGCGCTGTCTGCGGCTGCATTTTGACAACCGCCAGCGCTGCATGCTTCGCCACCGGCGTTTTCCCTGGCCACGGCACCCCGAGCCCGTGCCCTATGCGCAGATCGATCCGCCCAGCGTGCTGGAGCGCAGCTCCGAGGACGGGCCGCACTATGTTGTGCGTCTAGCCGTTCGAGGCGAGCGTGCGATGCATCTGGGCAGTTTTGGGTGGCAGGCAGAGGCCCAGGAATGGTGCCAGCGCATTGCTGACCATCTGCAGCACCAGCCACCCCTACCGACACCGATGGCACCCACGCCAGGGTCGGATGGCGCGCACGCAGACCCGCAAACGCGTTGAAGACCAGCCGCAGGGCCGAATGGCCTGGAAGACGAGCCCTGTGCCGTTCTGGCGGCAGACCGGCAGCGTTGCACTTCACCCAGCCCTTCAAAAAATATCGAGTGTCCTGATGGCGCCCGCAAAGCGCTCCAGCGCGCCGCAAGGGTGGGTCTGGGCCAGCGCGGGGATATCGAGACCGCTGCTGCCGAGATCGCTGTCCGCATACCCCATCACCCAGCCGGGGAAGCGGCGCTCAGGGCCAGACAGGCCTGCATCGACCACGGTGAAATCCGAATGCCGGGGATCGGCGCGCAGATGGGCCTCCAGCAAAGCCATCGCTTCCGGAGCGCCTTCCACATACTGCGCAAACCAGTCGCCGTCAAACACCAGCACGCCCGTGATGCCATGGATGGCATTCATTTCACGGGCCTGTTTGACGATGCGCCCCACCTCGGTGGAGCTGTAGCCGGCCGCCAGCCTGCTGATGTAGAGAAGGGACCGGAGGCTGGTAGGCATGGATGCGCTTTCGCTGTCAATGAACATTCAATGTACTTGTTCCCTTCGCAACCAGCACCCAAGGAGGGGCGTTTTTGCAGGTCGCCAGGGCGGTGGGTGAACGGGCCCGTGCCCAGACACGGCTTGCCCCTGGCAGCCGTGCAGACACGGCTGACCAGGGGCAAGCGGCAAGCGCTACAGTTGGCGCTCAATGAGCGGCAATTACTGGCCGAACTTGCGCTTGGCATCGGCAACGCAGGCGTCCTTGGCATCACCGGCCATCGCATCGCAACGCTCCTTGGCGGCCTTGTAGTCGGCTTCACGGGTCTTCTCGGCAGCGTCCTTGCGGGCATCGGCCACGTCAGCCGTGTTGGACGATGGCTTGGCGCTGACTTCGGCAACCTTGGCCGCTTCCAGAGCCTTCACGTGGGCAGCCTTGGCTTCCTTCTGGCAGACATCCTTGGTGTTGCCGGTGGCGTCATCGCACTTTTCCTTGGCAACATCGTATTCCGCATCGGCCTTGGCCTTGGCCAGGTCGTGGCGGTGGCCTTCGGTAGGCTCGGCGCGGTGCTTCAGATCGGCCAGCGCAATCTTCTTCTGGCCATCAGCCTGCTTCTTGCAGACATCCTTGGCATTGCCCTTCATGGGCTTGCACTGGTCGCTGGCAGCCTTGTACTCGGCCTCGATGCGATCCTTTTCCGTTTTTTGCTCGGCCGAGGTCATGGCAAAGACACCACCGGAGAAGAAAGCGGCGGCACACAGAGCGGCGATAGTGGGTTGGAGCTTCATGGTTTTTTTCCTTGGATCGTTATGGTGAAAGATCTGACTATTTTTTGCACCCATCAATGAAGCGCAAAAAATAATCTCCTGGCATGTCATTCATGCAATACCGCCACAATGGCTGCGTTGCTGGCCTCAATGGCGTGAATGAATTATCAGCAGCCACTGGCAGGCATGCTGTGGGTGGCAGGACGGACCCATGGTCAGATTTCACCTACCGGGGCAACGCCCCGTTACGACTCGGAAAAGGGCCCTTCGGCAGTGTCTCAAACGCTGGCAAAATTCAGGGCTGCCCACTGCGTGTTGCAGCCCTTGCGCCACGCGCAGAGCGGCCCGCGCCAGACAACCACCGCCTATGGAAAACACCGCCATGACCCACGAGCGCCAGCCACCCTGGGTGGCAGAACGACTGCTGGCTGCGCTGCAAGGCGAATGGCGCTTTACCCGCAGCCTGCAGGACCTCGTCAGCCGCCACCCCATTGGCACCGTGCAAGGCCAGGCACACTTCACACCCGAGAGCGCCAGCACGGCCCACTATGCAGAGAACGGCCAGATGGTGCTGCACAACGGCCAATCCTTTCGCGCCAGCAGCAGCTATTTTTTCAGCCAGCAAGGGGCTGACCTGTGCATCTACTTTGATGCGCAGCAGCAGCGCCTTTTTCACCATCTGCGCCCTGCGCTGGACCCGCAGGGGCAGCTGAGCGCCAGCAGCTCGCACCTGTGCATCGCGGACCGCTATGACAGCCACTACGCGTTTTTAAGCAACGGCAGTTTTGTCATTGAGCACCAGGTGTGCGGACCGCACAAGTCGTACCGCAGCCATACGCTGTATGAGCGGCCGGGCCGTACAGACAACCAGGGCTGATGGGTCGGTAACTGCGAGCTGCCTGGCCGGAAAATACCGGCAATGCAGGCAACCGCTTGCTGCTGCCACTGCGCTCCACCCTCGCCTTGCACAGCCAGCCCCAGTCCAACGCAGCCGGTTCTGTAGCGGGGCGATGGGCACCAGAGCCCGTTAGCCCTGCACCTGCCATTCGACAAATTCCATCCTCTGGGATGCGCACAAGCGGTTCAGCGCCGCCACGCCCTGCACAAAGTGCGGCTCCTTCTCATGCGCCGCCAACGCCTGGCGGTCGCTCCATGCCTCGAAGAGATAGACCAGCTCTTGGCCCACCGCAAGGTCGTAGCGCAGGCAGCCAGCCTCCTGCCGGCTGGCCCGCGCCAAGGTGGTAAGCGTCGAGACGACGTCCGGCAATTGGCCGGGCAGGGGTTGCAAGGTGACGATCAGGTTCAGCGGTGCAGTCAATTCTGGCTCCTTGGGTGAGATGGCGTTGTGGATCAACAGAGTCGTCAATAAAAGCCTAGCATTGATGCGCATACAGGCGCAGCGAGGGCAGTCAACGCAGATCGACCGCAACCGTGTAGCGGCAAAAAATGCAAACGCCCGATGCAGTGCACCGGGCGTCATGGGCCGGATGGCTCCGGCATTTTTTATCCGTCCCAACTAGCAACTTCCATGGCGACGGGCCATTCTCAGTTGCAGCCTGTACGCAGGCCGGTCACTTCGCGTCCGGCAATGCGTAGGCAATGATGTAGTCACCGCGATCGGGGGCTGTGCGGCCACCGCCTGCCGTCACCACCACATACTGCTTTCCGGAGCTGGGGGACTTGAACACTAGCGGTGTGGACTGCGCACCCACGGGCAGGGGCGACTTCCAGATCTCTTCGCCGGTCTTCACATCCATGGCACGCAGATAGTAATCAGCCGTGCCCGTGTAGAAGATCAGACCGGATGCGGTCGCCACCGGGCCGCCCAGCGAGGGCATTCCGATGGGGATGGGCAAACCGGTCTTGATGCCCATGGGGCCCATCTGCTCTACCGTGCCCAATGAACGCTGCCAGGCGATCTTGCGCGTCTTCAAGTCGATGGCGGTCATCATGCCGAAAGGCGGATCTGTACAGGGCACGCCAATCTGCGAGGTGACCATCACACGGTTTACACCGTAAGGGGTACCTTCCATCGGCACCACACCAGCGACGCTCGGCGTGGTCTTGCCGGAGGCGATGATGGCCTTGTCGGCTTCCGCGCGTGGCAGAAGCCGGGCCTTCATCATGATCCGCATATCGTTCACGATGAGGTAGTCGTGGACCTTGTCGATGGAGATACCGCCCCAGTTCATCGTGCCGAACGGTGATGGGTGGGGGATGTACCAGTTGGTGCTTGGCGGTGTGAAGTCGCCCTTGTATTCCAACTGCTTGAACGCTATGCGGCAAGCCAACTGGTCGATGGGCGTAATGCCCCACATCTGCGCTTCGGTCAGCACCCCTTGGCGAATCTGCGGCATGCCTACCGAGTAGGGTTGCGTGGCAGCCAGCTTCTCGCCTGGCAAGCCCTCGGTGGATACCGGCTTTTCCTGCACTTCTGCGATCGGCTTGCCAGAGCGGCGGTCGATCACGAAGATCTCTCCACGCTTGGTGGTCTGAATCAGCGCGGGAATCCGCTCGCCCTTGTCGCCAGGCACGTCGTAGAGGACGGGCTTGGAAGGCAGGTCGTAATCCCACACGTCGTGGTGCGTGGTCTGGAACACCCAGCGTTCGGCGCCAGTCCGCGCATCCAATGCCACTACCGAGGAGCTGACACGGTCGGTTTCCGGGGTGCGGTGGCCGCCATACATGTCGGGCGTGCCGTTGCCCGTGGGCAGGTAGACCAGGCCCAGCTCAGCGTCGTACGTAGGGGCGGCCCAGGTATTGGGTGTGCCGCGGGTGTAGTGCTCGCCGGGGCCAGGCGCCGTGGTCACGCCGGGACGGCCCACATCCCATGCCCATGCCAGGTCACCGGTCACGGCGTCGAATGCGCGCACCGCGCCAGAAGGTTCATCGACCGATTGGTTGTCCATCACCCAGCCGCCCACTAGCAGGCGGTCGCCGGCAAGCACAGGGCCTGCTGTGGGGTTGTAGAAGCCGGGCACGATGTCGCCCATGCCGGTGGCCAACGACACCTGGCCGTTCTTGCCGAAACCGCTGCAGAACTGGCCGCTGGCGGCATCCAGCGCGATCAGGCGCATGTCAGCCGTGGTCAGGTAGATGCGACGCGCGCATGCGCCGCCGGGCGGGGTAACGGGGGCCGACGCAGCCGGCGTCTTTTGGACTGGGGCCGATTCAGCAGCCTGGGGCAATTCGTAATACGCCAGTGAGCGGCAGCGCTGCCAGGTGGGGCTGAAGCCCGAATTCACCTTGGGGTCGAACGTCCACAGCTGCTTGCCCGTGTCCGCCTCGATCGCGAAGACCTGGTTGGAGGGCGTGCAGGCATACAGCACATTGCCGATCTGCAGCGGGGTATTTTGGTTCTCTTTGCCGCCAAAGGCGAAGTCCCCGGTGCGAAAGGTCCAGGCCACTTGCAAGCCCTTGACGTTGCCGGGCGTGATTTGGTCAGCGGTGGCAAACTGCGTGCCATCCGGCGTGCGGCCGTAGTTGGTCCAGTTGGCATGGTCATCGCCGGGCTGGTAGCCCTGTGCGATCTCGGGCTCGGCCCCGGGCTTCACCGTCCAGATGGGCTGGAAGGCGGCGATGAAGGCCCCAACGATTCCCAGCGCAAGCAACGCAGCCGTGCCGCGAGACGCGCCTTTGATATGGGCACAACGCTCGCTACCGCGCAGGTAGGGCACCACCAGCGCAATCAACATACCGAGCACGGCGGGCAGGCCGATGCGTGCCGCAAGCGGCCAGAAATGCCATCCCGCCTCCCACAAGGCCCAGACGACGGTAATGGCCAAGCAGGCGGCATAGAGCCAGGCGCCACGTACATCCGCTCGGACCAGAAAGACACCGGCCACCAGAACCAGCAGTCCCACCGGCAGATAATAAAAAGAGCCCCCAAGCTGCAAGAGTTGAAGGCCACCATAGGCAAGATAGGCGCCCAACGCGATAGCGATGACGCCCAGGATGGCCGCGAACACCCGGGCGGCGCGCGGAGCCCGTGCGGGCTGACTGGCTGACATACAGAAGATCTCCGAAGATATGTGCACCAGACCCGAGCCCCATGCTCCGGTCTGGATGGCGCACCGCAGCAGGCGTTCATGGTGTACCGCTCCGTCATTGGTTGCGATGCGCAACTTTTATTGTAATTTAATGTCTGTGTTTGAGTGAGACCATCTCCATATTGGCCATAAGCAAATTGCGAAACGCAACTAAAACAATGACAAGCCCCCGCCCTGCCCCTTCCATCCCCCTCGACGTCGTCCACCAGTTGCGGGGGTTTTCTCGCCAGCTGGTGCGTGAGCTGGGCTATCTGCGGTCACCGTTCGGCGGCAGTGAGCTGGCTCCGTCTGCTGTCCACGCCATCATCGAGATAGGCGCGCAGCCTGGTCTCCAGGCCCGCGATCTGGCTGCGCTGCTGCGGCTGGACAAATCCAACACCAGCCGGCAGCTGGCCAAGCTGGAGGCCATGGGTTTGGTCCGCAGAGAATCGGCCGCTGACGACGCCCGTTCTTCCCGCTTGTTTCTCACGGACGAGGGACGGGACTTGCAGGTTCGCATCGACCACTTTGGCACCGCACAGGTCACGCGCGTGCTGCAACAACTGGAGCCTCATGAACACGATGCGCTGAACCGGCTGCTGTCCCTGTACGCGTCTGCGCTGTCACGCGACAACGCCCATGTGGACCGGCCGGCCCAGATCGAGCGCCAGCTGTCGTCCGGATATACGCCCGGCATGCTGGGCGATGTGTCTGCCATGCTGGCGCGGCATTTTGCTGTGCAAGGCATGGATGCGAAGGCCTGCGAATGCCACACCGCGATGGAGCTCTCGGCCTTTCTGCAGTCGCCGCTGGACGAGGGGAACGGCATGTGGCTGTACCGGGAAGACACGCGTGTGCTGGGCTGCATCGTGCTCGAGGGCAATCCGCTCACGCGCGTGGGGCGGCTGCGGTGGTTCATTGTGGACAGCAGTCTGCGTGGTCTGGGCATTGGCAAGCGCCTTCTGGTAAAAGCACTGGCCCAGGCGGACCTGCATTTCGACGAAATCCATCTGGCGGACCTGGGCGAGTCCAGCGCCACAGCCGCGCTCTACGGTTCTCAGGGTTTTGCGCAGGTGTCTGCCCGGCCCGTGACGCGGTGGGGAGTGGAAACCACCGAAAGGCGCTTTCTTCGCGTGCGGAATGCGCGAGCAGGACTGCAGAACAAGGCCTAACCCGCCTCTGCGGTAGAGGACCGGCATCGAGCGCAATGCACTGGAGGACGGGCCCCTGACGCCAACCCGCCAGGTCCGCCCGTGTTTCTGCTGGAAGCCCAAGCACCCTTCGTGCCCCTCGCCTTTGCCACGCTACGGCTGTGACGAGAAGCCGCATGCGCGCGTCATGCGGCTTCGCGGCCTGAGTGACCCAGCACCATGGGTGTTCTCGGCAATTAAAGTCGTAAACACAGCATAAGCATTCATGCCGCTATCAAAGGCATCGAACTTCAGAGTTGGCGCTCGAAAGTCGTAAACAACCTCGCACTCGTTCAATCATAAACTTTGGAGTCGCCCAAACGCGAATCTCAGGACGATTCAATGTCCTAGGTCACCTAGCCGCCCAAAAAGCATGTTTTTATCGGTGAGGATCGCGTCAACCATCTTGCGGCGCACTGATCAGAATCCCGCGCAGTTGGTTGATGGCCTTCTGACCCGCCAACCAACGATTCTCTAGGCGTACACATCAATGACGAGGGCCACGTACTGCCAACCATGCCACGTCGATACGTATGTGAAATCGCTGACCCAAAGCTGGTTCGGACGCTCGGCACGGAACTGCCGATTGACACGATCCAGCGGCCATAGAGACTTGGCTAAACCATTCTATTCTGCGACCATAGAACTGACACCCCAACACTTTCAGACAACCATTCATCATCTCATTCAAATAGCTCCGTCTGCTTGTCGAGCTGAATAAGTCCAGTTTGTGGGTTATAGATTAAAAGGGCGTTGATATCAACCGCAGCAGTTGAGTCATGCCCCAGTCCACCAATAGTTCCTCTCTGGGAAAATTGCCGAATGTAAAGAACATGGGATTTTTCTTCTAGATACTTATTCAACAAGTCCCTCCGGAGAAAGAGAGCGGAACGTTTCTCTCCATCTCTGTAGAAAGCTGCTAGGCACCCTTTTTCATCATTCCACCCTGAGTGCTGGTCCCAGTGCAAATTAAGCTCTTCCACTAATGATTTAGTGGGCACTTTAAGACTCTCTGACTCCTCGCTCCAAGAATAGTCCTTTTCCCACTCAGCTCCACGGAGTATATTAACGTGGGCGTGAGTTATTTCAACATCACCGAATCTAAGGTCACCGTGTTTCAGGCAGTAACTGACCACCGCTTCGCGTGGATATTCGGCCATGTAAGCTCTATACGAATTTGGAGCTTGGACGCCTAATTCCCGTTCAATTCGGTCACGCTTCCGATTGAAATTTAATGTCGAAGGGGCGAGGACGGCCCAATAGTCAAGAGTAATACGGCGGTAGGGATTGCCGTCATCAACCTGAAGCCTTTGGTCGCTAGAAGCAGAAAGAGAAAGAGCGAACCATTCAACATCGCGCTCATCTTTACGGACCAAACATTCTTCGTGAGGTGTGAGGTCATCTCTGTCCAACCAATTTCTAGCATCATCGTCAACAGGGAAATTGTATTCTGCTTCAGGAAGCAATACTGCGGGATATTCCGGAGGCTGTGCAAGGTCTCGAACGTCAGTTATGTCTGCTTTGCGAAGTCTCAGAGAGTGATTCAGTATTTCTTTACCAGGCGCGACTTCACTCCACCCCCTGCTAGGAGACAGGTTATCGCTGAGCATACCAACTAACCTATGAAATGCTATCCAAGAGTATTTTTTTCCGATTCGTTCAGCATATCCATCGCGAGAACGCCCCTGTCCATGCCTATTCGCAATTATTCCATCATATGAAAGACATAAATTTGATTTTCCCGGAAAGCCAAGCCGCATTACTTCACACATCACCCAAAATGCAAACTCATGTTCTGTCAGGCCTGATGCCTTCAAATCAAACCTAGAAAGCTCAGGCTTAACTTCGTAGCTCCAGAAATCAGGCTGCATCATCCTTGGGGTGAAGTCCATGTTGCTGACGACCGAACCATGCTCCAGCAAAGCTTTCGCTTCATCCTCTGTTGGCCAACTCGTCGGGAGGATTGCAAGTGTTGGGTAATTCTGGTAGCGCTTCAGTATCGACGCGTCTAAATTACTGGGTCCGATTGCAAGCGCCAATAGCTTGATGTTGTCTCTGATGACTGCATTCGGCAAGTCGTATCCCGGAGACAACAGTGCATCAAGCGCCTCAATAAACTGCTCCCGCTTTTGTGGACGTTCTAGAAGGCAAGCAGCGTAGATGGCACTGCTGACACTCTCCAAGATATAATCGTCGTTGCAATCACAGAAGTGGCTCGCCACTCGTTTAGCTAGCTGATTGTCCTCTCGTACCAGTTGCATTAAGCCTTTAGTCGATTGGTCCCGAACTCGGCGGTCAGGACTTGATGACAGCCATCCAAGCGTGACTGCAGCTAACCAAAGGCTTTCTCTGGGCCAGCGAGATAGTTTTGTTCTCAGTGATGCGTCAACGAGTGATTTGACAACACCTGACTCATCGAAGGAGCTCTCTAACGCATACCAGAGATAAGCATCACGTGTGGGAGCCGTTTGCTTGCGCAGTTGCTTGTCAAGCCACATGGCGTTCAGTCTCTGGTCCGGTACAAGACTTACTTTAAGAGCAGTCTCAAATACTTGAGACCAGGCCGCGGTTTTAAGGGCACTATTAAAGATAGATTCGCATGCAGGTCCAATAGATGACTTGGTCCGCCAAACGATGCCACCGATGAAGGCCAGGTATGCGCTGTCTTTGGGGATGTCGAGTTCCGTAATCTCAATTCCTTCCGATTCAGGCAACACATATGCCATCGCTTCCAATATACCGAGTTCATGTACATCCAGCTTTGAGGCTAAAACAGTGAGGTCAAGCTTGCCATTAGCTTTAGCTGAGGAAATCATCTGGAGGCACCTCAGCACATCTCCGTACCTTTGATAGCCGAATCGAACCAAATACTCGTCGAAAGTATCTTGACTCAGAATGATTAGCCCCTCATTGTGTAACTCCCTCATGAAAAAAGGAGCTTGTACTTCACCTCGAATCACTGGCTCAATTGCGATACACGCGTCTGACCAAGTCATACTGTCTACAGCTGACGATGCGCTGGACAATGCGAGCAAAGCTCGACGCACCAAATTCCCAGGCGATGCAAAACCGAGACGTTCTCTTATCCGAGTATTACAAAACTCGAGATAGTCCTCGAATAATGCAAGAAATCCTTGAAAATTAATATCAAGAGATTTAGCACCTTTGGCACATAGTGTTTTACAAACCAAATGCAGAAACAAGGGATTGGCAGTTTCCTCGGAAAACAACGGCGTAATTTCCGAGTCTAGGCCATAAGCAACACCAAAAGCTTGCAATGCATGAAGCTCTCTGCCTTGGAAACCAGGATGGATAAATGCGAAGCCAGGGAATCTGCTATCGACAACGATATCTTTGTATGTGTCTCGTGTAGATACGCAAACCTTCACACCGGTATAGGCCTTTATCTGCGACAAGAACTCAGGTAGACGGTCTTTCCACTTAGAGCCCATAGACCCTTCATTTAGTGCATCTATAAAAACAACAAAAGGAAAGCTCGTGGCCGCACTACATGCATCGAGACACTCAAAGACTTCATCTCGACCGATATTCCCAGATAGGCCCAACTTCGAACGTATCACTTCCCACGGGGAGGGATCGTTGAAATCATCTCCATAGAGCACAATAGAGTATGCACCACGCTGGAAGCGTCGCTCCGCAGCACTTACTATTGCATGAGTCTTACCGATTCCCGCAGGGCCAACAAGTAACAGAGACTGTGCACGCGTCGCCTGGAAAGCCGGGCCATCGAGAAATTCAACTAAGGCTGCTATATCTTGCTGGGCATCTCGTGCCCCATCTAAATCACCTGCGGGAAATGTGCACAGGTACTCTGCGTTGAATTGTCGAAATGCGGCTGTATCTTTATCAGCTCCATGATTATTACAAAAATTGCTGTAATGCAGGGCTTCTGCCGCCACCATTATTGGCAAAAGCTCACGTGCTGCCCAAAGCACTTCTGTAACTTCTGCATATGAAGAGCTCTGCATCGTTATGCGGCGGACTCCCTCTAGAATGATTTCCACTTTTTTCATCGCAGCTAACTGCTCACTAGCCGAGAGGACCGAGCTGATATCTTTCAGCCTTCGGTTGAGTGAACTGAACGATGCCTTCAACGATTGAGCCTGAGGATGCACCCAGCCCTGTACATCGCCAGTACCTCCAAAAAAATCCAGAGCAGAGTGTGCTGCCGTATCAACATCCAGCAATTCTGTGTATCTTGGGCCGGCGAACGCTTGGGCAGCATCTAAGCAGGTTCGGATTGTGTTCTCAGTAAGCGTGGCGTCGTCAAACCAGTACCTTCTAAAACCACCGTGCTGGTCAATTGCAAGCAACTGATTTTTACAAATAGATGCACCAACTAGTTCAATATTAAGCACTTTCCCCGCATTAGCCGCAATAGCCTGCTGAGAATTTTTCCATTCTTCGAAGCGTTCGGTTTCACTCCTGCCTAACGTTCCTCCGCCCTTCCTGCCAGTGAGGTCGAATGGTATGTAAATGACGTAGCTTTGCAGCTCAGGGTAGTTCAATAGTGCTGCACGAAGCGAATCCTTCACCTGGCTGAACTCGCTAGCCCCAAGTTTGAAAAAATATTTGGCTTGAACCCCGTGCACCGCCCCTGAAGAGTCTCGGAAAAAGGCTTCCACCCCGCCATCACCACCTTCGCCCCTCAAACTTGAGAATTCACAGCCTTTCGAGCTAGCGAACGAACGCTGGAAGAGGAGAATGGCTAGTGCTTCGAAGGAATCCTGCTGGCTTTTAGGCGTTGCACGGATGTTCCGGAAATTTATAGTTGACATGAGCCTTATATATGGTTCGATTCTTGATGCCTATTTACCCTATCGCTCTTCCTAGCAATTCTTGAGCCCACTGGAAATGGAATAGTGGTTAAAGTTTGACATGCATTCCTCCGAAGTGGGTGCACAGGTGCTCACTCACAACGATTCCTTGCTCATGCACTTGACTCTTCTTGGTGACATCTGGGCGCTCATGCAATCCAGTGAAGCCGGTTGAGCTGCCACCCAAAGGTAACTTCAGCTTCCCTACTCTGCTCAAAAGATTGCACCACCGAAAGACGAAGCCGCCTCAAGTCTCTGACTTAGGCGGCTTTCGATATTTTTTCGAACTTGAGGTCTCCAGCAGAGACCAAGATTGACTGCATCTGTAGTTAAGTTGCCTCAGAATAAGTTCTATTTGGCTTGAACGCTGAATCAACATCACGACAAGGCAAGTTTAGAATGCTACAAAAACTTACAAAAGAACAAATTCAAACAGTAGCCAAATTCACTAAAAAATCGCAGGTGAATAAAAACGGATAATTTTTTTATTGTTTAAAATCAATAGTTTATATGAAATTATCGCTAATTATTTAGCTGGAATTATCCATAATTATTCCACTGCATCACAAGGGACAACGATGCCGGCAGTTCTTACTCCACCGTAACCGACTTGGCCAGGTTGCGCGGCTTGTCCACATCGGTGCCGCGCGCCACGGCCGTGTGGTACGACAGCAGCTGCAGCGGCACCACATGCAGGATGGGGCTGAGCACGCCATAGTGCTCGGGCATGCGGATCACATGCATGCCTTCCGCGTTCTCGATGTTGGTGTTGGCATCGGCCAGCACATAGAGCACGCCGCCACGCGCCCGCACTTCCTGCATATTGCTCTTGAGCTTTTCCAGCAGTTCGTCATTGGGGGCCACGGTGACGACCGGCATCTCGCTGTCCACCAGCGCCAGCGGGCCGTGTTTCAGCTCACCGGCTGGGTACGCTTCGGCGTGGATGTAGCTGATCTCCTTGAGCTTGAGCGCGCCTTCCAGCGCGATCGGGTAGTGGATACCCCGGCCCAGGAAGAGCGCGTTTTGCTTGCGCGCAAAATCCTCGGCCCAGCTGACCACCTGGGGCTCCAGCGCCAGCACGGCCTGCAAGGCGACGGGCAGGTGGCGCATTTTTTCCAGGTAGGTATCGGACTGCGCCTCGGTGATCTGGCCCTTGCTCTGGCCCAGCGCCAGGGTCAGCAGGAACAGGCCTGCCAGCTGCGTGGTGAAGGCCTTGGTGGAGGCCACACCGATTTCCATGCCGGCGCGGGTGATGTAGCTCAGCTTGCACTCGCGCACCATCGCGCTGGTGGCCACGTTGCAGATGGTCAGGGTGTTGGTCATGCCCAGGCTCTGCGCATGGCGCAGCGCCGCCAGGGTGTCGGCCGTCTCGCCCGATTGGCTGATCGTGACCACCAGCGCCCGGGGGTTGGGCACGCTCTTGCGGTAGCGGTACTCGCTGGCCACTTCGACATTGCAGCGGATGCCTGCCAGGCCCTCCATCCAGTATTTGGCGGCGCAGCCGCTGTAGTAGCTGGTGCCACAGGCGAGGATCAACACCTCGTCAATCTCTTTGAAGATACGCCAGGCGGCGGTGCCATCCGGGCCATCGAACAGTTCGGGCACAACGCTTTGCACGCCCTCCAGGGTTTCCGCAATCGCGCGCGGCTGCTCGAAGATCTCCTTTTGCATGTAGTGGCGGTAGGGGCCCAGCTCCACAGCACCGCTGTGGGCATGCACGGTCTTGACCGGGCGCTCGGCCAGGTCCAGCGTTTTGCCGTGGTGGTCCACCACCCAATAGCGGCCAATCTGCAAATCGACCATATCGCCTTCGGCCAGATAGACGATCTGGTCGGTCACGCCGGCCAGTGCCATCGCGTCGCTGGCCAGGAAGTTCTCGTTGTTGCCCACGCCCAGGATCAGCGGCGAGCCTGCGCGCGCGCCAACCACGCGGTGGGGTTCGTCCTTGTGCATGACGGCAATCGCATAGGCGCCACGCAGCGCCTTGATGGCTTGCTGCAACGCGCTGAACAGGTCGCCGTCGTAATGGCTGTCCACCAGGTGGGCAATCACTTCGGTATCGGTCTGGCTCAAAAACTGGTAACCCTTGGCTTGCAGCTCGGCGCGCAGCGCCTCATGGTTCTCGATGATCCCGTTGTGCACCAGGGCCACACGGCCCACTGCCTGCACATCGGCCACGCCCGGGCCGGCGCTGAAATGCGGGTGGGCATTGTGCACGGCGGGTGCGCCATGCGTGGCCCAGCGCGTATGGGCGATGCCGGTGGCGCCCTGCACCTGTTCGCTGGCCACCTGCTCCATCAGCTCGGCCACGCGGGCCGTACTGCGGGCGCGGCGCAGGCCGCCGGGCTGCCGGCCGTCCAGGCTGGCCTCATGCACGGCCACACCGCAGGAGTCATAGCCACGGTACTCCAGCCGCTGCAGGCCTTGCACCAGCACCGGGACGATATTGCGCGTAGAAACTGCACCAACAATGCCACACATAGCTTTCACTCCTTGATCAACAATGGGAGCAGTGTAGACAGGTGGCCGTATTATTTTCTTTCCATTTTTCATCCTAAATGAAATAAAATTTCAACAAATATATTCATTGAAATAAAATTTCAAAATGGACAATGAAATGAATGATTTCACCTTGGACATCATCGATTTGCAACTGCTGGACGCGTTGCAAAAGGATGCCTCCGTCAGCAACCAGGCGCTGGCCGACAAGGTGCATGTCTCGCCCCCCACCTGCCTGCGCCGCACCAAGCGTCTGCGTGAGATGGGGCTGATCGCCGCCGAGGTGGCCCTGCTCTCGCACGATGTGCTGGCCCAGGTGCAGGGCTTTGGACTGTTTGCGCTGGTGGAGGTCAGCCTGGACCGGCAGGGCGCTGAAGAGCTGGATGCCTTTGAGGCCTTCGTCGTGCAGAACGACCAGGTGCAGCAGTGCTGGCGGGTCAGCCCGGGGCCGGATTTTGTGCTGGTGGTCTACGCCCATGACATGCCCGGTTATCTGGCCTTGACCCAAAAGCTGTTCACTTCGCAGAGCAATGTGCGCAATGTGAAAACCTACTTCGCCACCAAGCGCAGCAAATTCGTCACCCGCATTCCGCTGCCCAAAGGGCCGCACCTGTCGCTGCACAGCTGAGGACAGGACTCCCGTCTCGGAAGGGTATTACCCGATTGAGACAACGGGCATCGGCTGCAGCGGTTTCACCGGGAAGACCGGCCCCGACAACGGCCACAGCGATGTGCGTGACCACTCTGCAGCGGGCGTGAATGACATAAATCTTCAACAAATGTCAGCGGAGCCTACAAGCTTGTCGCGGCGATAGTCCGGCCTCATACTGGCGCCATGAGTATCAAACAGTAACATCGTGAGGCGGGTCCTTCGATGCATGGGCGAAATGACTCATCGGGCAAGAGAGGCTAACCATGGTGCATATCAAAATGGACAGCACCCAGCAACGCAGCGACTGGGGCCGCATTGTTTTTCTGGCGTCCTGTGCGCTGGCCGCTGCGGGGGCCCTGTGGCAGCGCAATGCCTCCTGGCCGGTGTGGCTGGCGATCGTGCTGCCACTGGTGGCCTGGCCTCTGCTGGCCCGCTGGCGTACGCGCCGCACGGGCGGCTCCGACATCAACGACGTGATCCTGTCCTTTGTCGACGGTCTGGTGATCGGCGTCTGGGTCGCGCTGGTGCATTTCCACCTGCTGACCAGCGCGATCATGCTGATGGTGCTGGTCCACTGCGCCTACGCGATGCAAAGCGTGCGCCATGCCGTGCTGGCCATTGCGGGGGCCATCGCAGGCGTCGCCGTTGCCGGGCTGCTCACCTCGTTTGACGTCCAGCACAGCACGAGCAGCTTCACCGTCGTCGGAAGCCTGCTGGCAGTCGCCCTCTACCTGGCGATGCAAGGCATTGCCACTGGCCACCTGCTGCGCAGCCTGGCCCACAAGGAGCAGATGCTGATGGTGATGCGCCGGGTCGATGCGATGACCGGCTTCTTTGGCCGCATGTACTGGCAGGACCTTGCGACGCGCCTGTTCGCCTATGCCAAGCAAAAGGACATCCCTGCCTTCCTCATCGTTGTAGATGTGGATAACTTCCGCGAGCTCAACAGCCGCCATGGTGATACCGCCGGCGACGAGGTCATCATTGCGGTGGCCAACACCTTGCGCACCTGCGTGCGGCCGGGTGATGCCACCTGCCGCTTTGGCGGCGACTCCTTTGCGGTGCTGCTGTCCGGGGTGAACCTGGACATCGCCAACCAGATCGCCGACCGCATCCACAGCCAGGCGCTCAACCGCCGCCTGCGCGATTGGCCCGATGTGCAGATCAGCGTCAGCATCGGCATCGCCAGCCTGGCCAAATACCACCAGTCGGTGGACGACTGGATCCACCAGGCGGAAGCCGCGCTGGAGCAGGCCCGGGGCGCGCCCCGCAGCTACGGCAGCCATGCCACGCTGGAACCCATCTCAGCCGCCCACCTGGCGGAGCTGGCCAGCATGCCAGGCCCCGGAGCCCCCGCAGGCGCCTGACCACAGCCTTCATCCCCTCAGGCGCCGGGGGTGGTGGCTCTTCTCCCGACGCCAGGCGCCTGTGCCGATATGCCCAGGCGCTCTGTCGCTCAAGACTTCTTCTGCGGCCGTTGCCAGTTCGCAATGCTGACCTGCTTGCCGCGCGCCACGCTCAAGGCGCCCGGCGGCGTGTTCTTGGTGATGGTGGAGCCGCCGCCCACGGTGCCGCCGGCACCAATGGTCACCGGGGCCACCAGCACGCAGTTGCTGCCCACATGCACATCGGCTTCGATGATGGTGCGGTGCTTGTTCGCGCCGTCGTAGTTGGCGGTGATGCTGCCCGCGCCGTAGTTGACCCGCTCGCCGACCTCCGCATCGCCCAGGTAGGCCAGGTGGTTGGCCTTGGCGCCATCGGCCAGCCGCGAGTTCTTGACCTCGACAAAATTGCCGATGTGCACCTGCTTGCCCAACTGGGCACCGGGGCGCAGGCGGGCAAACGGCCCCACCAGCGCGCCCTCACCCACCTGGGCGCCTGCGGCCTCGCCATCGATATGGGTAAACGGGTGAATGACCGCATCGGCCGCGATCTCGGCATTGCTGATATGGCAGTAGGCGCCAATGCGCGCACCATCGCCAATGCGCACCTGGCCCCCAAAGATGCAGCCCACGTCGATCTCCACATCCTGGCCGCAGAGCAACTGCGCCTTGCCGCCGCGCGCATCGTCGCGCAGGTCAAAACGGGCCGGGTCGGCCATGCGCACACCCTGGGCCATCAGCGCCTGGGCCTGGCGCATCTGGTGGGCACGCTCCAGCTCAGCCAGTTGCTGGGGGCTGTTGATGCCGGCCACCTGCAGCACATCGGCGATGCAATGGCCTTCGACGGCCACGCCATCGGCAACGGCCATCGCCACGATGTCGGTCAGGTAGTACTCAGCCTGGGCGTTGTGGTTGTTCAGCCGGGCCAGCCAGGGCTTGAGCCAGCGTGCCGGCACGGCCATGATGCCGCTGTAGATCTCGGTGATCGCGCGCTCCTGCGCATTCGCATCCTTTTGCTCGACGATGCGCTGCACCGTACCTTCGGCATTGCGCACGATGCGGCCGTAACCGGTGGGATCGGGCATGTTGACGGTGAGCAAGGCCATGCGGTCGCTGCCCGCCGCATCAAGCAGGCCCTGCAAGGTGTCTGCCTGCGTCAGCGGCACATCGCCGGACAGCACAATCGCCATGCCATCGTCGGCCAGCAGCGGCACCGCCTGCTGCACGGCGTGGCCCGTGCCCAGTTGCGGCTCCTGGCGCGCAAAGGCCAACTGCGTGCTGCCTGCACTGCTCTGGCCGATCGCCGCCTCCACCTGCTCGGCGCCGTGGCCGGTGATCACCACCGCTGAGCGGGCCTGCAGCTGTGCAGCGGTATCGAGCACATGCTGCAGCAACGCACGCCCGGCCAGCTTCTGCAAAACCTTGGGGTGGCGGCTTTTCATGCGCGTACCCTTGCCAGCGGCCATGATGATGATGTCGAGTGGAGCGTTCATGGTGAATCAGCGAGGCGGCGCCGGGCGCCACCTCTTAAAAGACAAAACCCTGCGATTATCGCGCGCTCCAACGGCTGCGGGCCTGCACCGGCGCAAGCGCTGTCAGGCAAAAAAAACAGCCTGCACGGGGCAGGCTGTTGATCGGTATGGCGCCGAGCTTAGAGGTTGTAGAGCATGCTGCCGTCGGTCTTACCCCATTGGAAGCGGGTGAACCAGCGGGCTGGCTGCTCATCCAGGTTGGGCTGGCCACCCTGGCTCTTGGGGAAGTGGTAGACCAGCGGATCCTGGCGCTTGCTCTCGATGACGACCGATTGGCCCGCCTTGAGAACCACGGTGTGACCGGCGTGCAGTACCAGATCACCGGCCTGCAGGCTGGCTTCGTTGCTCAGACCCAGGCCCAGCGTAATCCAGGCGGTGCCTTCGGAGATGCGCAGCAAGACGTCACGCTGGGGCACAAAGCTGATGGCCTTGCCAGTGGGCAGAATGCGCATCTCGGCGGCAGCCGACGCAGCGCGGCTGGCACGCGCGGGGCGCGCAGCAATGGTGCCAGCGGACAGAACATGAGATGCAGACATAGCCATGGTGGTTTCCTTTGCAGGGCCCTGGTATCGAAGCGATCCTAGGGTTTACCCGATATGCGTATCTTGCGCCTTGGCCACGCCGGCGTCCAATGAATAAAAGAGGGCCGATCAATGCAGCCACGGCATTAATGGTTTACCCTAGGTTTTGGAGTTTCTGCGGCCCCCGGGCCGCGCCAAGCCAGCGGCAGCTATCGAAGCAGGAGCATGATGGACGCCTGCCCCGGGGATACACCCTGGCGCAGTGTGTACTTCTTGCTACAGTGCCTCCACCATGCCAGACCTGCCTCTGCCGCCTTCCCTGCTCCGCACCCGGCCCATTGCCGTGGGCCATCTGCGCGCCTTTCTGGCGGTGGCCCGCTACCTGAACTTTCGCGCCGCCGCCGAGGAGCTGGCGCTGACCCAGTCGGCCGTCAGCCGCCAGATCCAGGCGCTGGAGGATGAGGTCGGTATTGCGCTGTTTCTGCGCCATACCCGCGCGGTGGAGCTGACCAGCGCCGGCGCCCAGCTCCAACGCGCGGTATCCCCCGCCATCGAGCGTATCGACTCGGCCGTGCGCCTGATCCGCCAGACCAGCGGCCGCAAGAGCGTGGCCATCACCACCTGGGCCAGCTTTGCGTCGATGTGGCTGATTCCGCGCATGGAGGCCTTCCAGCGCGACAACCCCGAAATCGACATCCGCATCGATGCCACCGACAACGTGCTCGACCTGGAAACCTCGGATGTGGACCTGGCGCTGCGCTACAGCCTGCCCCAGCACGCCACTGCCAACGCGCAGCGCCTGTTTGGCGAGCAGTTGGCCGTCGTCGCCAGCCCCTGGCTGCTGCAAAGCCACCCGCGCATCAGCCAGCCCGCCGATGTGGCCCGCCATACCCTCATAGAAGCAGGCGACGCCCACCGGCTGCAGCACCTGGACTGGCTGACCTGGGAGCGTTGGCTGGAGCTGCATGGCTGCGGCAATCTGCAGCCCAAACGCTGGCTGTTCCTCAACTATGCCCACCAGATTGCGCAGGCCGCCCTGACCGGCCAGGGCCTGGCGCTGGCGCGCATGCCGCTGGTCGCCGATGCGCTGGCCAATGGCGACCTGGTCGAGGTGCTGCCCGAGTTCCGCATGGATTCCCCCCTCGCCTACTGGCTGATCATTGGCCCGCGCAGCCAGCAGCGCCCCGAAGTGACCGCCTTTTGCGCCTGGCTGCAGTTGCAGGCCGCCGCCACGCGCACGGCCATTGGCGATACCTCCGGCAACTGATGGGGGCTGGGGAAAGCCAACGCTGATACGCCCACCCTCTCAGCACCGGCCAATTCACTATTAGACAAGCCTGAGCACCCTCCCTACAGTCAAAGCGGCTGCCTGCGCGATCCATACCCGCAGGCAGCCACCTATAACGACACAAGGAGACTGCCATGTTCCACCCTCGCTTCGGCCGCCGGCGGGCGCTGGCGCTGTGTGCGGCGCTGCTCGCTGGCGCGGCCAGCCCGGCACTGCAGGCCCAGGACTTTCCCAGCAAGCCCATCAAATTCATTGTGCCCTTCGGGCCGGGCAGCGGCACCGATACGTCAGCGCGCTACTACGCCAAGAAGCTGCAGCAGCTCAGCGGCCAGCCGGTGGTGGTGGAAAACAGGCCGGGCGGCAATGGCTTCATAGCGGTCAAGCAGGCCTTGTCGGCCCCGGCGGATGGCTACACGGTCTTTATTGGCAGCAACTCCACTCTGGCGGTGAACACGGCGCTGTTCAAAGCGCTGCCCTATGACCCGCAAAAGGACTTTGCGCCGCTGACGATGATGATGCGCGCGCCGGCCATCGTCGTGGCGCCGGGCGATGCCGATACCAAGCAGCTCAAGGATCTGGTGGCCAAGGCCCAGGCCAGCCCCGGCAAGATCAACTTTGGTGCCGGCTCGGCCGGCTACCAGCTGATGGGGGAGCTGTTCAACGATGTGGCCAAGGTGCAGACCGTGCATGTGCCTTTCAAGGGTGCGGGCGAAGTCGCCACCGCCGTGGCCGGCCATACGGTGGATTACGCCTTTGCCGAGGCCACCTCGGTGCAGGAGCTGATCAAGGCCGGGCGCCTGACGGGCCTGGCCGTCGCATCCGACAGCCGCGTGGCCGCGCTGCCCAACGTGCCCACGGCCCGCGAAGCGGGGCTGCCTGGCATCGAGGCCTACACCTGGGTGGGGGCGATGGTCAGCAGCAAGACACCCGAGGACATCAGTGCCAGGCTGGCGGGTTGGTTCATGCAGATTGCAGCCGAGCCCGAAACCCAGCAGTTCTATGCCAACCTCGGCGCCACCGCGATGAGCGGCGGCCCGGCGCAAATGCGCCAGTTCCAGGCCGATGAGATTGCGCTGTGGAAGCGCATTGCGACCCAGGCCAAGATCGAGCTGCAGTAAATCTGCAGGCCGCCTGGCCAAGAGGCGCGGCCCGGGAACCTGGCTGCTCATTGGCTGGGGCTGGAAGTCAGGCTCACAGGGCTGAGGCCATCCTTGCGGGCTGGCGCATGCCAGCCGCAGTCAAAAAGAGCCATTCAGAAAAAAGAGCCGCTCCCCAACAAAAGGGAGCGGGTCTTTGATCGAACAGCCAGCCCGGCAAGCCCGGCTTGGCAACCCAGCGTTATGCCAAGGTGACCCGGGCAAACTTGCGCTTGCCCACTTGCACGACAAAGGTGCCGGCGGGCAGCTTCAGGCCCTTGTCCTCGATGACCACGCCATCCACCCGCACACCGCCGCCGTCGATCAGGCGGTTGGCTTCACTGGTGGAAGGGGCCAGGTTGGCCTGCTTGAGCAGCGCGCCAATGCCCAGCGGCGCACCGCTCAGCGCGACGTCGGGGATGTCGTCCGGAATGCCGCCCTTGCTGCGGTTGATGAAATCCTGCTCGGCCGCATCGGCCGCTGCGGCGCTGTGGAAGCGTGCAGTGATTTCCTTGGCCAGCAGCACCTTGGCGTCCTTGGGGTTGCGGCCGCCTTCGATCTCCAGCTTGAGCGCAGCGATTTCCGGCAGGCTCATGAAGGACAGCAAGGTGAACCAGTCCCACATCAGATCGTCCGAGATTGACAGCACCTTGGCAAACATGGTGTTGGCGTCTTCAGTGATGCCGATGTAGTTGTTCTTGGACTTGGACATCTTGTGCACGCCGTCCAGGCCCACCAGCAGCGGCATGGTCAGCACGCACTGGGATTCCTGGCCGTACTCGGCCTGCAGATGGCGGCCCATCATCAGGTTGAACTTCTGGTCGGTACCGCCGAGCTCCAGGTCGCTCTTGAGCGCCACCGAGTCATAGCCCTGCAGCAGCGGGTACAGGAACTCGTGCAGGCTGATGGAGCTGCCTTCGTGGAAACGGGTGTGGAAGTCGTTGCGCTCCATCATGCGCGCCACGGTGTACTTGGCCGACAGCTCGATCATGCCGCGTGCGCCCAGCTTGTCGCACCACTCGCTGTTGTAGCGCAGTTCGGTCTTGCTTGGGTCGAGCACCTTGTAGGCCTGCTCCTTATAGGTCTCGGCATTCACCTGGATCTGCGCAGCGGTCAGCGGCGGCCGGGTGCTGTTGCGGCCCGAGGGGTCGCCAATCAAGGTGGTGAAATCGCCGATCAGGAAGATCACGGTATGGCCCAGGTCCTGCAGCTGGCGCATCTTGTTGAGCACCACGGTGTGGCCAATGTGGATATCCGGGGCCGTAGGGTCCAGGCCCAGCTTGATGCGCAGCGGCACGCCCGTCGCCTCGGATTTGGCCAGTTTTTTGACCCATTCCTCCTGTGGCAGCAGCTCATCCACCCCACGCAGACTTACCTGCAAAGCCTCTTGCACACGTTCGGTAACAGGGTAAGTTGTAACAGTCGATTGATTCATATGGGGTTTCTCAGGTTGCCAGCAAAGCCGAGGGCGTTATACTGCGTCCCTTGCGTTGCAGCATTTTATTCTAGCCGCGTCTGTCAGACGATGTCCCAAGGGGACTTCATCCAGGCCCGCGAACGCTGCACATGAAGTTTTTTTTGTGCCTTCTTGTTAAAAAACCACCCACCGCGCCTGCAGACGCGGTTTGTTTTGGCTCCGTAAACGCAGCCGGCAAGAGGCCTTCCATAACCGGGATGGAACATTGAACAACGGATTCATCACCGCTGGCAGCCTCGTCATTCGCCAGTTGGTCAATACCGCCCAAGCACACCCCAAGCGTCTCGCTGCAGCACTGGCCGTCATGTTGATGACCGGTGGCGGCGCCGCTTTCGCTGTGGCAGAGCTGGGCCCCAATCCGTCCGACATGCCTGTGCAGACCGTGGAATACCCCGTCGAGTCGCTGGCTTCGGACATTTCGATTGCAGACCTG
>Ga0308165_1001077_pt1 | contig 41044 bp, 35 predicted proteins | sample PhyWR2_FD_201032 | JGI IMG/M metagenome (GOLD analysis project Ga0308165, IMG submission 201032) | Phyllosphere microbial communities from UC Gill Tract Community Farm, Albany, California, United States - DLSLW.R2 | ecosystem: Host-associated > Plants > Phyllosphere > Unclassified | place: USA...
TCGAGCTGGAAGTCCCACGAGGTCACGCCCCTTACCAGCCGTTCGCAGACAAAAGGCAGGGCCCAGCACTAGTCGCCTGATGCTGGCGACCAAACCCAGCGCCGGCCGCAGCCCGTCCGCTGAATTTCCCTGGCGTTACCCCGCGCTCGCCGGCGGGCGATGGCGCGCGGCGAAATTCCTCGCCTCACACGCCTTGAAAATTATGATACGTTATCACATATCGACATTTCAATTCACCAATCGAAAGACCGATATGACCGTTCAGACCCCCGGCGCCCGCGTGGAAGGTATTCTCGACGGGTTTGCGGTCTGCGCCTCATTCGCGTGCATGGTGCATTGCCTTGCCCTGCCGCTGGTGCTGGCGGCGCTGCCTGCCGTGGCGGACCGGATCGGCGCGGGTGAAGGCTTCCATGCCGCCGTCCTGCTGATCGCCCTGCCGACGAGCGCGCTGGCGCTGGTCGGTGGCTGGCGCCGTCACCGGGCTTTCGGTCCGCTGGTGGTCGGGATTGCCGGATTGCTGCTGATGGGCTTCGGGCTGGTCTTCGCCGAAACGCATGCATTGGAAACCGGGCTCACGGTCGCCGGCAGCCTGCTGCTTGCCGCGGCCCACATCGCCAACTGGCAGCGCCGCAGCGCGGTGCGCTGCCACGCAGGCTAACCTCGCGCGATCATTGCATTGGAATAGTTCTCCGGAGGCGGCGCTGACCGCCCCCAGAGAAATACGTCCTGGTCAGAGACCGTTTGAAAATGCGCGAGAGAGCGCATTTTAAGACCGCACCGGCCCGCTCCCCCACCCGGCCACCCAACGGCAGTATTCTATGGGTGGCCGGGTGGGGGAGTGGGCCGGTGCGGCAGAATGGGCAACCGCCCATTCTCAAACGGTCTTTCAGAAGTCCAGCTTGGCGGTCAGGCGGATGTCGCGGCCGGAAAGCGGGGCGTAGTCCTTGAGGAACGAGGCTGCGCGGCGGGCAACCACATCGAAGATGTTGTTCGCCGAAAGCGCGAAGCTGATCGGCCGCTCGGTCCCCCACGGACGCACGTTAACCTCGGCGTTGACCATGGTGTACCCGTCGGTCGGGGTTTCGAAGTCGGAGATCTGCTTCTGGTTGGTGACATGCTCCACTTCGCCGCGCAGGTCGAACTTCGGCGCCTGGAAGCTGAGGCCGCCCAGCACGCGCAGCGGCGGGATGCGCGGCGCCGGGCCAACGCTGACGATGTTGGCGTGGACATAATCGCCCAGCGCATCGGCGACGATCTTCGAATCCCCGAAGCGGGCCAGTGTCAGCGTGCCCTGCGCCTCGAACCCGTAGTAGCGCGCATCGGCCTGGTACGATTGGTAGACCGGCAGGCCATCCTCCAGCGCGCCCGTCTGGCCTTCATAGATGAAGTTCGAGAACCAGGTGTGATAGGCCGATGCCTCGAAGGTATAGTTCGTGCCCTTGCCCCGCAGGATCGCCTCGACACCCCAGGACTTTTCAAGCTTGAAGTCGGGATTGCCGATTTCGAACGCCTCGGTTCCGGCATGGGGTCCGTTGGCGAAAAGCTCCTCGGCCGAAGGCGCGCGTTCGGTGCGCGACAGGTTGAGGCCGACGCGCCAGTCATCCGACAGTGCGTAGGATGCGCCCAGCGAGCCCGATACCGCATCGAAAGTGCGGCTGCCGTCAAAGAACTGCGACTGGTCGACAAGCGGGTTGGCGCTGAGGTTGGTGTGCTCGTACCGCGCGCCGGCTTCGAACTTGAGCGCGCCGTAATCCAGCTGCTGAAGGGTGAAGAGGCCGACCTGGCTGGTCGAATTCTTCGGCAGGAAGGCCTCGTCGCCCACCACGTTGAAGTCGCGCGTAAAAAGCTGCGCGCCGGTCACGCCGCGCCAGGCGCCCTGCTTGGCCTGGGTGAATTCCAGGCGGCCTTCCATGCCCTTGTTATAGAACGCCGTGCCGACCGAGCCGTCTTCCTCCAGTTCGAAGTGCGAATAATCGGCATAGCCGAGCCGCATCGAGACCTTGTCGAGGAAGCCCGAGTTCACGTCGATCTCGGCGCGGGCGTCGACGCGGTCCTGCTTCAGCTTGAGGCGCGGCGCTTCCTGCTCCTCGCCCTCCTGCGTCGCATAGCGCACCGGCACGCCGTACAGGCTGTCGTAATGGCCGTAGGAGATGCCGACGTTGCCGCTGTCGCCGATGTAGGCGATGCCGGCGCCTGCGGTCCAGGTCTTGGCGGCTGTGTTGGGCAGCTTGCCCTTGATGCCTGCATTGGCGGCGAAGTCGATCGGCTCCGCGTCGGCAGGGTCGGCGGGCTCAAGGCTGGAGGCCAGCGCCTGGGCCCGCAGCGCCGGTGACAGCGCATGGCCGCCGATGCGCACGTCATCGCTCTTGAGATAGCTGCCGTCGACATGGGCGACCCACTGCGAGGACAGCGGCACATCCACCGCGCCCGAGAAGGAGCGTTCGTCGGCCGCCGAACCATAGCTTGCCAGCGCGCCGATGTGGACCGCTTCGGTCGGCACCCTGGTCGGAATGCGCTTGTCGATCACGTTGACGACGCCGCCGATGGCGGACGAACCGTAAAGCAGCGACTGCGGCCCGCGCAGCACCTCGATACGCTCTGCCAGCAGCGGGTTGACGACGACGGCGTGGTCCACCGAGGTGTTCGACACGTCGATCGAACCGATGCCGTCGGTCAGTATGCGCACGCGCTCACCCTGCAAGCCGCGCAGCACCGGGCGCGAAGCGCTGGGGCCGAACGAGGTGGCCGAAACGCCGGGCTGGTGCTGCAAGGTCTCGCCGATCGAGGGACGAAGCGACTGCGTCAGTTCGCTGCCCTGCACCACCGCCACGCTGGAAAGCATGTCCTGCCGATTGGTGGGCAGCACGCCGGTGACGACGATCTCGCTGCCCTGCCCGGCGTGGTAGGTATCGTCCTTCTTCGAGGTTGCCGCCGCATCCGCGCCTGCGTCACTCGTTTCGGCGTAAGCAGCGGCAGGGAGCAGGACAGCCGCAAGCGCGCAGCCGGAAAGCAATCGAAACCTCATGGGGAACCTCGAACGTAATGGAATAACATATCTGAGTAGGCGCGAACGGGGGAGGACTCGCGCTTTCGCAGCGATTACACCCTTCGATGATACGTTACAACATCATTTCCATATTGTTGCCAAATTCGTGCTGCACCTGCGAGAGCGGTGGTTACGGTTGCGCGATTTGCCGTCCACTGTCATAGGCTCCGGCCGCTTGCGCTCAGAAGGAATTTCACGCCATGTCCGCCGTGCAGGCCATCGGTATCGACTTCGGTACCACCAATTCGGTAGCCGCGCTGACGACGGCGAAAGGCGAGGCCAGCCTCGTCGACTTTCGCGCCCCCGGCGGCTCCGCCTCGGTATTCCGCACCGCGCTGTGTTTCTGGCAGGACCCGGACGTTCGCGGCGGCCCGACGCCCGGCGTCGCGCATGAAGCCGGGCCCTGGGCGATCTCGGAATTCCTCGACTTCCCGCAGGGCAGCCGCTTCCTCCAGTCGTTCAAGTCGGTGGCGGCCAACCCGCTGTTCGATCAGGCGACCATCTTCGAAAAGCGCCTGCGCTTCGAGGAACTGGGCCGCGTGTTTCTGGAACACCTGATCGCGCACGGCGGCGCGGCACTGAAGACCCTGCCCGAGCGCGTGGTCGTCGGCCGTCCGGTCCGCTACGTCGGTTCGCGCCCGGACGAGGCGCTGGCGCGCACGCGCTACGACGCGATGTTCGGGATGCTGGGCCGCGAGGTTCATTACGTCTACGAACCGCTCGGCGCCGCCTATGGCCACGCCTCCAAGCTGGAAGAGGCGGCGACTTTGCTGGTGGCCGATTTCGGCGGCGGTACCAGCGATTTCTCGATCGTGCGCGTCGATGCCCCCGGCTCGGCGCGGCGCTGCGTGCCGCTGGGCTCGGCGGGTATCGGTATCGCCGGCGACCGCTTCGACTTTCGCATCATGGACCGCCTCGTTCTGCCGATGCTCGGCAAGGGCAGCACCTACCGCTCGTTCGACAAGGTGCTGGAGATCCCCGACGGCCACTTCACCGATTTCGGCGACTGGTCGCGCCTGGCGCTGATGCGCAACCGGCGCACGCTGGCGGAACTGGCGCGGCTGCAGCACAGCGCTACCGATCCCGCAACCATCGGGCGCATGATCGCCGTGGTAGAGAATGAACTGGGCTATCCGCTCTACGAAGCGGTCGGCCGCCTCAAGCGCACCTTGTCGAGCGAGAGCCACGCGGCGTTCCATTTCAAGAGCGACGACCTGACCATCGAGGCCGAAGTGAGCCGCGCCGAATTCGAAAGCTGGATCGCGCCGGACCTTGTGCAGATCGCGGAGACTCTCGACACCGCGCTCGCCAGCGCAGGCCTGCGCGCGGATCAGATCGACCGGGTGTTCCTGACCGGCGGCTCCTCGCTGATCCCCGCCGTGCGCGCACTATTCGAGCAGCGATTCGGCTCGGGCCGGATCGACAGCGGCAACGAGCTGACTTCGATCGCGCATGGCCTCGCCCTGATCGGACAGGCGGACGAACTGGCCGAGTGGACCGTCGCGGTTTAGCCATAACCCCGCACCGGATCGCGGCCGGAACGGTATCGAGGCCCCGAATTGCTTCCCCTGTGTGTCTGATCGGCGTTTTTGCGCCCTCCCGGCTCGACAACGGCGGCGTAACCGTGTTTGGGGGCACAGCGCTGGCCAATCGCTACGGCGATGCGCCCCCGGACGACTGAGGACAGGACTGGATAATGGACGAGAACCTTCGCCGCGCGGCACTTGATTACCACCTCCACCCGCGCCCGGGTAAGCTGGCGATCGAGCCCACCAAGCGCATGGTCAACCAACGCGACCTCGCGCTGGCCTACTCGCCCGGCGTCGCCGCGCCCTGCATGGAGATCGCGGCGGACCCGTCCAAGGCGCTGGACTATACCGCGCGCGGCAACCTCGTCGCGGTCATCACCAACGGCACCGCCGTGCTGGGCCTCGGCGCGATCGGCGCGCTGGCCTCCAAGCCGGTGATGGAAGGCAAGGCCGTCCTGTTCAAGAAGTTCGCCGACATCGACGTCTTCGACATCGAGGTCGACACCACCGACCCCGAGAAGTTCATCGAGGCGGTGGCCCTGCTCGAACCGACGTTCGGCGGCATCAACCTCGAGGACATCAAGGCCCCGGAATGCTTCGCCATCGAGGCCGCGCTGAAAGAGCGCATGAACATCCCGGTGTTCCATGACGACCAGCACGGCACCGCCATCACCGTGGCCGCCGCCGTGCGCAACGCGCTGGTGCTGCAGGGCAAGACGCTGGCCGACGCGCGCCTCGTCACCTCGGGCGCGGGCGCAGCGGCGCTGGCCTGCGTCGACCTGCTGGTGACGATGGGCCTGCCGATCGAGAACATCACGCTGACCGACAAGGACGGCGTCATCCATTCCGGCCGCGAAGGCATGCTGCCCAACATGGCCCGCTATGCCCGCGCTACCGACGCGCGCTCGCTGCCCGAGGTCCTGCCCGGCGCCAGCGTGTTCCTGGGCCTGTCCGCGCCCGGCGTGCTCAAGCCCGAGTGGCTGCCGCTGCTGGCGCCCAACCCGCTGATCTTTGCGCTGGCCAACCCCGAGCCGGAAATCCGCCCCGAAATCGCCCGCGAAATCCGCCCCGATGCGATCATCGCCACTGGCCGCTCGGACTATCCCAACCAGGTCAATAACGTCCTGTGCTTCCCCTACATCTTCCGCGGCGCGCTGGACGTGGGCGCGACGCAGATCAACGAGGCGATGAAGGCCGCCGCCGCCGAGGCGATCGCCGCCCTCGCCCGCATTCCCGCCGATGATAGCGTGGCCCAGGCCTATGGCGGGCGCCGCCTTGTGTTCGGCCCCGAATACATCATCCCCACCCCGTTCGACCCGCGCCTGATCGCCGAGATCGCGCCCGCCGTCGCCAAGGCGGCGATGGACAGCGGCGTCGCCACGCGCACGGTGGATCTGGCCGAATACAAGCGCTCGCTGGCGGCCCTCAACACGCGCTCGGCGCAGGTCATGCTGCCCGTGTTCCAGGCCGCGCGCGGCGCGGGCAAGCGCGTTGCCTACGGCGAGGGCGAGGACGACCGCGTACTGCGCGCCGTGCAGGACGCCCTGCACGAAGGCATGGTGCGCCCAACCCTGGTCGCCCGCCGCCGTATCCTCGAACAGAAGCTACCGGAACTTGGCCTCCAGTTCAAACTCGACGAGGACGTCGATGTGGTGGACCCCGAAACCGACCACGAACTGATGAGCGAACTGGTCGAGGGCTACCGCGCCGTCGCCGCGCGCAAGGGCGTGCCCGCCGCCGAAGTGCTGCGCCACGCCTATCGCCGCCCTACCATAACCGCCGCCATGCTGCTGCGCCTGGGCCATGTCGATGCGGCGCTGGTCGGCGGCAACTCGGAATACTGGGGCCAGGTCGAACACGTCCTGCGCATCATCGAACGCACCCAGCCACATGGCCGCGTCTATGCGCTGTCGGGACTGATCCTCGATGCCGGCGCGCTGTTCATCACCGATACCCATATGGTCCCCGATCCCACCGCCGAACAGGTGGCGGAGATGAGCGTGCTGGCCGCTGCCGCCGTGCGCCGCTTCGGGCTGGAGCCGCGCGTCGCGCTGCTGTCGCACTCCAACTTCGGCTCCTCGCACAGCCCCAGCGCACGCAAGATGCGCGCTGCGGCGGCCATGGTCCGCGCCTCGGCGCCGGACCTGCTGGTGGACGGCGAAATGCATGCCGATGCCGCGCTCAGCCAGGCGCTGCGTGACAAGCTGGTGCCCGACAGCCGCTTCGAAGGCGCGGCCAACCTGCTGGTCATGCCCAACCTGGACGCTGCCAACATCACGCTGACGGCGCTCTCGGCATCGTCGAGCTCGCCCACCATCGGGCCGATGCTGCTGGGCCTCGCACAACCGATCCACGTCCTGTCGCCGGGCGTCACCGCGCGCGGCATCCTCAACCTGACCAGCATCGCGGTCAGCGGCGTGGACGACGCCGCACAGGACTGAAACCGAAACGACGAACGGGCCAATCCGGGGCGGTCGCACCACCCCGGATTGGCCCGCGACTGCACTGCTCGCGAAGGAGAGTGCAGCCTTAACCGAACGATCAGTGCTGGGTCACGGTCACTTCGTCGAGAGCCTCGCCCGTCGCGGTGAAAGCGTGGTAGACCAGCTTCTGCTGGTCCACGTCGATCACCTGGTAAGCCTGCGTGCGCGAGGCCGACTTTTTCGCCCAGGGCAGCGAGCCGACATCATACATCTTCGGCCCCGCCACCGAGACGGCGTAGGTCGACCCGGCATCGTCCGTGGTGGGGCCATCCGGGCCGATCGCCCCGCGCGCATAGCCGTGGTCGTGGCCCTGCAGCACCAGATCGACCTTGTACTTGTCGATCAGCGGTTTCAGCGCCGCGCGGACCTTGGGATTGTCGCGGCCCGGCTCGCTGGAGAACAGCGGGAAGTGCAGGAACAGCACCGTCCAGCGGCTGGGGTTCTTCGCCAGCAGGCCGTCCAGCCACTTCACGATCGCCTTTTGGGCGACGGGATCGCGGTCTACCTGCATCGAATCGATCGAGATCAGGCGCAGGCCCTGATAGTCCGTGTACCAGTTGGTCTCGCGGCTGGCGGGAACGTCCACCGGGCCGTTTTCGGGTAAAGTGAATTGGCGGCGCCACTGGCCGTTGATGGACGAACCGGCACGGGCCTTCTCGTCCTTGACGTATTCGTGGTTGCCCGGCGTGGGCATCTGCGGCGTCTGGCCATACAGGAACCCGCCCGAGGCGAACCATTCGCCCCATTCGGCATCGCTGTCGTGCTTGTTGATGAGGTCGCCGGCGTGGATCACGAAGGCGGCGTCCCCTGCGTGCCGGAAGGCCATGCGCAAGGTGCGCGAGGCTTCGGACAGGATCTGGTTCTGCATGTCGCCCATGTAGATGAAGCGGAACGGGGCGTTCGCTTTCGCTGCGGTGTGGAACTGCAGCCACTCAGACCAGTGGTGGCCGCCGTCGCCCACGCGGTAGGCATAGACGGTATCCGGCTCCAGCTCTTTGAGCACGGCGGAATGGTAGGCGGCGCGGAACGCCGGGTCCTCGCGCACGGGCAGCGTGGCATCGTCGGTCACGGCGGCCAGCGTCATGGGCGACTTTACGAAGTCCGGGCCATTGGTGGCCTTGGCATATTGCACCTGCCCGGTCAGGCCCGGCGCAGAACGCCAGGTCACCGCCATCTCGGTCGCCGGGTCGGCGGTGAGGTTCAGGACGATGCGCTCGGGCGTGACGGTTGCAGGCGCCAGCGTGACCGGCGCCGGGGCGGCGGGGGCATCAGCCGCCCCCACCGCTGCGAAGGGAAAAGCAGCGCTCAGAAGCAGGGCGCCGGCAAGGATCGTCTTCATATCAATTCCCTCAGAAGATCGCGTTGAAGCCGACCGAGATGGTCCGGCCGTTCTTCACGTAGCCGCGGCTCGCGCCTTGCCCCGACGACACGGTTTCCCAGTAGGTATGTGCATCGAACAGGTTCTGGACCTGCAGCTGCACCGAGGACTTCTTGAGGAAGGTCTTGCGGAAGGTCAGGTCGACGAAGCTGTAGGCCTGCTCGTACGGGTTGTTGCCGAAGTCGTTGATGCCGCCCATGAACTTGGACTGGTAGTTCCACGCGCCGTAGACCTCGAAGCCCTTGTGCTCCCAGAACAGCTGGAGGTTTACGATGTTGTCCGGCGTTTCCATCAGCGGCAGGGTGTAGCCTTCGGGGTGCCACGAAAGCCCGGCCACCGCCTTGGAGCGCTGCATGGTCACGTTGCCGCCCACGCCCAGCCCGCCGAGCAGACCCGGCAGCCAGTGAAGCTGCTGCTGCACGCTCACTTCCACGCCGTAGACTTCCGCCCACTTGCCGTTGTTCGGCATGGAAATCGCCACGCCGGAAGGGTCTACGTTTTCACCCAGCGTTCCGTCGCGGATGTTGCTGGACGAAGACCGGAACAGGAAGTTGGTGATGTGCTTGTAGAACAGCGCAACCGAATAGGCCCCGCTGTTGCCGGCATAATGCTCCAGCGACATGTCGAGGTTGACCGAACGCATCGGCTTGAGGTTCGGGTTGCCCTGCTGGATCGCCAGCAGCACCCAGTCGGACGTGGGGTTCTGCGTGCCGTCGCCATCGGGATCGACATCGTAGGCATATTCGCGCGCGGAACTCATGCGGGCGATGTCGGGGCGGGCAAAGCTGGTCCACACCGCGCCGCGCAGCTTGGTGCGCTGGTCGAAATCGTAGTTCACGTGGACCGAGGGCAGCACGTTGGTGAAGCTGGAACGGTCGGTGGTGTAGCGCATGCCCAGCACCTGATCGAGGTTGTAAGCCTCGATCTTGTTGCGCGTGGTCTCTACGCGGACGCCGGCGATGACCTGCGCCTTGCCGAAGCGCGCAGTGGCCATCGCATAGCCGGAAACCACCCGCTCGTTGAAGCGGAAGCTGTCCTCGTCGGACAGCGTGGCTTTCGAGGGATCGACCGCGAAACCGTCGAAGATCGTGCTGTTGCCGTCCTTGGCGCCTTGCAGTTCGGCCAGCATCTTCTCGTTATCGATGGTCGTGCCAAGCTGGTACTGGCCGCTATAGGCGCCGCCGAACAGGCTGGTCACGTCCTTGCCGAAGAAGTCGGAGAAATCGGCAAGGGTGCCGTCGGCATCGAGGTTGAGGAACGAACCCTGATAGGTGCGGCGCTGCGAATCGTAGAACTTGCCGCCCGCCTTGACCGAATCCAGCCACGCAATATCGGGCTTCCATGTCACGTTGAACTGGGCCTGCCACAACTTCTCGCTGCTGCCGCCCACTTCGCCTTCAAGGCTGCTGAACGCATATTGCGACGGGTCCTGCACGCCCGCCATGCCGGCGTCGGTCAGCAGCCACTTAGGAAAGCGCGAGTCCGCCGAACTGTCGAAATACACGCCCTCGTTGCCCAGCCAGCCGTACTTGTCGCTGCGGAACTCCATCGTGTAGCCGTCGTCGAGGTTGTCCTTCGACTGCGAGTACGAAACATCATAGTCGATTGTCACCGTGCCCAGCCGCGACACGCCGCCGATGTTGGCGGAAGCCAGGTTGCCGGTTTCGTTGGTGGCTTCCCAGAAGCGGCGCAGGCGGAAGCCCTGCGGGTCCCAGGTGCCCGATCCGCCGTTGAGCGTGTAGAACGACCTGGCCGAACGGTCTGCGTCGGTGATCCGGCCATCGCCGTCCCGGTCGACGATCTGCCCTACGGTGTAGCCGTAGATATTGCCCAGCTTCGCGTCGTGGCCGATGATGCTGTCGTCTGGTGCGGCCAGGCTGGTATCGTCGGTGTTGACCTGCGACAGGCGCGCCGAATTTTTGCTGGTGTCGTTGCGGAAGTTCAGGCGGTTGAGGAATTCCTTCTTCTGGTACTGATTGTACTGGCCGCGAACGTGCAGGTCGTGGTTGTCCGAACGGTAATCCAGGCTGGTGTTGCCGCCCCAGCGCTTCACGTCGGTTTCGCCGAAGCCCAGGTCCATGCCGCGCATCACGAACCGGTCCGGGTCCCAGCCCAGCGTCTCGCTGTTGTCGTACCAGGTGTCGGGCTGGTTATCGCCGTCAACGCCGTTCTTCTCGAACTGCGACTTGCGGCGGCTGTAGCTGCCCGAGACGAAGATGCCGAAGTTGTCGCTGAACTGGCGCGAAAAGGCGCCCGAGAGCTGGCCGTATTTACGATGGTCGAACTTGTCGAGCATGCCGCCTTCGCCGGACAGGCGAAAGTAGGTGGGGTCCTGATCGAAGGCGGTTGGGGTGGAAATGTCGATCGAGCCGCCCAGCGCATCGCCGTCGCGGTCGGGCGTCAGGGTCTTGTAGACGGTGATCTGCTTGATGCCGTCAGGCGGCAGGACCGAAAGGCGCACACCGCGGTAGAAGTTGTTGTCGCGCGACCCGGCGCCGCCCAGACGCACGCCGTTGATCGAGTAGTTGTTCAGCTCGGTGGACAGGCCGCGAACGGTGATGCGGTCGCCCTCGCCGGTGCTGGCGCTGCGCACGGCGTTGACGCCGGGCAGGCGGGCCAGCGCTTCGGACACGTTGTTGGCGGGCAGCTTGCCCATGTCATCGGCGGTGATGCTGTCCGAGATCATGTCGCTCTTGCGCTTGGTCTCCAGCGAACGCTGCACCGCCGCGACATAGCCGGTGACGACGATCTCGCCGTCGACTTTCTCCTCCGCAACTTCGGCGGTGCGGCTGGCGCGGGCCTTGGGTCGCTTGTCGGAGCGCGGCGCTTCGGCATTCAATGCAGCGGTGCGGGTCTTGGCGGCCAGCGGCTTGACGATGATAGTGCCGCCCCGGCGCTGCGTGTCGACATTGGCGCCGCCGACAAGCTGCGAAAGCGCCCGCTCGGCTGACATGGTGCCCGATACCGCCTGGCTGCGCCGACCGCGCAGCGCGTCGGGCGAAGCCGCAACGGGCACGCCGGTAACACGCGAATACTGTTGCAGTGCGCGGGCCAGATCCTGCGCGGGAATGGAAAAAGCGAAGCTACGCTCGGCAGCGGCATGGGCCTGAGACGACGCAGCCATACCCCCGGCAAGCGTCGCAAAAGCAATCGCCAGTGCCGAGGCACCGGCGACAGGCTTGGTCAGACGAAACATATAAGAATTACCCCTAATTCATAAACCGATCATGGGGCAGACGGAGTTCGGTTCCCAAACCCGACAAATATTTTTTCTTACATTTCCGCGTCTTATTAATGAATTTCTTGTGACACTCACGATCCGCGCCGGTTCGCCAAAACTGCCCTAACGCGAGAGAACGTAAGCGCCGCCTTCTTCGCGCCAGCTTAAGTCGTGGATCGCCGCGATCGCGTCGAGCACGTCCGCCGGCCGGTCGGTCTGGAAGCGGCCGGTCACCAGCAGTTCGCCCAGCGCCGGATCGGACAACGCCACGGGCCGGGCCGAAGTGCGGTTGAGCCGCTGGACCAGTTGCAGCACCGGCGTGTCGTTCGCTTCGTACCACCCCTTGGTCCAGCCGGGGCGCTGCCCGGTCACGCCGCGCAGGCTGCGCACCCGCTCGCCCGATACTTCGAGGCCGCTGCCCGCCGGCAGGCGCCATTGCCGCCCGGCCCCGGCATCCACGCTGACCAGACCGCGATAGACCTGCACGACATGGGTATCATCGTCGAGCCGGTCCACGTCGAAAGCCGTGCCGAGCACCGAAACGCTGGCGCCCCCGGTATCGACCGAAAAGCCGCGCAGCCGTTCGTGCGCAACGTCGAAGAACGCCTCGCCCGCTTCCAGCGCCACATGGCGCGACCAGGGCGTGATCCGCACCGCGATGCGCGTGGCGCCGTTCATGCGGATCGTCGAACCATCGGACAAGGCGACCACGCGCGTCGCACCGCGCGGCGTTGCGAAGGCGGCCTCCTCCACCAACAGGCGCGGCGCCATGACCACGCCCAGCACCAGCGCCAGCGCGGCGACGCCCAGCCCTGCCCAGCGGCCAGTAAATGCCCGCCGCCATGCACGGCCCGGTCGGTAGTCATCATCGTTCGAGGCGACAGGCTCCCTAGAAGCCGCGATCGTCTCGCCGTTATCCCTGAGGGCGCGATGCAGCCTTTCGGACTGCCATATCGCACTCAGCCGCGCATAGGCTTCGACGTGGCGCGGGTCCTTGAGGATCCAGCGGTCGAACTCGGCCGCCATTTCTGCGTCCTGCACGGGCCGGCTCATGCGGTCGATCCAGCGCGCGGCCTGCCAATCGATGTCGTGGAATTCGCTGCCCATCAGTCCTGCCCCACCAGATCGACGCCGGCCTGTTCGAGCGCCTTGCGCAAGTCGATCATACCGCGCGTTATGTGCTTTTCGACGGCCTTGGCGCTGATCGCAAGGTCTTCGCCGATGGAGCGGCAGCTTTCCTGGTTCAGACGGCGCCGGATCAGGACCTCACGCCGCAAGGGTGGCATCCGCCGCAGGCAGCGATTGAACACATCGACAGCGCGGCGGGAATCGAGCACCCGGTCCATCGAGGGTTCCTCGCTCTGCCATTCGTCGTCCACTTCGTCGGAGAGACGCCTCTCGCGGCGATGCATGTCGGTCAGCAGGTTGTCGGCGATACGGAATGCCAGCGCGAACACGCTGCCGATCTGCTGCGTGCGGCCCAGTTCGACCAGCCGCGCGACGGTTTCCTGCGCAATGTCGTCGGCGATATCGTGGCGTCCGCTACGCCCGCGAACATAGCGCTGGACGGCGGTCTGGACCGCGTCCCACCCGTCCTGACGCGGCGCAGTTCCGGGCTGTGCCTCCAAATCCCTGATCGACGACAGCACGCGAACCCCCAAGCCCCGGAAAGTCGCGCTCGTTAATGACAGGTCATGACAGTTTCACGATAGCGGCCCCGCATGATGCATTTGCGCCGCGCGGGGGGTGGTTACGAGGCGTCTTGCGGCCCACGCCGCGATCTTTTCAAGGCCTCTTTCAACCGGCCGCGATCCACCGTGTACGGCGAAAACCCCGCGTAGCGCCCCGGACGCAGCCACAGTCCAGTGACCAGCCCCATCGACGCCGCGCTCAGGGTGGACCAGGCCACACTGACCAGCGGCATCATCGCGGCGGCGGCGGCAAGGATCACGATATCGATCAACAACTGGGTGCGGCCGATATTCCAGCCCCGCTTGCGGCTGAGCCATACCGTAACGACGCCGATGCCGCCCACGCCGGTCCCGTGGCGAACGAAGGCCAGCGTGCCCATGCCCAGCAGGCAGCCCGCACCGATGGCGGCCAGCGCCGGGTCACGAACCTGCAACTCCAAAGTATGGCCGACCGCGATGGACAATGCCGCTATGGCTGCACTGCCCGCCACCGTGCGCAGCGTGAACAGCGATCCCATGGCGCGAAAGGCCAGCACGAGGAACGGCAGGTTCAGTAGCGCGAAAAGCAAGCCCGGCGGAAATTGCAGATCGCGCGGCAGATAATGTCCAACCAGCAGCGCGACGCCCGCCATGCCGCCCGTCACCAGTCCCGCCGCATTCAGGATCGAAAGCCCCAGCGCAATCAGCAGGCCGCCGACCAGCAGCGCCAGCGCATCTTCGAAGGTGCCGTGCGGACGCTCGCCCGTTGCCATCACAAACCCCTTCGGCTTGAGCGCGGCACAGGAATGCGCAGCAGCCCGGGCCGCGCACCGTCATTGGTGAGAGAAATCATGCCCTTGCGCATAGCACGGATGATGCTGCGGCGCTGTTCGAAAAATGCGCATCCACGCATTTTCGTTGCCGGGCATCAGAAGTAGATATCGATGTAGTCCGTCAGCCCGTCGCACCATTCGAACTCACGCAGGCGGTAGTAATTGCGGTTCTGGGTGACGGCGAAGTGCCAGGTCTTGGTCTTCTTGCAGGAGCGGCCCTTGTCGGGCGTGTCGGTGATCTCGATCGTGCCGTCGAAGGTGAAATAGCCGGCGCCGATCTCGCTGATCGTGCCGTCCAGGAACAGGCGGCCCGGCCCACCCGCCTCGGCCTGCGCACCGCGCAGCCGCAGGGTGTCGCCGTCGCGCCGGACATAGGCGGTGCCGCGCGTATTCCAGTCCAGCCACTGCAGGGTCAGGCCTTTATTGGACAGCAGGCGCTGCTCTCCGGCGCGGTCGAGCACCCGGGTGGGCTCCGCCGTCAGCGCCGGCGGAGGGGCTGCTTCGTCGGCCAGAGCCGGCAGCGCGGAGGCGGAAATCAGCAGGCCCGTCAGCGCAGGCAGCAGGGTCGAATTCAGGATTCGGGCAATCATGCCAGCGAGGCTAATCAAACAGGTCCCGCTTGGCCAGCCCGCCCCTAATGCGCAGATTCCGCGCCCTCACGCCGGGACCTTCTTGCGCGCGACGAAGCGCAGGACCAGGTATCCCGCCAGCGCCGAAACCAGCGATCCGCCCAGCACGCCGATCTTCACCTCGTCGATCAGCAGCGGATCGCTGAACGCCAGTCCGCCCACGAACAGGCTCATCGTGAAGCCGATGCCGCACAGCAGGCACATGCCGTAAGTCTGCAGCCAGGTTGCGCCGCCGGGGCGCTGGGCGATGCCGAAACGCGCGCAGAGCCACACGGCCAGGAACACGCCCAGCTGCTTGCCCAGGAACAGGCCACCCGCCACGCCCAGCGGCAGCGGGGCGACAAGATGCTCCATGCCCAGCCCCTTGAGCGAGACACCCGCATTGGCGAACCCGAACAGCGGCACGATGCCAAATGCGACCCACTTGTGCAGGCCGTGCTCCAGCCGGTGCAGCGGCGATTCCGCGCTGTCGGGCGCGCCCGGGGTCGCGCGGATCGGGATCAGGCTGGCCGCCAGCACGCCCGCGATCGTCGCGTGGACGCCCGAAAGCAGCACCGCCAGCCACAGCAGCACGGCAAGGCCAAGGTACGGCCACAGCTTCTGCACGCCCGCATGGTTGAGCACGAACATCACGCCCATGATGACGGCCGCCGCCAGCAGCGCCGGGCCGTGGATGCCGCTGGTATAGGCCAGCGCTATCACTGCGACCGCGCCCATGTCGTCGACGATGGCGACCGTGGTGAGGAACAGCTTGAGCGAGGCCGGCACCCGGCTGCCCAGGATGGCCATCACGCCGATGGCAAAGGCGATGTCGGTCGCCGCCGGGATCGCCCAGCCCCGCGCCAGCCCCGGCACGGGCCCCGCGATCGCCAGATAGATCAGCGCGGGAACGATCATGCCGGCAGTCGCCGCGATGGCCGGCAAGGCGCGGTCCGCCCAGCTGGAGAGATGCCCGTCGACGAACTCGCGCTTGATCTCCAGTCCGACTAGCAGGAAAAACAGCGCCATCAGCCCATCGTTGATCCAGTGCGCCAGCGACATCGGCCCGACCATCAGGTGCAGGGTGTGGAAATAGGTGCCGGCCAGCGGACTGTTGGCGACGACAAGCGCCAGAGCCGCAGCCCCCATGAGCAGGATGCCGCCCGCAGCCTCGCTGCGCAGGAAGGCACGCAATGCGGATGGCGGGCGTTTGGAATTGATCATGGTGGCTGGTCCAGCCCTTGGTTGGTCTGCGTTCAGAGCTTCATGGCGCATCCAGCGCGGAGCGCAAGGCGGTGGACCGCACGTAATGCGCGCCCTAAAACCATGGCCCCCGGCAAGAAGGCATTCGACGATGGAATACAAGCTCCTGATAGACGGCGCGCTGGTGGACGGCGCATCGGCGATCGAGGTGGTCAACCCCGCCACCGGGCGGCCCTTCGCCGCGGCGCCCCGCGCTGATGAAGCGCAGGCGGAACTGGCCATCGCCGCTGCCCGGCGCGCCTTTCCTGCGTGGGCGGCGCGGGATTACGCAGGCAGGCGCGGCTATCTGGAACAGCTTGCTACCGCCATCGAGGCGCGTGCAGACGATTTCGCCCGGCTGCTGACGCAGGAACAGGGCAAGCCGCTGGAGCAGGCGCGGCAGGAAGTCATGGGCACTGTCGCCACGCTGGGCTATTATGCAGAGCAGGAACTGGCCCCGCGCACCTTGCGCGAAACCGCCGAGGATCGCATCGTCGAACAGCGCTATCCGGTGGGCGTGGTCGCCGCGATAACGCCCTGGAACTACCCGCTGCTGCTGCTGATGTTGAAGGTGGCCCCGGCGCTCATCACCGGCAACACCGTGATCGCCAAGCCAGCGCCGACAACCCCGCTCAGCACCCTGCTGCTGGGAGAGATCGCCGCCGCCATCCTGCCCGCCGGAGTGTTCCAGACCCTGGTAGACCGCAACGATTTAGGCGCCATGCTCAGCGCCCATCCCGGCATGGCCCACGTCAGCTTCACCGGCTCTACCCCCACCGGCAAGAAAGTGCTGGCAAGCGCGTCCGACACGCTCAAGCGCTTCACGCTGGAACTGGGCGGCAACGACGCCGCGATCATCCTCGACGACGCCGACGTAGCCAAAGTCGCGCCTGCCATTTTCGCGGGAGCAACCACCAATTCCGGCCAGATCTGCCTGGCCGTAAAGCGTGTCTACGTCCCGCGCGCGATGATGGACGCCCTGTGCGAGGAACTGGCGCGGCTGGCCGCAGAGGCCGTAGTCGGCGACGGGCTTGAGCAAGGCACGACGATCGGCCCGATCCAGAACCGCGCCCAGTTCGAAAAGGTGCTGGCCCTGATCGAGGACGCCCGCGCGCGGGGCACCATAGTCGCGGGCGGCGAGCCCTCATCGCGGGATGGCTACTTTATCGCGCCCACCATCGTGCGCGACCTGCCCGACGACGCCCGCCTGGTGCGGGAAGAACAGTTCGCGCCGGTCCTGCCCGTCCTCGCCTATGACGACCTCGACGATGCGATCGCCCGCGCGAACGACAGCGAATTCGGCCTTGGCGGCACTGTCTGGACCTCGGACGTGGAGCGCGGGATCGCTGTCGCCGCGCGGATCGAAAGCGGCACAGTCTGGGTCAACAAGCACCTCGACCTGCCGTTCGACGTCCCGTTCGGCGGCGCCAAACAGTCCGGCATCGGCCGCCAGCAGGGTATCGAAGGTATGGAAGACTTCACTCAAACGCGGATCGTCAACGCGGCCTTGGGGTAAGCGTCATTCCTTCAGCAGCCGTTCGTAAAAAAAACGCCGAAGCTGCGGCCGGGCGAAACGGGGTGGATTTCCAGTATCCCACGCCCTGCCCCGCCGCATGCTCAGGATATGAAGAAGCGGCTGAGGCCCATGGCCTTGAGGCCCCGGCGATAGGTCATCGAACTCATGTCCGCCGGGATGTGTGCTTCCATCATCGGGTCAAGCGGCAGGCACTCGGGCATCTGCACCTCGACGATCGCCTTGTCCTCCTCGAACACGCGCAAGTTGAAATCGTAGACATCCTGAACCGGCAGATCGGTATCGAAATTGCGTGCCATCGGTGCGAACAACCGCGTCACACGGGCCGAAACCGGCGAAGCGGCATTCATGATGACCAGCCGGTCTTCGCCGGGGAAGTGGATCTCCAGCGTGGCGGTGAACGGCAGGTGGCAGCGGAAATGCCGTAGCCAGTCGAAGTCCGGCACGCCCTTGCCCTCGACACCGATCGGATAGTTGCCGACCGTGCTCCAGTATTCGGCATCGAAACCATAGCCTGTGACTTTCGTCTTGTAGGCCGGGACTTCGGCATTGCTCACATCGCCGAAGGTATCGGTGTGCACGAAGGCGAAATGCGCGACATCGAGGAAGCCCTCCATCTGGCGCCCGGCGAAACCGTTGATATCGATCCACGGGCAGACGATCTGCTGAAAAGCCGGCTCGTCCCAGTGCGGCATACTGGAGATGGCGCCCGGGGCCGGCTCGTCCGCGTCGGGCAGCAGGCAGGTCCAGATCAGGCCATAGCGCTCTACGCTGGGGAAGGTTTTCAGGTGCAAGCGCGCGGGAATGTCCTTGGCAGGGTGCGCGGGAACATGGGTGCAGCGCCCCCCGGCTCCAAAACGCAGGCCGTGATAGGCGCAGACCACGCCCCCTTCGGCCTGCGTCCCCAGGCTCAGCGGCACACCGCGATGCGGGCAAATGTCAGGCGCCACAACCACTTCGCCGTCCGCCTTGTAGATGACGAGACCTTGGTCGAGCAGCCTGGTGCCGATGGGCGCCTCGCCCACCTCGCGCGCCAGTGCCACGGGATACCAGTGACGGGCCAGGATCGCCCAGTCCTCGGGTTCGAAAGTGCAGCCTCGCGGCAGGATGATCTCGTCGTGAGGCTTCTCGAGTAGTGCAGTAGCCATGGTTATTCTCTCGCAGTCGATGGAACGACCGCTGACCGATTTGACCTGCTCCATCAAACGCAATGATTTGCATATCGCGTTGCAAAAATTAGAGCGCTACGAAAAAATGCTTGGAAACGAGCCGGTTGCGCAGGCCCCAAATGCTATCCTTGTATTATATTTCACGAAACATATTTCGCAAAAACAGCCGACGCAGCCAGTAACCCTGGAAGCTAGGAGCCCGCCGCCCCCTTACTGCCTACCTCCCGGATTGTGCCCGCTTTTGCCCGGAACGCCGAGATGCACGGCTCTCTTCCGGAGCCGGCCCGAATTATTCTGGCAATTCGCCCCCCCATGATCCAACGGGATAGGCGTCAATTTCCGCCGCGCCTCGCGACCAGGTAAGCAGTTTCGCGAGCCACCGGCCGCGACGGTGACGGTACCTTCGCAAGCGCGCTCCATGCTCCCGAATTCCTTGAGGCAATGATCCTGTGCAAGTCAGTAAATTCCAGCCCGACCGTTTTTTGCGCGACTACTGGCAGAAGAAGCCGCTGCTGATCAAAAACCCCTGGGGGTCGTGGACCAATCCGCTGGAGCCCGACGAACTGGCGGGCCTGGCCTGCGAAGATGGCATCGAATCCCGCCTCATCACGCAGGCTGATGGCGCACTGGCCCTTGAGCACGGCCCGTTTGCCGAAACTCGCTTTGGCGAACTGGAAGGCGCCCCCTGGACCCTTCTCGTCCAGGCCGTCGACCATCACGTGCCGGAAGTCAGCGCATTACTCGACTCGTTTCGCTTCATTCCGAACTGGCGGATCGACGATGTCATGGTGAGCTACGCAGTTGACCAGGGCGGCGTAGGCCCGCACTTCGATCAGTATGACGTGTTCCTGATCCAGGGCCTTGGTAAAAGGCGCTGGCAGGTTGGCGCACCGTGCGATGATCGGACCGAACTGCTGCCGCACGACGATTTGCGCCTGCTCGCCAGCTTCGAGGCGACGCAGGAGTGGGTTCTGGAACCCGGCGATATCCTTTACGTACCGCCCGGCATCCCGCACAACGGCATTGCCATCGGCGACGATTGCATGACCTACTCCATAGGTTTTCGCGCGCCGTCGCGCGATGAACTGGTCGTCCAATGGACCGAGCATCTGCTGGACCAGTCGGAAAGCGACCTCCACTACGCCGACCCTGATCTGGCCTTGCAGAACAACCCGGGTGAGATCGCGCCTGAAGCGCTCGCCGGTCTGCAAGCGATGATTACCGAGAAACTTCAGGACCGGCAGGCGTTCGCACGGTGGTTCGGCCAGTACAACTCGATGCCCAAGAACCTCGATATCGACTGGGCGCCAGAGGTGCCCATCGATGCCGCTGATCTTTGCGCGCTGGTTTCGGCTCCGGTTTTCCTGACCCGCAACCCCGCCAGCCGATTTTCCTTCGTCCGCGAGAGCGCCGGGTCCGTGGTGTTATTCGTCGATGGCCAGTCGTACCCTTGCGCGGACGAGTGCGCCCTGTTCGCCGAACGCCTGTGCGCAATTGATGAGATCACGGTCGGTCCCGGCGACGTGAAATCCCAGTCCACGGTGGCCGTCATCGTGGCGCTGCTCAACCTCGGCAGCATCGAGATCGCTGAACAGGACTGACATCCAAAGCTTTCCGATGAAATGGCGCTGCTCAATCTCGCTGTGAATGCACGATGATGTATAAAGCTCATCATCGTTCGCCACACGTCAGCCACCGCGGATGCCATTTTGGGTCTGGAACAGAAGAACCGCGATGCAATTCAGCCGGGCGGACCTTGCCGATTTTGCCTACTTCCTCGCCATCGCGAAGCACCGCAGTTTTCGCCGTGCGGGACAGGAAGTAGGCGTCACCGCATCGGCCTTGAGCCACGCTCTCAAGGGGCTTGAAACCCGTCTCAACGTCCGCCTGCTCAACCGCACCAACCGTAGCGTAACGCTGACCGTCGCCGGAGAAGAACTGCTTGCGGTCATCCAAGGGCCCGTTCGAAGCGATCGACCGGGCATCGGGCGTGCTCGAGCGTCATCGCGGGCTGCTTTCTGGACATATTCGGCTGAACGTGGCCGAGGACGCTGCGACGCTGCTGCTTGGGCCAGTGATGCCCATATTTGTTGACCGCTATCCCGAAGTGCAGATCGACATCGCGGTCAACAACCGCCTCGTCGATATCATCGAGGAAGGGTTCGGCGCCGGGATACGCTACGGCGGCACGGTGCCCGAGGACATGATCGCGTAGCGTTTGTCTGCTGACATCCGCCGGTGCCCCCGAATACTTCGCGCGCTTCGGGAAACCGCAGCATCCCCGCGATCTCCAGGCTCACCGCTGCATACAGATCAAGCTGGGCGACAATCGCATCTACAAGTGGGAGTTCGATCGTGACGGTGCGGAGATAGAGTCTGCGGTGCCCGGCGCGGTGACGATCAACAGCACCCAAACCGCGCGCACTCTTGCCCTGAACGGCACAGGGCTCATGTATGCGCCCGAGCCGAGCGTGAGCCGTCAGGTCGAGGGGCACCCTCGCGATCGCGATGGAAGACTGGGCATCGATGCGTCCGGGCTTCCACCTCTATTATTCGAGCAGGCGCCAACTCCCTGCCGGTCTGCGGCTGCTTGTTGACCTCGTGAGAGAAATCAGACCTTTGGGGCTCTGAAAAAGGCAAAGCGGCAAAGGCGTTCGCTGCCGAGCCAGCGGCGGGCAAGACCCCGCTGCAGATGAAGTTCGCCCAGGCGCGACGAAGGTTCCCGCCGCTCATGATGAGAATTTCACATCATCGCGTGGAGCTGGCGGGCGCTAATCAGGCATCCGCTCTGCGCCTATCTTGTTGGTTCAACGGCCGGTCCGCCTGGCCGCAAGCAGCGGATGCCCCGATCCCGGGGCATCGCGCAAGCAGGAGCAACACGCATGGAATTAAAGCGCGCAGGATCGCAGCCCTCCCAGGAAGGGCCTGAAGCGTTCTTCACCGGCACGGTACGCATCGATCCCCTCAATGTCGCTGCGGAACCGGCGCGCCATAGCTGCGCGGCGGTCACCTTCGAGCCCGGCGCGCGAAGTGCCTGGCACACCCACCCGCTTGGTCAGACCCTGATCGTCACCACCGGCTGCGGATGGACGCAATGCGAGGGCGAAGCGATCGTGGAGATTCGCGCCGGCGACGTCATCTGGTGTCCGCCCGGCCACAAACACTGGCACGGCGCCACTCCCACGACAGCGATGACGCATATCGCGATCCAGGAAGCGCTCGACGGCAAGAACGTCGTCTGGTTGGAGAAAGTTACCGACGAGGACTACCTTGCCGGCCCCCCGCAGGCTTGAACGGGAGGATCGACGATGACCAATCCGACATATGACTTTACCGGCCAGGTGGCGTTCGTCACCGGCGCCGGAATGGGCATGGGGCTTGCCGCAGCGCGCGCTTTCGCCGCCAGCGGGGCCGCAGTCATGCTTACCGACATCGATGGGGACCTTGCGAGCGCCGAAGCAAAGCGCATCGTCGCCGAAGGCGGCAAGGCGATCGGCATAGCCTGCGATGTGTCGAACGAAACGCAGGTCGCCGCCGCCGTCGATCGCACGGTGGCAGAGTTCGGCAGGCTGGACATGGCGTTCAACAACGCCGGCATTCAGGTGCCGCCCTCGGACGCGGCCGACGAGCCGATCGAGCAGTTCGAGCGCGTCACCGCTATCAACCAGCGCGGCGTCTGGGCCTCGATGAAGCACGAGCTACGCATCATGCGCGAGCAGGGCTCGGGCGCCATCGTCAACAACTCGTCGCTGGGCGGACTAGTGGGCCTGCCCGGGCGCGCCGCCTATCACGGCACCAAGCACGCAGTCTTGGGCATGACCAAGAGTGCCGGCGTCGAATATGCGCCGCGCGGTGTGCGCATCAACGCGGTCTGTCCCGGCACTATCGACACGCCAATGGTGCGCAGCATGCTCGAAGGCCAGGCCGATGCCATGGCCGAGATCATGCGCGACCAATCGATCGGCAGACTTGGCCATGCCGACGAAGTCGCCGCAGCGGTCCTATGGCTGTGCAGCCCGGGCGCGAGCTTCATCGTCGGCGTCGGCCTTCCCGTGGACGGTGGTTTCACGGCGCATTAAGCGCCTCGCCATTTTTCCGAGAGGTCCGCATGCAACGCATCCCCCCTTATCGCAGGGATATTTCTCATGACCTAAGCCCCAACCCAGGCCCAGGCTAAGCCGATGGTCAAAGCCGCTGGACGTCCTTATCAAGCGAGAGCGGGCGCTGGTAGGAGACATCGCTCCGGTCCCGCTGTCCCTTGATGTAGCCCGCCGCCGAAATGTACGGCGACTTCAGCAGCGACGCATCACCCTGAATCAGGAAGTCCAGCGTACAACGGCGCAGTGCGATGCGCCACGCGCCGTCCCGCTTTTCCAGCCTGTCGACGTAGCGGCCGTTGATGAACCGGACGGTTTCTCCATCGGGGTTCAGAAGCCCGACGAGCACATAGCTCTCGGCATGTGCGGTCTCACCCTCGATTTCGCAGGTGTGGGTCGTGATATTGTGCAGGTTGAGCAGCGCACCCTGCGCGTGGATCTTGTTGGCCCACTCGCCATATTCGGGGCCCGTATTGATGGCGGCAGCGCCGTGTTCGTCGACACCGTCTTCATGGTAGGACGCGGTCATCAGCGCAACATCGAACCGGTCGTGCCCCCGGGCATGGCCATGCACGCAGTCCTCGATCGCGAGGCGGTCCTTCAGGTAGGCTACGTCGCGCGCCAGCGCTTCCAGATCTACAGTCATGGTTTTGCCTCTCAGTTTAACGGATTTGCTGTATTTGCATTGATCGTTCGCGAACGTCCGCTCGCCATCATGCCTGCCGGCCCCTGCGATGCGTGTGTCGACCGTCGCTTCGCCGAACATTCACGACTTAGTACTGTACGCATGCTCAATATATGTAGTTCAAGCATGATCGTATCATCGACCTAGCGCACGACCGCGTGATGGAATGCCAACGGCTTGAGGCCGGGATGAAGCTCCTGCGCGGTAGCCGGTACGCGTCCCCCCGCGTCGGTGATGCCGTAATCTCGGGCGATCTGCGCGCCGACCAGGGTCGAGCCACTCAAGGCTTGCAGATCGGGATCGTTGCAGAGTGCCCAGATCACTTCGCCTGTGAATTCCGGAGTTTCACAGCGGCCGTCGAGATGACCATACTTTTCTTGGTTCGACGCGATGATCGCCTTCAGCCTGTCGGTAAGAAGGGCCCCCATCCAGATGGAAACAACCGCGACACTCTTGCCCGCGTGTCGCAAGTCGCTCGCCATATCGAAGGCCATCTTGTCCATGCTGGCCTTGTGGGCGCCGTAAGCCGGACCCATCGAATAATGCGCGGCGCCCGACGCCGAAGTGAAGACGATCAGTCCGCTGTTCTGGCGAACCATCATTTGCACCGCGTGCCAACTCGCCACGTAGCCGCTGCGTACACCGACATCGATCAGCCCCGCGAGCTTCAGAGGCTTCTCCCAAAAGCCGCCAGGATCGGTAAGCTCATCGTGGATGGCGGCTGCGTTGTTGACGAGGATATCCAACCGGCCATGCTCTTTCTCGACCCGAGCGAAAACCGCCTCGACCTCGGTGTCGTCAGCGTGGTCGCACCGCACAGGCACGCCGCGGCCCCCCGCTGCCGTCACCGCTTCCGCCGTTTCATAGATCGTGCCGGGAAGAGCATGGTCGCCCGCCTGCCGAGACCGGCCCGTGACGTAAACGGTGCATCCGTGACGGCCCAGCGCGATCGCGATGCCTTTTCCAGCGCCGCGGCTGGCGCCGGTTACGATCGCTATTTTTCCCGCTTCGCCCATCGCCTGCTCCATACACGCCGACATCCATCCGGCTTTATACTGAACACATGCATAGTATGGGCGCGACTGGCGTCAAGTAGCGCTGTCGGTATCGATCCTGACCGGGATGAAGTAGTTTTCGAGGAGCGCAGCCACCGCCGCCTTTGCCTCGGCATGGCCAAGATGGATGCCGACGCCAGCTTCCATCACCAGCGACCGCGATATGGCGGCCAGCATGACCGACAGCGCCATCGGTCCGAATGGGGGGCGGGGCTGGAGGCAGCGCTCACGCAGATATCGTTCGAGCGTTGCCACCTGTATCGCACGTATCTGTTCGGCGTACCGGGCGATCTCCTCGCGAATGAACTTGTGGTGATTGGCCATCGCCATGAATTCGAGCCCTAAAGCGGTTCGATCGCTTTCGGCGTTTACCTCCCAGATCGCGGTAAGAGGATCGTCTTGCGCCAGCGCGGAGGCGTGCCGCTGAAGGCTTTGCTCTGCTCCCCGGCGGTACAGGGCAGTCAGCAGAGCTTGCGTGGTCTTGAAGTGATAATGAACGAGGGGCGGCTTCAACCCGGCACGCGCAGCGACCCGCCGGGCGGTGACTGCCGCATAGCCCTCTTCGACGATAAGATTTTCAGCTGCGTCGAGAATGGCTGCCTGGGTCACCGCGCTGTCTGTACGCGGCCTGCGCACCGTGCGCGTTATCGGAGCAGAAGGGCTGGCATCATCGGGCATCCGACGTCCTATAAACGCCGCGTTGTTCGGTGTCCCGGAATGTTTGCCTGTAGAGTTCGCAGCGCGCACGTCCCGCTCTCCCTACAGAGACGACGGTCGAGGGCGACGCCCGGCGGTACATCACGGCCTTCGCGCTAACGACGAACGAAAGCGCCGGCGCAGCTGTCTGAAGAACATGGGCAGTTGGCCTAAGCCATTTGATCTCAAGCCCGCACCATAGATTGCGGGACCCAAACATCGAAACTGTTGCCAGCGCTAAAAATAGTATCCGAAGATCATCATGAAAGCTGCCTTCCATTTGTCATCTCCGCCCTGCGCCGCGCCGGATGCATATTGCCCGGCTCCAACATACGGGTCATTGCGGCCAAGCAATAGTTCGGAATAGACTTTTATCCGCCCCTTGTCCTTGGACGTCCACACCGCGCCAAGGTCGAAACGCTCGCTGTCCTTGAACCCGGCGGCGTCCTTCATGAAGAGGCCATAGTTGGCATAGACGAACACGTCGAACGGCAGCTTGCCGGTATCGACCGTGCGGCCCACCTCCCCGAAGGCGTAAGTGCCTTTGGCGGCGATGTTGTAGCTGGCATCGAACCCGCTGACCGTAATCATGTCGTTACGCCCAGGATTGCGCGGATCGATATCCTGCCGCGACACCAGCGCCTTCGCGCTCCACGGTCCATGCGAGCCGGTCAGGCTGAAGGCAAAGACGTGCTTGCTGCCCGTCCGCCGCGTGTCGAAATTGTAGATGCTTGAAACCCAGCCCGAAGCGGTGGCCCTGAGCTTGGTCGTGCCATGGTCGACGAGCGCGTACTGAACGTTGCCGATCACCATGTTGCGCTCGTCGTTCTGCGAGCCGTCGGCAAGGTAACTGTCGGCCTTGGCGATGTTGGTCGAATAGCGCGCACCATCCCGGCTGATGCCCATCACTGCGGGGCCGCTGCCGGGAAAAAAGCCCAATTCCACACGCAAGTCCGAGGTCTGCCGCTTGTACTTGATGCCGAGGTTATACACTTCCTCCATGCCGTAGACGAAGCCGAGGTCATCCAGGATCGAGCCGCCCCAGTAGCGGTCGTCGAACGGCACGGGCTGAATGCCTACCGTCACGCTGTCCGCCGCGCTCAGTTTGGCGCCGGCATAGGCGTACATCAGGAACTGCACTTCGCCCGGATAGCCTTCGTAGCCGCCGCTTTTGCCGTAGATGAAGCTGGCGCCATAGAAGCGGTATTGCGCCGCGCCGAAGAACCTGTCGGAATCGTAGTCTGCGGTCAGCGCCACGGTATCGAACGAGAGGTGGCTGGACGTGCGGCGCTGGCCGGCGGCGCCCACGTCGTTGAAGCGCACATCCGCACGGCCGCGCACGGTGACGCCAAGGTCGAGCTTGCCCTTGGTGGCGGGAACCGGATCGGCGGGCGGGGGAACCGGCACCGGGGCGGCGGCAGTACAGGTCTGCCCGTCCGGGCAGGTCGGAATTTCTGCGGCACCCTGAGCGGGCGCCGGGGCAGGCGCAGCGACGAGCAGCGCTGCGGGAACGAAGATGGGGAGCATGGGACTCCTTCGCGGCAAGTCGCCGCTTGAAAATTCAGGGTTGTGGAAGCGGATGCCCGGGCGTCAGCCCGCCGGCTTGACCGCGCGCTCGCCTTCGATCGAGAGCCCGTAGCCCGCCAGCGCCACCGGCGTTCGGTGCGTGTTGGTGAGCAGCGTCATCTTCTCGATACCAAGGTCGCTCAGGATCATGGCGCCCACGCCGTAGTCGCGCAGTTCGTCCATGTCGGCGGGCGACAGCGTTCCTGCCTGCGCTTTCAGCGCCATGGTGAAACGGTCGTTGCGGGCGCGGTTGATGGCGATGACCACGCCTGAGCCTTCCTGCGCGATCGTTTCCATCGCGCGCTGGAGTACGCCGGCGCTGGCATTCTCCCCGGCGAAGATGTCTGCCAGCGTCGAGATGACATGCATACGCACCAGCGTTGGCCTGTCGGGGTCGATCGGGCCTTTTACCAGCGCGATCTGCTCGGTATCCGTGGCACGGTTGCGATAGGTGATCGCCTTCCATTCACCGCCCCAGCGACTGACGAACCTGACTTCCGCCGTCTTCTCGACAAGATTATCGTGGCGGCGGCGATAGGCGATCAGGTCGCGGATGGTGCCGACCTTGAGGCCGTGAAGCTGGGAAAACGCGACGAGGTCGTCCAGGCGTGACATCGTGCCGTCGTCGTTCATGATCTCGCAGATCACGCCAGAGGGATTGAGCCCCGCCAGTCTCGCCACGTCGACCGCCGCCTCGGTATGCCCGGCGCGTACCAGAACGCCGCCCTCGCGGGCGATGAGCGGGAATACGTGGCCGGGGGTCACGATTTCGTCGCGGCCTTTCGACCCGTCGATGGCGACGGCGATCGTGCGGGCGCGGTCGGCGGCGGAGATGCCGGTCGTCACGCCCACGCGCGCTTCGATCGAGGTGGTGAAGGCAGTGCCGTACCTGGTGGTATCCTTGGGATCCTTGTGCGGGGCCATCAGGCCCAGCCCAAGATCGCCCACGCGGCCCTCGGTCATTGCGAGGCAGATCAGGCCCTTGCCGTACCGGGCCATGAAGTTGATCTTTTCAGGCGTGGCCATTTGAGCAGGGATGACGAGGTCGCCCTCGTTCTCACGGTCTTCATCGTCGACAAGGATAAACATGCGGCCGTTGCGCGCCTCGTCGATGATCTCCTCGGCCGTGGCAAGGAAGGCGTGGCGCGCGTTGGCGAGAGTGGATGTGGTCATGTCGCTTTCCCGTTCCTTCGTTCTTATTCGGCGGGGGCGAGGCTGGCGGCGTCAGGCTCTGCCCGGCGCGCGGCGCCCATCGCGAGGTACACGCCCGCAGTCACCACCGGCGCAATGAGCCAGCCGATGTCGAGCCCGTTCAGCGCCTTGGCGAGCGGGCCGGTGTAAATGCTGCTCGCCAGGAACGGGAGCTGGACAAAGATGCCCGCGAGGTAGGCGACGGTCGCCTTCACGTCGATCCGGCCATAGATGCCCCCATCGGCGCGGAAAAACGAATCGATATCGTAGCGGCCTTTACGGATGAAATAGAAGTCGACGATGTTGATCGTCGCCCAGGGCGCCAGCACCACCATCAGGCCGATGACGAAACCGATGAAGCGCGGTACGAAGTCGTCGGCGGACAGCGTCGCGACCGTCAGGCATCCCGCCAGCACCACGGTCGACAGCACCACGCGCGCCTTGCGGCCAGGTTCCCACGAAGCCAGGAATGTCTGCGCCATCGTGATGAGCGAAAGCACTGCACCGTAGATGTTGAGCGCGTTGTGGCTGATGATGTTGAACACGAACAGCGCCATCAGCACCGGCGCCAGCATGCCGGTCGCCCCGCTGACGATTGCCATCGGGTCGGCATTGGCGGGAGCCCCGGCTACAGCGACGGCGCCCAAGGTGAAGGATGCGCCTGCGCCCAGAGCGGCGCCTGCGAAACTGGCGAGGAACGGCGCCTTGATCCCGACGCTGGGCGGCAAGTAGCGCGAATAGTCCGAGGTGTAGCAGGCGTAGGAAATGTGCCAGACCGCCGCGAGCGAGAACATCGCCAGCCAGCCGATCATCGAGCCCTGCCCCTGCGTCCACAGTCCGCTCGGCATGGCGGCGACCAGGTTGGCGAAGGCGAAGACGAGGCCCGCTCCCATGAACCACATGCCCACCCGGTTGAGCAGATGGATGACGTTATAGCCCAGAATGCCGATCCCCGCCGCCGCCAGCGCGCACAGCACCGCGCCCACCGGCAGGCCTACCGCCGGTTGCAGCGCGTGGACCGACTTGGCGGCCAGCACGATGTTGGAGATGAAGAAACCGACATAGAGCAGCGTGGCGAAAGTGACGACCAGCAGCGCGCCGTAGCGGCCGAACTGGCCGCGGCTCTGGATCATCTGCGCCAGCCCCATCTGCGGTCCTTGCGCCGAACACGCGCCCAGCACCAGCGCGCCGACGAGGTGCCCCAGGATAATCGCGGAGATTCCCCAGGTCAGCGGCAGGCCGTAAACCTGAACCGCCATGGCCCCGGTCACTACCGGCAATGGCGCGATATTGGTGGTGAACCACAGGGTGAACAGGTCGCGCACTTTACCGTGACGGGCAGCCAGCGGCACGAAGCCGACGCTGTTTTCCTCGATCACGCCCGCGCCTGCACTCGCGCCTGGGGCTTCTCCCGCTCTTGCCATATCTCGGATATCCTCTTACATCCAGCTTTCTGGTATACCATCGGACGGTATTCTTGTATTATACGAGTCGCAAGAGAAATTTTTGACCTCGCAAGAGCGGGGCAAGGGAAAAGGATAGACGATGAAGTTCTCGATCTTTCTTCATATGGAACGCTACGACGCCTCGGTTTCGTACAACGCCCTCTTCGAGCAACTGCTTGAGCTGTGCGACATGGCCGAGGCCGGCGGCATGGACAAAGTCTGGATCGGCGAGCACCACGCGATGGAATACACCATCTCGCCCAACCCCATTCCCCTGCTCTCCGCTGTGGCTGGCCGCACCAGCCACATTCGCCTAGGCGCCGGCACCTTCATCGCGCCGTTCTGGCATCCGATCCGCATGGCGGGCGAATCCGCGCTGCTGGACGTCATCAGCAACGGCCGCGCCGAGGTGGGCCTTGCGCGCGGGGCCTACCAGTTCGAATTCGACCGCATGCTCAACGGCGAATCCGCGACCGACGGCGGCAAGTACCTGCGTGAAATGGTGCCCCTGCTCCAGCCGCTGTGGGAAGGCGATGTCGAGCACGACGGCGAGATCTGGAAGTTCCCGTCCTCCACCAGCGTTCCCAAGCCGGTACAGGCCCGCATGCCGCTATGGATTGCTGCGCGCGACCCCGATTCGCACAAGTTTGCGGTCGCCAATGGCTGCAACGTCATGGTCACGCCGCTCGCCAAAGGGGATGCCGAAGTTGCCGATCTGATGACCAAGTTCGAGGACGCGATCGCCGCCGCGCCGCATATCACAGAGCGCCCCAAGATCATGGTGCTCCAGCACGCCCACGTCCACACGGGCGACGACGACTGGCAGGCCGCTGCCGAGGGTATCTCGGTCTTCTTCCGCTCGTTCGGTTCCTGGTTCCTCAACAAGACCCCGCCGGTCAATGGCTTCCAGACCGCAGTGCCGCCGATCAACGCGGAGAGGTTCCCGGAATACGTGCCGGAAACGCTGCGCCGCAACGTGATGATCGGCAAGCCCACCGAGATGATCGAGCGCCTGAAAAGCTACGAGGCGCTGGGCGTCGACGAGTACAGCATCTGGGTCGATAACAGCCTGTCGTTCGAGGAAAAGCGCGATTCCCTGCGCCTGTTCATCGACGAAGTGCTACCTGCGTTCTCGGAAAATGGCGGCGACTGAACGATGCCCAAAGCGTACTGGATCGCACGGGTCAACGTGACCGACCCGGAGGCCTACGCCGGCTACATGGCGATCGGCCCGGCCGCCCTCGTCGCGGGCGGCGGCAAGCTGCTTTCGCGCGGCGGCCGGTCGGCCGCGCTAGAAGGGCCGCAGCCTTTCGAGCGCACCATCGTGATCGAATTCGCAAGTATGGAGGCTGCGCTGGCCTGCCACGATTCCCCCGAATATCGCGCCGCCCGTGACAAACGGCGCGGCGCCGCCGAAGTGGAGATCATGATTGTCGAAGGACTGGACTTATGACTGACATTCCCGGCGGCCCCCGCCCGCGCGGCGACAAGTTCGAGGCAGGCCTTGCCACGCGCCGCGAAGTGCTGGGCGATGCCTATGTCGACAAGGCACTGGACGGCGCGGACGATTTCAACTGGGCCATGCAGGAACTCACCACCAAGTTCTGCTGGGACGAAATCTGGAATCGGCCGGGCCTGGACCGCCGCAGCCGCTCGATCCTCAATCTGGGCATGATCGCCGCGCTGAACCGTGGGCATGAATTCAAGGCCCACATCCGCGGCGCGTTGAACAACGGCCTGACCCGCGAGGAAATCCGCGAAGTGCTGCTCCAGATCGCGGTCTACGTGGGCATTCCGGCAGGCGTCGACAGCTTCCGCATGGCCCGCGATGTTTTCGCCGAGATCGACGCACAGGACTGACCCAAGGGCTTACTGCCAGATGGAAACAAAAGCGCCGGCATCCGCGAGGTGCCGGCGCTTCCTTTTTGCGACCCGCAGGGACCGTGACGTGGGGGTTAAAGCCCGCCCATCATCACGTATTTCAGTTCCAGATAGTCTTCGATGCCATGATGCGATCCCTCGCGCCCCATGCCCGAAGCCTTGATGCCGCCAAACGGTGCGACCTCGGTGGAGATCGCCGCCTCGTTCAGCCCGACCATGCCGTATTCGAGTGCCCCGGCCACCCGCATGGCGCGGCCGATGTCACGGGTATAGGCGTAGGCGGCAAGGCCGAACTCGGTGTCGTTGGCAAGGCGGATCGCCTCTTCCTCCGTCTCGAAGCGGATCACGGCAGCAAGCGGCCCGAAGGTTTCCTCGCTGGCTACAAGCGCATCGCGCGGAACGTCGGCGATCAGCGTGGGCTGATAGAACAGGCCTTCCTTGCGCTCACCGCCCGCAATCAACCTGCCGCCACGTGCGATGGCGTCCGCCACGTGCTGCTCGACCTTCTCCACCGCGCGCGCATTGATGAGCGGGCCTATGGTGACGCCGTCGCTGGTGCCATTGCCGACGACAAGGCTTTCCACTCGCTGGCGCAGGCGTTCCACGAACAGGTCGTGGATCCCGTCCTGCACAAGGAAGCGGTTGACGCATACGCAGGTCTGACCGGCATTGCGGTACTTGCCCAGCATCGCACCTTCGACGGCGGCGTCCACATCGGCATCGTCGAACACGATGAACGGCGCATTGCCGCCCAGTTCCAGCGACAAGCGCTTGAGCGTGGGTGCAGCCTGCTCGTACAGCGTCCTGCCAACGCCCGTGGAGCCGGTGAAAGACAATTTGCGCACTACCAAGCTATCCATGAAGGCGCCGCCGATAGCAAAAGCATCGCCGGGGATCACGCTGAACACGCCGGCAGGCAGCCCGGCCTCTTCCGCCAGCGCAGCGAGCGCCAACGCAGTGAGCGGGGTTTCCGGCGCGGGTTTCACCACGATGGCGCAGCCCGCCGCAAGGGCCGGCGCAACCTTGCGCGTCACCATCGCGGCGGGGAAGTTCCACGGTGTGATCGCGGCGACGACGCCGACCGGTTCCTTCCACACCAGAATGCGCTGATCGGCGCGCGGGGCATTGATGACCTCGCCGTCGATGCGGCGGGCTTCCTCGGCGAACCAGCGCACGAAGCTGGCGGCGTAGACGATCTCGCCCCGCGCTTCGGCAAGCAGCTTGCCTTGTTCGGCGGTGAGGATCGCGGCCAATGCGTCCTTGTGCTCCAGCATCAGTGCATACCAGCGTAGCAGGATGTCCGCGCGTTCACCGGCAGGGCGCGCGCGCCATTCGGCCTGGGCCGCCTCGGCAGCGTCGATCGCCGCCTGTGCCTCGGCCGCGCCCAGATGCGCAACCTGGGCGATCACTTCGCCGGTGGCGGGGTTGGTGACGGGCAGCGTCTGTTCGCCCTTGGTCCAGACGCCGCCGACATAAGCCAGATCACGATAAGGATACAGCGACTGGATCGTCATGCCTCCACCCCTGCCACGGCGTGGTTGGTCATCTTGCCGCGATGGTATAGCAGCACGCCGCCCTCTGCGCGGTCGATGCGCTGCACCTGTCCGACCAGGATCGCGTGGTCGCCGCCCTCGTATTCCCGCCACAACGTGCATTCCAGAACGCAGGTCGCGCCCTTGAGCAGCGGATTGCCAAGGTCGCTCATGCCCCAGTCCAGCGCTGAAACCTTGTCCGCGCCTTTGGAGGCGAAGGCCATGGCCAGATCCTGCTGATCCGCGCCCAGGATGTGAATGGCGAAACGCTGGTTGCGCACGAGGTGGGGATAGGTCGCCGACGAAAGCGCCGGGCACACCAACACCAGCGGCGGGTCCATCGACAGCGAGGAAAAGGCACTGGCAGTAAAGCCTACCAGCGCGCCTTTTTCATCCAGAGTGGTGACGACGGTAACGCCAGAGGGGAAGTCTGCCATCGCACTACGGAAGTCGGTCGGGTCGATCATGGTCTGTGTCATCTGAATGCCTTTCAGCTGGGATGCGGCATTGCCCATCGTCATCCCCAGGCAGGCGGGGATGACGAACGGAAGTTCAGTCAGCCTTGCTGCAAATCACCGCATCACGAAGGGGTCGCCCATCGGCTGTTCCGACAGGTTGATCCACACGGTCTTGAGTTCGGTGTAGTCGAGCACGGAATGGATGCCGCCCTCGCGGCCATAGCCGCTGGCGCCATAACCACCGATCGGAGCCATGGCCGATACCGCGCGATAAGTGTTCACCCAGACGATCCCGGCGTGAACATCGCGCACGAAACGGTGCGCACGGCCGATGTCGCGGGTCCACACGCCGGAGGCCAGCGCATATTGCGTGCCGTTGGCAAGGGCCAGCGCCTCGGCGTCGGTCCTGAAGCGCATGAGTGCGGCGACCGGGCCGAAGACTTCATTCTGCACCACGTCCATCTGATCGGATTCGCAGGCAAGCAGGGTCGGCTCGTAGTACCAGCCCCCGCTTCCGGCATGACGGCCTGCATGGCGCTTGCCACCGGCGAGCACTTCGGCGCCTTCCTCACGCGCACGATCGACCATGGTTTCCACCACGCCCAGCTGATGCTCGGTCGCCATCGGCCCCATGTCGGATGCAGGATCGAGCGGATCGCCGATGCGGATGCGGGCCATGCGTTCGGTCAGCGCGGCGACGAAGCGGTCGTAGATGCCGTCCTGCACCAGCAGGCGCGATCCCGCCACGCAGCTCTGGCCGGATGCGGCGTAGATGCCCGCTACCGCGCCGTTGACCGCGCTTTCAAGGTCGGCGTCGTCGAACACGATGTTCGCCGACTTGCCGCCCAGCTCCAGCGAAAGCTTGGCGAAGTTTTCCGCGCTGGCACGGATGACGTGGCGCGCGGTGGCGGGGCCGCCGGTGAAGGCGATGCGGCGCACCAGCGGGTGTCTGGTAAGGGCCGCGCCCGCACTTGGCCCAAGGCCGGTGACGACATTGACCACGCCCGCCGGAAAGCCCGCTTCCTCGACCAGAGCGGCAAAGCGCAGGATGCTGGCAGAGGCATGTTCCGAAGGTTTGATAACCAGCGTGTTGCCTGCGGCCAGGGCCGGTGCCAGCTTGATCGCGGTCAGATAGAGCGGGCTGTTCCAAGGGATGATCGCGGCCACGACGCCCAGCGGCTCGTGGATTGTGAAGGCCATCATGTCGGCCTTGTCGATCGGCAGGGTGCTGCCTTCCAGCTTGTCCGCCAGGCCGCCGCAGTAATGGAAGAATTCCGGCAGGTATGCCAGCTGGCCGCGCGTTTCGCGGATCAGCTTGCCGTTGTCCTGCGTTTCCAGTTCGGCCAGTTCGCCTGCATTCTCGGCGACCAGATCGCCAAGGCGGCGCAGCAGCTTGCCGCGCGCAGTGGCGGTAAGCCCACGCCAGGCCGCGCTGCGGAATGCAGCATCGGCGGCGCGCACGGCGCGGTCGGCGTCGGCCTCGTCGGCGTCGGGCAGGACCGACCAGACTTCGCCGGTGGCGGGATAGCGCGATTCATACGTGCGTCCGGAAGCGGCGTCGATCCACGCGCCGTCCACCAGCATCTGGAATTTCCGTATCGTCATGAAGCCTCTCCGGCAGCAATCGGCGCATGGGCTATCGTATCGAGATAGCCCAGCAGCAGCGCATTGGTTTCTTCCGGCATTTCCACCGGCATCATATGGCGAGCGTCGGCGATCACTTCAGCCTTGGCCCCCGGGATACGGGCAGCCAGGGCGTGCGTCATGGCAGGCGTGGAGCCGATATCGAACTGTCCTGTGGCAACCAGGGTCGGCACCGCAATTTCGCCAAGCCGCTGGGCGCCGAAATTGTCCTGACTGGCGAACAGGCCGTAGGATGTCAGGTAGCCGTGGTGATCGTTGCCCGCCATGTGGGCGCGCAAGTCGGCAATGTAGCCGGGTTGGGCCGCGCGGAATTCCGGGCTGAACCAGCGTTCGATCGCGGCGTCCGAATTGGCGGCGGGCCCAGCCAAGCGCACTTCATCCACCCGGCCAAGGATCGTGGCGCGAACGGCGTCAGACCGGTCGAACACGCCGTTCATCAGGATCAGACCCGAAAGGCGATCCGGGTAGCGCAGGGCAAAGGCTCGCGCCACCAGCGCACCCATCGAAAAGCCAACGAGGATAGCTTTGCCGATGCCCAGATGGGTCATCAGCCCGGCCACCTGATCGGCATAATCGTCAAGACCGGCATCGGCGGCGGGAGCAGGGCTATCGCCATGGCCGAGCATGTCCAGCGTGACGACGCGATAACGATCCTGCAGCGCGGCCTTCTGCGCGTTCCACATCGCCTGCGAAAGCCCGACGCCGTGGATCAGGATCACGGGCGGCTTGTCACCGCCCGTATCCTCAAACGCGGTCAGGAAAGCGTCCGCGCTCACGATCAGCCCTGCGCTGCCTTTTCGGCCGCGATGGATTCAAGGTCGAGGTAGCGGTTACCAATGCGCGGGTGCACGCGGCCACCGTCTGCAGCGCCCAGCACGATCACGATCTCATCGTCCAGCGGCGCGTCGGAGATGGCGAATTCCTGCGTGATGTAGTGCGAACGCTGGCCCTCATCATCCTTGTGCATCATCGGCACCTGGATCGAGGTGTTCTGCCCGCCGCGCTTGTTAGTGAAGCTGAGGTAGGACTTCGCGTTCACCGCTTCGCGGTAGTGGTTGCCGAAGCGCAGCGTGTGGATCAGCGCCGAGGCATGCTCGATCTCACCGCCGCCGCCGACGACGGCAGCCTTGCCGTAGGCTTCGATCTTGTCCGCACCGCCGATGGCAGCGGTCAGCTTTTCAACCATGAGCGCGCCCAGGTCCGATGCAAAAGCGCGAATTTCCGGTTGCAGGTCTTCCACAAAACCACGGCCCGCCCAAGGGTTCTTCACCACGGCCGCCACGCAGACAGACGTCACAGGGCGATCAGCAGCCTTGCCACCTTCAATGCGGACTTCCTCGATATACGTGACGAGCTTGCGAATCTGCAGGGACATGACCTGGCCTCCTTGGAATGTTGTATGGTGGTATACCAGAAGACTGGACACATGCAATGCTTGTTGTCATGAAGATTTCCAGACGCATTTTTGCGCGAAGTGGAGGATACTTTGGAAAAGATCGAAGCGCGGCCGCAGACCTTGAGGCAGATCGCGCTGGATCGAGTGCGCGATGCGATCATGGAGGGCCAGATCGCGCCCGGCGAACGGCTGGTGGAGCGCACTTTGGGCGATCGGCTCGGCGTCAGCCGGTCGGTCATCCGCGAAGTTATCCGCAATCTGGAATCGGAAGGGCTGGTGGAAAACTCCGCCGCCGGTCCGCGCCTGAGCACCATCAGTTCGTCGCAGGCGCGCCAGATCTATGAAATCCGCGTGCAGCTTGAATCCTCGGCAGTGGCGGCCTGCGCCAAAGTGGCTACGGCGACGACGGTCGCGGACCTGCGAGAGGCGCTGGCCGCCATCGGCGCCGCGCACGCAGCCGGGAGTCCGGTTGACGCGCTGCGCGCCTCCACCCGGTTCTACGAGATCATCTTCGTTGCCGGAGAACACGATATCGCATGGGAAATCGTGCAGCGCCTGAATAGCCGGATCAGCCAGATGCGCGCCATGACGCTTTCGGTCGTCGGGCGCCAGGCGGCAGGGCTGAAGCGGCTGTCCCGCATCGTCGATGCCATCGCCAACAAGAATGCGGACGCCGCCGCGGAAGCTTGCCGCGAACATGTGCTGGAGGCCGGGTCAATCGCGATCGAGATGCTGAAAAACAGGTAATCTCTTTCCCACAGCGGCAAAGAGGGTGAACTGTGCCTATCCGGGAATTAGCGTAATCAGCCGAGGGAACCAACGCGGACACAGGCGGTTTGAAAAAGCTGCGTGATGCCATCCGGCCATCGCTGGAGGCAAAGTTGAAACAGAGTGACGACTGGCACCTGACGGAAGTCCTTGATTACGAGCATGGACGCGGTGACCCCTTTGCAGCTGCGGTGCGGGCAACGCGCATGCCGATGGCCATCACCGACCCCGCGCAGCCCGATAATCCCATCGTGTTTTGCAACGTCGCATTTCAGGACCTGACCGGATATTCCCGCGAAGAAATCATCGGCCGTAATTGCCGGTTTCTGCAAGGCCCGGATACAAACCCGGCGGCAGTGGCAAAGGTGCGGGCGGCGATCGAAAATGGCCATGCCGTTGACGCTGACCTGCTCAATTATCGTAAAGACGGATCGACCTTCTGGAACGCCCTCTACATTTCACCGGTTCGCGATCAAGATGGAAAGGTCCGGTTCTTTTTCGCATCGCAACTTGATGTTTCGGATCGGGTTTACGCACAAAAGATCATCAGCGAACAAAAAGGGCTGGTCGAACAGGAGGTCAAGCGTCGCACTGCCGACTTGCAGGCTGCCCTCGATGCGAAGACCCTCCTGCTTCACGAGGTTGATCACCGGGTTAAAAACAACCTTACGATGATCGGTTCGCTGCTGCGCCTGCAAGCGCGCACGATCGAAGACCCGCAAATCGCCGCAACACTGGATTCCATGCTGGAACGGGTCGATGCGCTCGCGGTCGTCCACCGCCAGCTCTACCAATCCACCGACCTTTCGCGTTTCGATCTGGGAACATTTGCACACAATCTTGCAACCGACGTCGTTGGAGCCAGCGGCCGGAGCAACATCGCGTTGCATATCACCGCGCAGCCCTTGTTTGTAGATGCGCCTCATGCCTCAGCCCTCGGGCTGATCCTCAATGAAATTCTGACCAACGCGATAAAACACGCCTTCGCGGATGGACGAGCGGGGCACCTTTTCGTTCATGTCGAGGAAAATGCTGATCGCGGGCTAATTCGCATCTGCGATGATGGCCCCGGCATTCCCTCAACCCGGCGTTCCAGAAGCATCGGCACTTCGTTGATCACCCGGCTTGCACGTCAGGCACGGGCAGAAGCGACCTGGAGCGACAATGCCCCCGGCACTTGCGTAACGATCACCTTTCCCCGCAGCGAGACGCAAGCATGAACGACGCGATGAACGTCCTGATAGTCGAAGACGAAATTCTCCTGGCCATGGATATCGAGGCCATAGTCGAAGACAGCGGTCACCGCGTGCTGGCCGAAGCTGCCAGCCTGAAGGATGTCGAGGACTTGCCCGACGATATCGATCCCCAACTTGCCTTCGTCGATATCCATTTAGCCAACGGGTCGAACGGCCTGGATGTCGCGCTGGTGATCCAAAGGCGCTGGCCTGACGCGCTGATCGTTTTTGTGACCGCCAACGTCTCCAAGATTCCAGAGGACTTTTCCGGCGCGCATGGTGTCATCGCCAAGCCATTTTCCCATGCGGGCATCAAGCATGCGCTCAGATATCTGGCTGACGGGGTATTCTATCCGCCGCCCAGCCTTCCCCTTCCCGCCAGCCTCGTCCCATCTCCGCATCTGGAGCGGCGTTGGGCCAACGCATGAAGCCGCGCGGGTAGCGATCGATGCACAAGAAGCCGCATCTTCCGACCAAGATCTGTGCCGCCTGCGGTCGCCCTTTCGCGTGGCGCAAAAAATGGGAGCGTGACTGGGAGCATGTGAAGTTCTGCTCCGATCGGTGCCGTAACGCCGGGAAAGGTCTGGTCTCTGACGCAACAGCAATCCCGCCGCCGTCGCCATAATGAAAGGCGATGCGCACGTCGTCTAGGGCTGGAAGAACAAGATCAGCGCGGTGCCGACACGCTCATAATTCGGATGCGAGGATAACCCGGCTGAGGGTTTGCCGATCAGGACTTGCCGGAATTCCCAACCCACGCCGGCCAGCAACCATTTGTAACAGGCATTAGCGCACTTCGGCCAGAACCGGGGCCCGGTTCGCGCGTTGCCATCACACGGTTTTAAAGGGCTCGTGAATTTGCGAAAGTCGGCCGCAGCCTGCGTGCTTCTTCTCGGCGGCTGCAACACACATCAATCGGCGCTTGCCCCTTTCGGGCTTGAGGCACGGTCGACCCTGACGCTGACAAGCGTACTGACGTTCGGCGCGGTGGTCATCGCGCTGGGCGTTGCACTGACTTTCGTGCTGGCGCTGCGCGCGCCCGAGGGACGGCTGGGCCATGCCGGGGGAATGCGGCTGGTACTTTGGCTGGGCGCGATTGTCCCTACCATTGTCCTGACCGTACTGCTGGTCTTCGCCCTGCCCGCTATGCGGCCGATCCCCGCAGAGGCAAAGGACCTGCGCATCCACGTCGCAGGCGAACAGTTCTGGTGGCGTGTGCGCTACGAAGACGGGGGCGGCGCGCCGCTGTCGTCCGCCAACGAAGTACGGCTGCCGGTGGGGCGAACCGTGGTCTTCGAACTCACCGCGACGGACGTGATCCACAGTTTCTGGATTCCAGGGCTTGCCGGCAAGATGGACATGATCCCCGGCCGCACCAACCGCCTTGTCGTCAAGGCCGAAAAACCCGGAACCTATCGCGGGGTCTGTGCGGAATTCTGCGGGCTGAGCCATGCGCTGATGGCCTTCGACGTCATCGCCATGGAGCCCGCCGCCTTCGACGCTTGGCTGGCTTCGGCGCGCCAGCCGGTCCGCCGAGCGCAGGGCCAAGGAGCACAAGATCGGGGTGCCGCGCTGTTTTCCCGCAATGGTTGCGGAGCCTGCCACACGGTAGCCGGTACAGAGCATGACGCGCGCATCGGCCCGGACCTCAGCCGCTTCGGCGAACGACTGACGCTGGGGGCAGGCATCCTCAAGCCCACGACCGCAAATGCAGCAGCATTCATCCGCGATCCGCATGCCTTCAAGCCCGGCGCACGGATGCCTGCCTACGCCGCAATGTCCGAGCATGACGCGCTTCTCGTCGCCGGCTGGCTCAAATCCCTCGCACCCAAGGAAGTCGAATGAGCCTGCACGACCAGGACGATCCTGCACTGCGGGCCGCACAGGAAGAGCGCCTGCGCGCTGTCTGGGAGCCGCCCAAGGGCCTGTTCCTGCGCTGGACCGACACCAACAATAACGCCGTCGGCGTGTGGTATGTGCTGACGGCCTTCGTGTTCATGGTGTTCGCCGGGGTGCTGGCGCTGGTAATGCGCACGCAGCTTGCGGTGCCGGAGAACGACCTTGTCGACCCCGGCACGTTCAACCAGCTGTTCACGCTGCACGGCTCGGTGATGATGTTCCTGTTCGCCGTGCCGATGTTCGAGGCCGTCTCGATCATCCTGCTGCCGCAGCTGCTGGGCGCGCGCGACCTGCCGTTCCCGCGCCTTTCCGCCTTCGGGTACTGGTCCTTCCTGATAGGCGGCGTGTTCGTCTCCGGCTCGATCTTCTTCGATGTCGCGCCCGATGGCGGCTGGTTCATGTACCCGCCGCTCACTACCCGCACCGATCTTTCCGGCCTTGGTGCCGACATCTGGATGCTCGGCCTATCTTTCATCGAGGTTTCCTCGGTAGCGGCGGCGGTGGAACTGATCGTGGGCGTCCTCAAGTGCCGGCCGCCGGGGATGCGGCTCAACCTGATGCCGATGTATGCGTGGTACATCCTCGTCGTCGCGGTGATGATCCTCTTCGCCTTCCCGCCGCTGATCGCGGGCGACGTGCTGTTCGAAATGGAGCGGCTGCTCGACTGGCCATTCTTCGACGCCTCTCGCGGGGGCGATCCGCTGCTGTGGCAGCACCTGTTCTGGATTTTCGGTCACCCGGAAGTCTACATCGTGTTCCTGCCCTCGATCGCGCTTTTCGCCAT